>Ga0126304_10000480_pt1 | contig 16263 bp, 14 predicted proteins | sample Plot25_FD_92538 | JGI IMG/M metagenome (GOLD analysis project Ga0126304, IMG submission 92538) | Serpentine soil microbial communities from UC McLaughlin Reserve, CA, USA - Plot25 | ecosystem: Environmental > Terrestrial > Soil > Grasslands | place: USA: UC McLaughlin Reserve, Lake County... | reverse complement strand
GGCCCAGAACCGCGGCGTGTATCCGCTTGGAATGAGCGCCACCAACGCCGGCGTCACGCCGGAACCCGGGCTGACGTACGCAAATCAGCTCTTGTTCTACGCGCGTGACACATCGCGGGGCCCCGATGGCGAAACGGTCGCGACTGGAAACAATTCGGTGATTCTGGCGATGAACTCGTTCGTCTGGGTGAGCAGAACCGACATCCTCGGTCGAGCGAAGTTCTCGATGTCGGCCACACTGCCGATCAGCAACAACTCGCTCAGCTCCGACGCTGCGGGTGCGATCAGCGGCGGCGGCGGACTTGCCGATTCGTACTATCAGCCGTTTATCGCGGGCTGGGATCTGAAACGGCTGTCAGTGCGCACCATCTACGGATTCCTGGCGCCAACGGGCGAGTTCACACCCAGCGCTACCAGCAACGTCGGTTCAGGCTACTGGACGCACGTCGTGGCCTCAGGTCAGACGTTTTACCTCACGCGTAACAACGCGACCTCCGTCTCAGCCTTCCAGATGTACGAATTCCATACCACTCAGCAGGGCACTGCTGTCCGTCCTGGTGACACGCTTGATCTCGATTTTTCAGTGATGCACACGTTGTCGGCGCGCTCGGACATGCGCGTGCAAGTCGGGCTGGTCGGCTACGGTCAATGGCAGACTTCGGACAAGACCGGGCCGAACGTATCTCCTCTCCAGGCCGAGGCTCGTTACCGGGTCAACGCGCTCGGCTTCGGCGCGAACGTCCTCTGGCCAGAGCGAAAGGCAAGTCTCGGGTTCAAGTATTTCAAGGAGTTCTCAAACCGCTCGACGTTTGAGGGGTACTCCGCGCAAATTTCGGGCTCGATCGGTTTCTAACGAATGGCTATGTGAATGGCCGCGCCTGCAGAGGTGCGCATATGCACCCGGGCTTCCGACAGACCTCGTGGCGGCTGGCAGCTTGTCTGCATCTGCATCGCCAGCGGGTGATCTCATGGCGTTCGAGTTATACCAGCAGAAACACATCGAAGACGAGCTCACGAAGATTGCGCGTCAACAGCTCCGGAACGCAGCCCATGCACTCACCACGAGCACGGACAGCCAGCTCGGGAGCGCTGTTTATGAATCGCGGAAGAGCGTCAAGAAGGTGCGGGCGGTCGCGGCGTTGTTGAAGCAAGCGGGCGCGAAGTTGCCACGCCGGGATCGCAGGCGTATGAAGTCGGCGGCCAGGGCACTCTCGGCAGTCCGTGACAGTGCCGCGATCATCGACATGTTCGATCGCGTTCGTCGCCGCTATCCCAAACAGCTACGCGAGCACGCCTACGGAATTCTCCGCCGTGGATTGGTCGCCGCCCGCGATCGAAGCGAAGCGGGCGCGCAGCATGACGGCGTTGTCGCCGAAGCAGCCGAGCGCTTGGAGAAGACGCGTACGTCGGCAAAGAAGTGGAAATCCGATGCAATCAAATCGCGTGACGTGATCGCGATTGTCACCGTCTCGTATCGTCGGAGTCGTACAGCGATGACACGGGCGCGCGTGACCGGGCAGTCGGCGACGCTGCACCGCTGGCGCAAAGAGGTGAAAACCCTCTGGTATCAGCTGCGCTTGATAAAGCCGCTGACAACCGGCGTGGCTCCGCTCATTGCCGAACTCAAGCGATTGGAAACCGCATTAGGTGACGACCACAATCTGGTCATCCTGGCGGCAACGCTGAGAGGCTGCCATGATCTGCAATCGATGCGCCCCGACATACGGCAGATCGATCGGCTGGCCAAGCGGATGCGTCAGCCACTCAGACGGCGTGCGTTCGCGCTCGGCCACCGGCTCCATGGCCGAAAGCCAAAGGCGTTCGCGCGATGGCTTCGTGCATCCCTGAAACAGTCGCGTCGTCAGCAGACGGCGGCGTGAGCGTCCTGTGGGTCGTCGGCCGAATGAGCGTTCCTCAGAGCACGCCGCGACGATTAATGGCTGGAGCGTCAGTCACGGCCCACTGGTGCGAGCAGGCCTCGCACCGATATGTGCGCGTGCGATTCTCGCGATCGATCTTCACACCACGAATCACGCCACGGCCGTCCTCGCAGGACGGACACTCGCCGACCCAACGCGCCGGGTCATGCCCCGGCAATTCCGGTGACTGAACGATCGTCCATTCATGCGTGCAGATCCCGCATGCGTACATCGCCGTCGATGTTCTTCCCGTGATGGTCAGCAGACGCCAGACGCCGTGCCCGTCCTCGCACAACGGGCAATGAGGCGCGAAACGCCGGCCGATCATTGAGTCACCGCGCCTAACGTATCAAGAGTTCATCGATGCATCTTCTGGGGAAAACCCGTACATGAGGTGCGTCGGCACTATTGACGAGCTATCAAATATTTGAATCACTCCAAGTATTCGATCTAGCATCCCGACGTGGCCATCGATCCGGCTGACGCCCTTCGACAACGTGGTATCCAAGTCACGGCGCAGCGATTGGCTGTCTTGCGCGCCGTCTCAGGTCAGCCTCACATCACGGCCGACGCGGTGGCGGACGTCGTCAGACGCGAGATCGGCGCCATCTCGCTTCAATCCGTATACGACGCGCTCGGGGTGCTGGTCGCCGAGCGCTTGATTCGTCGCATTCAGCCCGCTGGCTCACCGGCTCGCTACGAAGATCGAGTCGGCGACAACCACCATCACTTGATTTGCCGCATCTGCGGCCGCGTGGTCGATGTGGACTGCGCGGTTGGCGCCGCGCCCTGTCTCACCGCGGTGGACGAGATGGGATACGAGATCGATGAAGCCGAGATCGCGTACTGGGGGCGCTGTCCGGATTGCGTGGCGAAATCCGGCGGCCGGTCCCAAAGGACCGGCCCGGCGACGACGCAAGCGGCAGGGCGATCACGACAAGGAACGACAAACAAAATCTCCCGGAAGAAATAACCGGGCTGCATTTCAATCACAGTAGAGGTCAACGTCAATGAGTAATGAAAGCCAGTGCCCGTTCTCGGCCACAACCATCAGCGGCAGAACCAACCGCGACTGGTGGCCCAATCAGTTGAACCTGAACGCCCTCCACACGAACCATCCCGCCGGCGATCCGATGGGAGCGGAGTTCAACTACGCGGAAGAGTTCAAGACGCTGGACCTCCGTGGCGTGAAGAAGGACGTCGAGGCGGTCATGACGAATTCGCAGGCCTGGTGGCCCGCCGACTTCGGCCATTACGGCCCGCTCTTCATCCGCATGGCGTGGCACAGTGCCGGCACGTACCGCATTCATGACGGCCGCGGCGGCGCCGGGTCGGGCATGCTGCGCTTCGCGCCGCTCGGCAGCTGGCCCGACAACGCAAACCTCGATAAAGCGCGCCGGCTACTCTGGCCAATCAAGCAGAAGTACGGCAAGAAGCTCTCGTGGGCCGACCTGATGGTCCTGACCGGCAATGTCGCTCTCGAGTCGATGGGATTCAAGACGTTCGGCTTCGCCGGCGGCCGCGAGGATCGTTGGGAGCCGGAGCACGTCAACTGGGGATCGGAAGCCACGTGGCTCGGTGACGAGCGCTACAGCGGCGATCGGCAACTCGCGAATCCGTTTGGCGCCGTGCAGATGGGCCTCATCTACGTGAATCCAGAAGGGCCGAATGCCAACCCGGATCCGATCGCCGCCGCGAAAGACATTCGCGAGACGTTCCGCCGCATGGCGATGAACGACGAGGAGACGGTCGCGTTGATTGCCGGTGGGCACACGTTCGGCAAAACGCATGGTGCCGCTCCAGCCGACAAGCATGTCGGCCCGGAACCCGAGGGCGGCAATCTCGAGGAGCAGGGCTTCGGCTGGAAGGGCAGCTACGGAACCGGCGTGGGAGCCCACGCCATCACGAGCGGTCTCGAGGTCACCTGGACGACGACACCGACGAAATGGAGCAACGATTTTTTCAAGCATCTCTTCGAATACGAGTGGGAGCTGACCACGAGTCCGGCTGGCGCCAAGCAGTGGAAGCCGAAGAACGGTGCCGGTGAAGGGACGGTTCCGCACGCCCACGACACGTCGAAGAAGATCGCGCCGAACATGCTCACGACCGACCTGTCGCTGCGGTTCGATCCTGCCTACGAGAAGATCTCGCGGCGCTTCTACGAGAACCCCCAGGCGTTCGCCGACGCATTCGCGAAGGCGTGGTTCAAGCTGACGCACCGCGACATGGGTCCCATCACGCGCTACCTCGGGCCGGAGGTTCCCCGGGAGCCTCAGTTGTGGCAGGACCCAGTTCCTGCGGTCGATCACGATCTGATCGACGCGAAGGACCTCGCCGCGCTCACGAGCAAGATCCTGGCGTCAGGACTGTCTATCTCCCAGCTGGTCTCGACCGCGTGGGCGTCGGCCTCATCATACCGGGGCACTGATAAACGCGGTGGCGCCAACGGAGCACGCATCCGGCTCGCGCCGCAGAAGGATTGGGCCGTCAACAACCCACCGGAGCTCGCCAAGGTGCTGAAAACCCTCGAGGGGATTCAGAAGGAGTTCAACGACGCGCAGTCGGGAGGTAAGAAGAAGATTTCACTTGCCGACCTGATCGTGCTGGGTGGATGTGCCGCTGTCGAGAAGGCCGCCAAGGACGCTGGACACAAGGTGGACGTGCCCTTCACGCCCGGACGCACCGACGCGTTGCAGGAGCACACCGACGTCGAATCGTTCGCCGTGCTCGAGCCGGACGTCGACGGATTCCGCAACTACGTGGGCAGCGGACACGATGTGCCCACAGAGCATTTGCTGATTGAGCGAGCCTTCAGACTGACGCTGAGCGCGCCCGAGATGACGGTGCTCATCGGCGGTCTGCGCGCCCTCAACGCGAATACGTCGCCATCCAACGTCGGCGTGTTGACCAAGCGGCCGGGGACGTTGACCAACGACTTCTTCGTGAATCTCCTCGACATGAACACCGAGTGGGTGCCCACGTCGGGAGCCGCAGAGACGTTCACAGGACGTGACCGCAAGAAGGGTGAGGCCAAGTGGACGGCGAGCCGCGTCGATCTGGTCTTCGGTTCGAACTCCGAGCTTCGCGCCCTCACCGAGGTCTACGCCTCCGACGACGCGAAGGCGAAGTTCGTGGGCGACTTCGTGGCGGCGTGGACCAAGGTCATGAACCTCGATCGGTTCGACGTCAGTCCATCCCGTCGCACGGGTGGAGTGGAGTCGGCTGAACTGAGTGCCGCTGTCTGATTCATCGCGTGAACACACTGGCGGCCGGGGGAGATCCCCGGCCGCGACGTTCGCTCTCGGCATCGACCGGTCCCAGTAACGGACAGGCACGGCCGCCCAACGCCTCGAAATATTCGCAAATCCGGCGGCACAGCAATTGACATAGCTCGCCGGGTTCGATCGATTCGAGGAGGCGCTCCATGCGACCCATGATGTTCCTGGGCGAGCTGCTGCAAGACCTACGCTATGCGACCCGCGTCGTGGCGCGGCAGCCGGGCACCACTTTCATCATCGTCCTTTCGCTCGCGCTCGGCATCGGCGCCAACACGTTGGTCTTCAGCCTCGTGAACGCCATCCTGCTTCGCTCGCTTCCATACCCGCAGCCCGAACGACTGGTGGAGTTGTTTTTCACGCCACCGGATCGGCCCAATGAACGCCGTCCTGCCAACGCGGCGATCTGCATGGACCTTCCGTCACGCGATTCATTCTTCAGCGCCGCCGGCTGCTACATCGGAGTGGCGGGGAACGTGGCTGACCCCGAGGAGGCACTGACGACAGGACCTGAGTGGCTCGAAGGCGAGATGCTCACCTATCACGCCGTGCAGGCGCTCGGTGTGAAGCCGGTGCTGGGGCGCTGGTTTACGCAGGCGGAGGATCACGGCGATGCTGAAAAGGTGATGCTTATCAGCTACGACCTGTGGCAGCGCCGATTCAACGGGGTGCCCGACATCCTGGGCAAGCGCCTGCGCGTCGCGGATTTCGGCGGCAACGACACACCGAGCACGATCATTGGCGTCATGCCACCGGGCTTCACGTTCGCCAATGCGACATCCGACTACTTCGTGCCGCTGCGCGCGACAGGTCGCGGACGCAATAGCCCGGCGCGTAATCGAGAGGTCGTGGCGCGGCTCAAGGATGGTGTGACTCTCGATCAGGCACAGGCGGCGGCCACCCAACTGGCGCGTGAACTCGGAGAACAGGCGCCGCAGAACAAAGACTGGGGCATTCGTATCGTGCCCCTCGACGAGTCGATGCTCGGCGGAAACTTACGGTCGGCCTTTCAGATTCTGCAGGGCACCGCGGCGCTGGTGCTGCTCATCGCGTGCGCGAACGTCGGCGGCCTGTTGCTGGCTCAGGGCGTGATGCGCCAACGCGAGTTGGCTGTGCGAACCGCGATTGGATCTGGACGCTGGCGCATCGTGCGCCAACTGCTGACCGAAGGTCTCGTGCTCGCGTCGCTTGGCGCGGTGGTCTGCCTGGCGGTGGTCTCGTTCGGCATGAGCGCCCTATTGAAGTGGCTGCCACAGTGGCTGCCACGGCTGAATGAAGTGTCACTGAGTCCGGCGGTGCTGGCGTTCACCGCGGTGGTTTCCCTGGTCACCGCAATCGTTTTCGGTATCCTGCCGGCGCTTCAGGCGTCGCGGCTGGATCTGGCCACTGCGTTCAAGGCCGGCAGCCGTTCGGCGACCTCGTCACGCGGCAAACTGCGCCTGCGCAGCGCGTTCGTCGTGCTGCAGATCTCGACAGCGATGGTGCTGCTGACCGGCGCCGGGCTGCTGATCAACAGCCTCGTCCGCCTGACCGACGTGGACACTGGCATCAATCCGACAAACATCACGACGTTCGAGATGGCGTTCACCGGCCGCGGTTTCTTCGGCGCCACTGGAAAAGTCACGCCGATTGGCTCGCTCGAGTTCGAGTTGAGCCCACGCATCACGACGCTCGCCGGTCAAATCCGCGATCGGATCGCCGCGCTGCCTGGCGTCGAAGGCGTCACGACGATGCGTCTCAGCACGCCGCTCGGCGGCTCGGCGCAGTTTCCGTTCACGATCGCGGGACGCACACCGCCATCTCCACGCGATGTGCCGTCGGCGCAGTGGCTGCCGATCGGCGCAGATTACTTCAAGGTGCTGCAGGTCCGCGTGGTGCGCGGGCGGGAGTTTACCGATCTCGATACGCTATCGACGACGCCGGTTGCGCTCATCAACGAGACGATGGCGAAGCAGTTCTGGCCGGGCGAGGATCCGATCAGTCAGACAGTATCGGTTCAGTTCTACAACGATCAGCCGCGACAGATCATCGGCATCGTCGCCGACATCCGGCCAAGCCTGCGCAACCGCGCCCCCCGGCCTCAGATGTATGTCCCGCATACCCAGCTGCCGACAATCCAGGCCGGGGTCACCGCGTTCGGCCTCGAGGACGTCACGTTCGTCGTCCGCTCGAAGGCTCGCATGGACGACTGGCTGCCTGGAGCGAGGGCCGCGGCCAAGCAACTCGACCCAGCACACGCAGTCAACAACGTCCAGTTACTCACCGCGTTTGCCGCGCGGCAGACGCAGGGCTTCCGTCAATACGTGATTCTCCTGGGCGTGTTCAGCGGCATCGCACTGCTGCTCGCTGTGGTCGGCATCTACGGCGTGATGAGCCACTCGGTCATGCAGCGCACCAATGAGATCGGCATACGCGTCGCTTTCGGCGCGACGGCTCGAGACGTGCTCGCCAGCGTACTCGGGCGCGGTCTGGTTGTGATCAGCACCGGGTTGGTGATCGGACTCGTGGCATCGTTGTCACTGACCCGGATTATCGAGAGCGCTCTCTGGGGTGTCACGTCCACTGACCCTGCGACGTATACGGTCGTTCTACTCACACTCCTGGCGGTCGCGTGTCTGGCGTGTTACGTGCCGGCGCGACGCGCGCTCAACGTGGATCCACTCGTCGCGATGCGGCAGGAATAGCGTTAAGAAGGCACGCCACTGAGGGCTGTTCGCTTCTCACGGCTCTGACGTTTTCAATGTACCGGACACACTGAGGCCGCATTGATGCCCTCATCAGACGGAGGTTCGTCGAACGGCTTCACCGGCTTACGGAGGAGCGGTATGGCCAAACACCCTGTGAACCGTGCTCATCGAGGCGAAGGCAGTCGCGGCGAAGGACCTTCTGGCGCCGGCTGCGCCACCGCCGGAATTTGCCGCACTCGAAGTGGTCCACGTCCAGCCATGCAAGTGCGCCAACCACCTGAGACTCCGTGAGCCGATACGCGATGAACAGGACTGGGACGGTGTGGAATCCATTTCTCATGAATCACCTCACACGCCGTATTGACGATGTTCGAGCGTCGGCGGCTTGCCTTAGCGAGGCACGGGGTACGCGAACAGCTCCACGTTCGACAGGTTTGCGGATCCGGCAATGCCGTGGCCGCCGCCCGGTGCGAGCATCGCCATGCCCACTTCGTCCACCTTGCTCAGATCGGGGTTCACCACTTCGGTGAGCACGACGACCTTGTTCGGATCGAGCCCGTACCACCGCATGCCGCTGTAGGCGATCTCGACTGAGAGGAATTCACCGTGCGTGGTGATGATGCGATCGCCGACGATGAGCCGCCCGTCGGCAAGCTTGACGACCGGGTGCAGTGCGTGAATCGCGTTGGTCCGCACGATCCACCGCAATCGCGCGGCGTCCGTGAGGTTGACGAAATTGCGCCGGTCGCGAAGGGTGACGGCGCTCGGCGATCCGGTCATGCCATTCCACAGGTCAACGCGCTCTTCGTGTACCGCTGCCCGAATCACTTTCGCGTCTGCCCCATAGAGCTTCACTTCGAGATTTGCGTTGGTCACCACTGCCGGCGTGACGCGCGTGTTCTCGTCGGTCTGCTCACCGGCGTACGGCGGCATCTTCCATGTTTCGCTGAAGGCCAGCGGCGGCCGCGGCACCATGCCCGGCTTCTGTGTGCCGGGAGCCGGTGCCGGTCGAGTCTGTGCGATAACCGCGAGCGACGAGATGACGAGGCAGGTGAGAGTGAGCACTGCGTGCACGTGAATCCTCCTGAGACCCGTATCCTAGCCTGTCTCGCCGAAGTGCGAAGTGCGAAGGCGGATATGATGGGCGCCCATGCCGCAGACGAGTCCCTTGAAGACCCGCGCCGCGCTGGCCGCGCTGTACGTGGCTGTGTTGATGTCGTGTTCTCGCAGCGAGACGCCGCCGGCCGCGGTGACGAGTACCGGCCGTGGCGCACCGGTTAATCCGGCGATCCCATGGGAGATGTGGCGCAACGCTGAGGACGTCGAGGCGATTCCGCCGCGGGAAATAAAAGACTATCCACAACAGCACTGGCTCGTCGGCCCGCTCGACGGAGCGGCGACCGGCAATCGGATGGAAGGGTTCCTCGGTGCGGCCCGCGGCGGCGCTGCACCGCAGGGGATCGAGCCGTTGAAAGTGGACGTCTTCACGTCCAGGGATTTCTACGCCGATCGCGCGCTCTGGACTGACAGGCGGTATTTCCGCTGCAACAGTCCCTACGGTCTCGAGCAACAGTGGCGGGGCGGAATGATCGGCGACAAGCCGCCGGCGTCAGCCGCGTGGGGCTACTGCGATCGGGATTACCCTCGTGTGGGCATGGTCAGTCCTTACAAGTTCAAGACGGCGAGAGAGCACTACGACGCGCTGCTGGAGGAGGCCAAGCGCCGCGGTGGCCCGACGCAGCACACCTACGCGACCGTGCCCGGCGACTGGAGCGGACGCTACGTCTGGCATCGCGGTCAGAACTGGTACGCCGAGCTGCTCTGGAGTCAGTATCCGACACTGCTCTCGCTGCTCACCGACGAGTACAAGATGCGGATGGTGCAGGAGGCATATCACGACGCCCACAGCAACGCGCCGCAGTGGCCGGCGCAGTACTGCTGGCCCGAAGGCTTCATGCGCCGATGGCACTATCACGCCGTCACGAATCAGCCGCACTCGGTCATCGTCACGCCATCGTTGGTGCAGTTCCTGGCCGGCGATGCCGACAACTTCATCACCAACATTCACATCGGGCGTTCATTCAACACGTCCGGCAACATCCCCAACCTTGCCGGCGAGGTTCCGCGCTGGTACGGCGACACCATCGGATTCTGGGATGGTGATGCGCTGATCACATGGACGTCGAACATTCAGCCATGGAAGGTGCACGGCAACCCGGAGTTCTCAGGAAAGCTGCAGACGATCGAAATCTACACGCCTCGCCGCGACAGCGCCGACACGTTCATCGGCCTCAATCACGAGGGGATCTTCTACGACCCCGAGGCGCTCGTCGAACCGATTCGTATGACACGGATGCTCGAGCGGATCAGCGGCTTCGAACAAGGCGCGCCGTACGAGTTCATCGAGTGCGTGCAGACGATCTACCCGATCAACGGACGCCCGACGCCGGTCGTGGCTGGGAAGACGATTGAATACAAAGTGCCGAACCTGTTCGACCGCCCGTGGGCCAGGATCTGGGAGGAGTACCATGAGCAGGGCATGCAGCGGCCGCAGGAAAAAGAGTTGATCAAGTTCGACTAACACCAGTGCACGCAACTCGACTTCCGATCGTCTGTGTTCTGATCCTCATCGGCGCGGCGGTGGTGAGCACGCAGAACGCACCTCAGGGCGGTGCGCCGCCCATTTTTCGCACGGGCGTCAATCTCGTCCGCGTGGATGTGATCGTTGCAGACGACGACGGGACACCGGTTACCGATCTGAGGAAAGAGGAGTTCGAGATCGTCGAAGACGGCCGGCCGCAGACGATTGACTTGTTCAGACACATTCGCATCGATAGCACCGCGCCGGCAGCGTCACATGCTCGGCAGGTACTGAATCGCGACACCGAAGAGCGTGAGGCCGCGCGAGACGACGTGCGGGTATTCGGCATCCTGCTGGCTGATTACCAGGTGTGCGGCCAGCGCTCGCGTGCGGTCCGGGACGCGATGGCGGCGTTCATCCGCAAGCTCGGTCCAAACGATCTGATCGCCGTCATGCAACCGCTGATGTCGGTGAGAGATCTCGTCTTCACCTACGACCACGATGCCGTTTTGCAGACGATTCGGCGCTTCGAGGGACGACGAGGCGACTACACAGCACGAAACGCCATTGAAGAGCAGCATGCCTTGCAAGTGGGCAGTCCCGAGCGCATTCGCACGGCCATTGTCGGTGATGCACTCAAAGCGCTGTCCGTTCGGCTCGGATCGATGCGTGAGGGACGCAAGTCGCTCATCTTCGTCGGCGAGGGGTTTCCGCCAAGCTGGTTCACCGATGTTCGTCAGCTGCGAGAGGTGACGCAGGAGGCCAACCGTCATAACACGTCGATCTACGCGATCGACCCGCGTGGGCTGGTCGCCAGCGGTGACGCGTCGGCCACTATCCGCCCGGGATGCGGCCCTATCCTGCCTGGCCAGCGATTGCGGATGACGCAAGATACGTTGCGTGAACTTTCGGAGGAGACCGATGGCCGCGCCATCGTCGATCGCAATGCCCTGGACGACGGTCTCAATCAGATCCTGCGTGACTCGAGCTTCTATTACCTGCTTGGCTACAGTTCGACAGCCTCGCAGGCGGACGGGAAGTTCCATCAGATTCGCGTGCGCGTGAAGCGTCCCAGAGTCGATGTCCGCGCTCGCAAGGGATACTGGGCGTCAACGGCTGAAGACGTCAGTCGTGCGGCTACTCCGGCGCCGGTGACGCCGCAGCCTGTGCTCGATGCGCTCGCTACCATCGCTGTGCCCAACCAGGATGGGCGAGTCGTGCGCACCTGGGTAGGAACCGCTCGCGGCGCCGATGGTAAGAGCCGCGTGACCGTCATCTCTGAGGTCCTCGCCGCTGCGGGCGCCTCACGTAGCGAAGCCGCCGCGCACCTCACGGTCACCGCCACGCGGCCGCGGGAGGCAGCAAACGTGTTCGAGAGTCCGTCGCTGGAACTTCGGCCAGGCACGCCGCTTCAACTGGTGTCGTTCGATGCCGATGCCGGAGCGCTCGACGTCAAGATCGTGCTGGCTGACCGGGAGGGCAAGACGATCGATCGCGAGACGCGCGTGATCGACGTGCCTGATTATTCGGGTCGCGACGCTGCGCTCGGGACGCCGAGATTTTATCGGCCGCGGACCTTACGCGAATTCCAGACACTGGCGGCGGATGCGGATGCGATCCCCGTCACGACGCGAGACTTCGCACGCACGGACCGGCTGCTGATCCGCTTCGATGCGACAGGTGCCGGCGGTGAACCGGCAGCGCCGACCGCCGCGATACTCAGTCGCGCCGGGCGCAAGATGTTCGACGTGCAGGTGACCCCCTCGACGGCAAAGGGTGCTTCACACCAAATCGATCTCACCCTTGGAGCGTTGCCGACGGGGGAGTACCTGGTCGAGATCGCAGCCGCGCCGGATGGGCCTCGACAGCTGGCCGCGTTTCGTCTGCGCTAATTTCAGACGCGCGGGGAAATGCTATCGATTACCGTGGTCGCCGTAACCAGAGCGAACCGTGCGTTTTGCTTTCTTCGCGGTTCGAGATCGCGCTTTCTTCGTGGTTCCCGCTCGTTTTTTCGCCGTCACAACTCGGTCGGATACGGATCGCGGGTCGGCTGACGTTGCGACCGGTGTTGAGCGAAGCTCGCCATTCCCAGTGAGAGCGCCAGGCCGCCAAGGGTTCGCGCCAGCGTTGGCCGGCGTGACCTGGTCATCAGCGCGAACACCAACGCGCTCACAGCGGTGCCGATCAGCGCAGTCATCGTCGGATTGCTTCGCGCCCTGTCGAATACGGCTGACACGTTCGGCGAACTGCTGCCGGAATGCACCGCTTGCGTCACGCGATGGGCGAGCCGTTTGGCGCGGCCGAGCGTGGCATCGCTGATCGTCCCCTTTGCGTCGTTCATGACGCGGCGTGGGCTCAAGCGGTCTTGAATCACGTCGATGGTGTGACCGAGCTCCGCGCGCGTCCGCTCGATGTTCGAGCGGATCTCCGCGGTGCTTACCTGGTTTGGGTCCTGAGCCATCGCGCGTCCTCCTTCAGCGTTTCAATCGTTTGTCGTGGCTTCAGATCCTGTGGCCGGAACGCGGCAAGGCCGGCGCGGACGAGGGCGTAGCCGATGCCGGCAATCACGAGGCCTCCAATCAGGGCGGCAACCCACGCGACCAGGCCAATGGCGATGAGACCGAGCACGACGGCGGCGACAATCGCCAGTACCCCGCCATGCGCTATCAATCCGCCGGCGACGATCATCGTCAGGCTGGGAACGAGGCGTGAGGCGTTCTGCGAGAGCTCGGTTTTCGCGAGCTGGATCTCCTGCTGAAGGAGCATTCGCGTATCCCGAGTGAGGTCCGCGAACAGTTCGCCGAGTGAACGAGGGTCGTTGCTCATAACGTATTGCGGTGGTGCAAGCAGATTGCCAGCCGGTTGACGAGCTTGGCCCCGGGTGCTCGGCCATTGACTCCGCACCCGTTCGGGCGTATTAACGTGTCCTCGTTCGGCGGACGAACCCTCATACTCGCGGCGATCGGCACCTCTTCGACCCACTTTCCACGAAGGGAGCTGTTCATGAAGCGACTGCCGGGTGCTCTGTCCCTCGTAGTTGGTTGTGCCCTTCTCGTGCCGTTGCTCGCCGTAGGCTGTGGCGGCGCGACGGACGACCCGAATGCTCCGGTCGGTATTACCGTGTCCCAGACCTATCTGACCATCGCCAATCGATCCGGCTCGGCGATTGCGGACGGCCAGATCGAACTCGTGCCGGCCGGGGTGCTGGCGCCATACCGCATGCAGATGCCGCGCATCGAGTCGGGCGCAACGCGTGACGTGCAGCTCGATCAATTCTCCGGCGCTGGCGGGGCGCGATTCCGCCGCGGCGTGACGCGCATGAAAACGGTGCGGATCACCGCGACGGATATGACCGGGAAGACCTACAAGCAGGAAGTGCCGTTTAAGTAGAAGTCCTGAGGCCGGCTAAACCGGACACGACATCTACTCGGTGCGGTTCGAGGCAACGCTCACCGTTGGGATCCGCTCGGCGCGGACGATGAACCGCTCCGGCGCGTGGCCGATGTAGTTGAACGGCCAGCAACTGATCAGCGTAAGCGTGGTCACCGAGGTGGGATCGAGTACCCACACATCCTCCGGCTTGACGATCAGCGTCTCAGTGACGCGATAGTCGAAGTCGCCGTGTGGCGTCTTGAGTCGCAGCACGTCGCCGAGGCGAACGCCTTTCAGTGGCCGGAAGATCGTGTCGCGATGCGCGGCGAGCGCGCTGTTGCCATCCTTCCACGGCAGCGGTGTGTCCGGCAGGTGGCCGATCGCACGATCGAGCACCGCATCGGAATCACCTTCGACGACGACTCCCGAAAGGCCCACACGGGTGATCTCGAGTGTGCCAATCGGCTCGCCGACGCCCACGGTGTCCGGTCTCGGCGGGGCCTCTGATTTGGGAGACTGACCCATGGTGGCCAGCGTTTCTCTGGTCTGGCGATCGAACCACGCGGCAGACATGAAGTGGAATCCCACCCAACTCAAGGCGATCATGCCGACGAGAATCAGTACGAATCCTAATGCCCGTTTCATAACGATCACTCGTGAGGCCGGTCGTTTCGGACTGGCCGAAAATCACCGGGGCGATGTTCCGGCGCGGTACCTGGTACGGCTGCGCACCACCAACGATCGTCCAGGCGGTGCGGTGACGACGACGCGCACGGTTCGGAAGGCACCGTCTCGCGCGGTGTTTGTCGGCGTGTAGCCGATCGTGTAAGTGTGCCGAATATCGCGCGCAATCTTGTCGAGCACGTCTGCCACGTCGTCGAAATCCCTCGGTCGATACAACTCGCCACCGCTGGCCAACGACAGTTCTTTCAGCAGCCCCGGGTTGGCATCGCGCGAGTCTGGCTCGATGAGCCCGATCGTGTAGATGACGGCATTCGACGCTTGTGCCTTGTGCACGGCTTCGTCCCTGGTCGTGCGGCTGGCGTTGTCGCCACCGTCACTGAGCAGCACGAGGACTTTGCGTTCCCGCGTGCCTCGCGAGAGATATTCCACGCCACTGACGATCGCGTCGTACAAGGCGGTACGGCCGCGGCTGTTGACATTGCGCTCGAGCGCGACGCGCAGGGTACCGTCGTCGCTCGTGAACGGAGAGCTCGCCGGCAGCACGGGCGTCACATACTCGTTGAACGCGATGGCAAAGATCTCGTCCTGCGGATGACTTGCCTTCGTGAACGCCGTCGCGCCCGAGATGGTGAGCCCCCGATGCTGGTGCATGCTGCCGCTGCTGTCGATCAGCATCCCGATCGTCGCCGGGGTATCGGTATCGCTGAAGAGACTGACGGTCTGGGCCCGGCCGTCTTCGATGACGTTGAACGCATCCTGCGTCAGGCCACCGACATACGCGCCCTTCTTGTCCCTCACCGTGACGTGCAGGACGACAACCTCGGAGTTGGCCGAGAATGTCGGCTTGTCCTGACCGTGAACGTGAGTACTGGGCGGCAGCGAAACTATCGCTGCCGCCACTGCGAGGCAGAAAGTGCGCATGACGCGCTCCCGTAGATCTTACGCGCGAGCGCGTGATCCAAGCGAGAGCCCGACACCAAGCGCCAACGCGAGCGCACCAAGCATCAGCAGACTCGGATTCGAGGTTGCCGTGCGCGGCAGCGCGGTGCGCGCGGTCGTGCGCGCGCGCTCATCAGCTCGCGTGTCCTGCGTGGCGTTCGCGCTCGCGCTGGCACCCGCCGGTGCGGGGCTCTGCGCTGCGTCCACATCCGCCTGCTGCGCGCGCCCGCTCGCTTCACGCGGGGCCGGCTCCTGCTCGACGGTCACCGCCGCAGACTGGGCTTCATTGCCAGTCACACGCGAGAGTTCGGCGCCTTCGAAATCCGTCGTCTCCTTCGCAGTGGTCAGGATGGGCTCAGACGTGGCCTTGGCCAGCTCCAACGCCTGTTTTCGAGGGTATATGAATTCATAACCGATGGCCTTGCCGGCGTACCACCACGTTTTGACTGGCGGCGGCACCTTCGCGCTTGTCTCCATGAAACGAATCTCAGCGTCCTTCGGCGCCTTCATTGCCTGATTCGGAATCGTGTGCAGCATGGCCAGCGACTTCTTGCCGTCGGCACTCAATACGTTGATGACCTTGCGGCTGCTGTCGGGATCCGCGAGCCGGAAGATGTACTTACCTGCGGGTAGCGTGACGCCCGGCAACGTCACAGGCGCGCTGAATGTGAAATACGTGCGATAGTCCGCGGGCTGTGCTTCGGCCCGGCCCGCAATGCTCAACGTAAGCACCGCAAGCGTAAAGAACGCGACCAATTTGCTCACCATTTGACTCCCCCTTTACCTCTCCCCTCTAAAGGGCAACT
>Ga0126304_10000479_pt1 | contig 16282 bp, 11 predicted proteins | sample Plot25_FD_92538 | JGI IMG/M metagenome (GOLD analysis project Ga0126304, IMG submission 92538) | Serpentine soil microbial communities from UC McLaughlin Reserve, CA, USA - Plot25 | ecosystem: Environmental > Terrestrial > Soil > Grasslands | place: USA: UC McLaughlin Reserve, Lake County... | reverse complement strand
TAAATAAATTCAGCCAGGCAATACTTGCGGACCCTCAAACAAGCGGAGGTCTCTTAATAGCAGCCGATGTTTCAGGTACTGCAGCGATTGAATCCGTATTAAATAAATTCGGACTCGAAAGACATCTTGCGCCAATAGGGCGATTAACAGAAAAGAACGAATTTATTATTTCTGTGAAGTGATTTGAGTTCCGATCATTACTCTAAAAATCTCTCCGTGAGCTGGATCATACTCGTCATAGCCGGTTTCTTTGAAGTAGGTTTTGCGACCTGTCTCGCGAAGGCAAAGGAAGCAACCGGGACATCATTTACCATGTGGATGATCGGGTTTTTTGTCAGTTTATCTATCAGTATGGTCTTACTGTACAAAGCCAGTCAAACATTACCGATAGGAACTTCCTACGCGGTATGGACAGGAATCGGGGCAGTGGGAACGGTGATTGTTGGGATTATTTTCTTTAAGGAGCCGGCAGATTTCTTGAGACTGTTGTTTCTTTCAACGTTGATTGGCTCTATAATTGGGTTGAAGTTTGTATCGAATTGATTGTTGAGCATCCCAGAATCGCCCCATAACAACTTTTGATGTTCATTAGGCGACCAGCGCGTCTATTTTTTTTGCCAACTGGCGATCTTTATCTGTAACGGTATCTCCTGCATCGTGAGTCGATAGCCATACTTCAACAGTATTATAAACATTGGTCCAGAGCGGATGGTGGTCCATTTTTTCGGCTTGCAATGCTACCCTGGTCATAAACGCAAAAGCTTCGGAGAAGTTTTTGAATTGAAACTTGCGATATAGTTTGTTGTTTTCTTCTTTCCACATAGTAATTAATTATTTAAATGTGACCTAACTATTACCCTTCGTGTCCTGTGTGTCTTCCGTTGTATTCTGCGTGAACCCCTTGACTATAGAATCGGATGGTTCACGAAGGACACGAAGAAAACTAAAATATCAAATGACCTCTGTTACGAATTTTTTCATTCGTCAACTCCATAACGAGTTGAACACCGTTAATAGTTCTGATGGCCTGCATAATTGATTGCATAGTTTCGTCCTGTACTGGATCACCTTTTAATAGCCATAAAAAATCAAGGTGCTTAAATTCCGGTAGCAGGTATTCGCCATCAAACTGATTATTATACAGGTAATGGACCAGCGAATTATTTTTTTCGCGAAATTCAAATACTGAAAAAAAATAATCGCGTTTCTTCTTATTAAGCTGAATTTCTATTTCATTATTATTCCTGAAATCGAATCTAAGAAGCTGATTCAAATGCCAGCAGAACTGGTAATCTTTCAGTGAAGCTACAATGCCGATCAGCCGGGTATCGGAGAAGAACTCATCGGCAAGATCATCAAAGTCGAGTTTCAGTTTCATGAAAAAAATCTAACGTTTACAGTTCAACCGTCGACTGTCGACCATTAAAATTCAATCTCTGCCTCGGCTATGCCTTCTCCTCTTTTATATTTCACGATTGTTTTGTCGCCCTTTTTAAATTTAGAAAGTGCCTGCATGTACGCTTCCATGGAAACAGTGCTGTGTTCACCCAACTGCACAATCACATCTCCAGTCTGCAAGCCGGCTTTTTGTGCAGGCCGCCCTTCTGAGATTCCATCAACCCTTACTCCGCTTCCATTGAAAGTATAATCCGGCATGATACCCATCGTGACGTTAAATCTTGCAGTTGTTCCCGTCGGTTGTTCCCGCGTTTTTGTAAACGCAAGCTTTCCTTTTGATCCGCTTGCTTCAATCACACTCACAATATATTTAACGATCTGAAGCTCCCCCGTATAATTGATCTTTTCGAAATCATCAGTTGGTCTATGATAATCGGTATGCAAGCCGGTAAAAAAGAACAGTACCGGAATATCTTTTCTATAAAACGAAGTGTGATCACTAGGCCCACTCCCACTGGAGTCAAACTTTATGGTAAAAGTTTTTTTCTTGTTCAAGGCAGAAAAGACCTGCGCCCAAACGGGGGATGTACCATATCCTCCAATGGTAAGAGTTTTCCTGGGCTCATTCAACCGGCCTACCATATCCATATTGACCATATAATTGATCGCTTTCAGATCTATTGGGGCATGTTCAGTAAAGTACTTCGAGCCATGCAGACCCAACTCTTCTCCCGAGAAAGCTACAAACAAATAATTGTTGCTCTTGTTTTTCAAAGCCTTCAGCTCATTGGCTAATTCGATCAATGCAGCGGTGCCGCTAGCATTATCATCAGCACCGTTATGAATAGATTTTTCAGCGCTTCTAAATAGCGAATTTCCATCCTCCCCATAGCCAAGATGATCGTAATGCGCACCCAGAACAACAGTTGTGGGTGCCTTATTATCAACATATCCGACCACATTGCTGGCCGTCCTCTTCTTATCGCCAATATCTACCTTCAATTTAATGTCTAATGCAGCTGATTCATCAGAAAGATATTTTTTTTGCGCATCATTCGTCATGAAAATCACTGGAATTTTAGAAGTCTGTATTCGATCCTTACCATTGAATCCAAGACTGTCAGCTATTTCCGAAGAGTTATAAAAGATCAGGGCTGACGCTCCTTTTGCAGATGCTGCATCAACTTTTTTGACAAGCGCCTGGTTTAAGTCAAAATGCGGATTGTCTTTGTTTTCCTCCAACATATCTTTTATGTCAACAAACCAGGGAACGCCGCTTTCCGACAACGCCATAGATACCGCTGCTTCCGTGCTTTGGTTTGCGCTAAAAGAAAGCGGAAAATACTCGCTATTTAATTTCAGGTCATTTCCGTTGATGATCAGATGGGTTGAAGGATTGACCTGCTTTCCGTCATAAATACCGAAAGACTGGAACCAGCTTCCGTTGTCGCCTTTGGGTTGCAAGCCTGCCTTTTGAAATTGCTGGCTGATATATTCCGCGGCGAGCTTTTCTCCGTTGGTTCCGGCCCTTCTGCCTTCGAGCTTATCGTCGGCGAGGTAGGAAATGTGAGCCTGCAGCTTATCGACAATCGCTTTATCAGCTTTCTTTAATTTTTGTGAAAAAGCCAGCCAGGGAATCAGTAGGAAAATTAGTAAGGCACGCGAACTGTGGATAAACATATTTTCAATTTAAACATTTATTGCAGCCTTATAACGACTGCAAAGGTATAGTTGGCAAAGGCTATACCAACCATTGTTAAGAAGAATTTACTAATATTCAGGTTGCTTCGTTAATTTGAAGGCACAGCTGTTTTTCCCCCGATTACTCGGCATTTTTTCTTTACTTTTGCAGATTGCCCTTTTTTGAGCAGTGACTTTAAGAAAGGCATTCAGCAGTTGGCAATTTGCAGTTAGTAGGCACGCCAACTGTTAATTGCAAGCTGCCAAATAGAAAACTTTAAACTGGAAATCTGATCAATGGCGTTACCACATCTTATTAAGTACATATATACGAATGGCACAGACGAGGTAATCCGGAGAGGAAAGAAAATTCACGCAATCGGATATGTAGAACTGATAGAATATGATGTGCTCCTCGATTCCGTCGCTTTCCGGGTTAAAGACGATAGTTACTCAACTTATTACAAGGTAAATATCCAGAAATTCAAGGATCCCAAGACGCTTTCTGTTCGTTGCGCCTGCCCCTACAACCTTGGAGATATATGCCGCCATGAAGCCGCAGCGCTGATACAATTACAGGAAATGCTGGATAAAAACCAGTTAAAGGCCGAAGACGTTGAGTATGATCAAAGGCATACGGTTGTGAAGATGAAAGTTATTGATCAGCGGACGATCCGTCTCCTATGTTCTCCGGAAACTCACCAGGAGGCAGAAGCGTATCTAAGAGAAAATAAAGCGACGATAGTTTCCGCGAAGGATGAAATGGTGAAAGCCACTGTTGAGCTTGATGGAGTCGTTTATAATGTAGTCATTAGAAAAAATGAAGAGCGAAATTTTGATACCAGCTGTGAATATGAAGACCGGCACCACCCCCTGTGCTTGCCAAAAGTGATCGTGTTGCTGCAATTGCTATATGCCCATGGCCCTTATTATTTTGACTCGATTCGTAATTGGGATAAGGAAAAAAACAAGCTCCTTGAAATGTATGGCTACTCACTCGACGATGATCTGAAGGGGAAATTTGAATTTACGTATAAGGATGGCAAGCCTTTCTTGCGGGTACTCGATCCCACCATTAAACGAATTACGCCTCAGGACTCGTTAAAGAAAGAACGCTTCGCCCCTGTTGAAGCAGAAACTGTAGTGATGGAAAGCGAGGTTTCCGAGAAAATTGAAAGGGCTGGCCAGACCCTTGGCGTTGTTTTTAATTTTAACCAGGATGCTTACCCGGGCTTCCTGGTTGAAGCTGTAACCGGTGAGTCAAACGAAGACCAAACGGCCTTCGCTGGCAAGGTTGAAAAGCTCGATCTGAGCAAGTTCGTAAATATTGACCAGTTAAAAGAAAGTGATAAACAACTGGTTCCCGTTTTGCGCAAATTTCAATCGATAGAGATTACAAAGTACCTCAATCGCAATTCACCATTCAGCGGTATTTGGGAGAATATTATTCATCACGAAGAAGACGATCTGCCGGAAGAAACCAAGTCCCTGATCGTAGAATACCTTCATCCCAAGCTCAGAAAAGTATTACTCGATTTAGCATCAAATCCATTCGTCTTTTATCTCAGTGATAAGAAAGCGTTCAGAACAGAGAATATACGCACGGCGGGAATCGTTACAGACTTTGTTTCTCCTTATTTTAAGGCATGTGTTAACGGAAGCAATTTTGAGGTCGAATGTTGGGTGAAACTTAGCGGTCATCATGTTCCCGTTACGGATAATGTCATTAACAGCAGTCTTCTGTTTTTTTATAATCAGAATCTCTATTTATGGGATAAGCCCGAAGACGCAAAATTAGTAGACCGCTTTACCTCGAAGGGAAAGCTAAGCTATACCAAGGCGGAATGGCCTGAACAATTAAGGCAATTTATTTTACCGCTCACCAAAGACTATCATGTTGAATTCGATCAGCAGTTGATCAGCCAGGTCAAGGATGGGGATCCTGAAAAAAGAGTGGTGTTGCAAGAGAAAGGAGACTACCTTGTTTTTCAACCGTTATTTTCGTACAAAGGCTTTGAAACGAAACCGGGAGGAAAGGACGAACTGGTAATTCCAGATGGAGAAAAAGTTTGGATCGTACATCGCAACAAGGAAAAAGAAAAGGATTTTTTTCAGAAGATTGAAATGCTGCACTCGAACTTCATTCGTCCTGAAGGCGGCCAGCAGCTGGCCCTGAAGGGCAATGATGTCTTAAAGAACAACTGGTTTTTTCTGTTCGTAGATGCGATGAAGGACATGAAGATTCCCGTATATGGGTTCGATGCCCTGAAAAACTTCCGCTTCAATACTGCCAAGCCTCAAACAAAAATACATATCAGTAGTAATACTGACTGGTTTGATGCCAGAGTCGATATAGTTTTTGGAGAACAAAAAGTCACAATTGCGGACGTGAAAAAAGCACTTGCAAATCGTCAGCAATTTGTTCCATTGAATGACGGCACGCTGGGCATACTTCCAGAAGAATGGATTAAGAAATATTCCTTACTGTTCAGGGTAGGCGAAGGTAAGCAGAATCAAATGCGGCTCTCGAAGTATCATGTCAGCGTGATCGATGAGCTGTATGATAATCGCAGCGAAGAAGAATTGGTTGTAAGACTCGAAGAGAAATATGAGCAGCTTAAAGAGTTTAAGCAAATCAAGGAAATTCCCATTCCTGAGCATCTGAGAAATATATTGCGTCCGTACCAGGAGCATGGATATTACTGGCTTAATTATCTCAGTGAGATCGGCTGGGGTGGGATTCTCGCTGATGATATGGGTCTCGGAAAGACGGTTCAGGCGTTATCGTTCTTACATTATTACAAACATCACAACCAGAAATTACAGGCACTGGTTGTTTGTCCTACCACCCTGATGTTTAACTGGGAAAACGAAATCAAAAAATTCACCCCCGGCCTTACCTATCATATACATCACGGAGGAGAGCGTAACAGAAGCAAGGAACAGTTTGCTGGTAAGGAAGTCATCATTACTACCTATGGAACTCTAAGAAGTGACATCAAGTTAATGGTTGATATTCCATTTGATTACGTGGTTCTTGATGAATCGCAGGCGATAAAAAACCCTTCGAGTAAGGTTACCAGGGCGGCTGGATTATTGCGCGCAAAGAACCGGTTATGCCTGAGTGGTACCCCGCTTCAAAATAATACTTTCGACATCTTTGCCCAAATGAATTTCCTCAACCCGGGAATGCTGGGAAGCATCGAATTTTTCAGGCAGGAATTTTCTATCCCGATCGACAAGTTTGGCGAAGCCGATCGCAAAGATCATTTGCGTAAACTTTTATATCCTTTCATTCTCCGCCGCACAAAAGAACAGGTGGCGAAAGATCTTCCCGACAAAACAGAAACAATTCTGTACTGCGAAATGGAAGACGAACAACGGAATATATACGATGCCTACCGAAATGATTTCCGTGATAAGATACTAGGCACGATTGAGCAGCAGGGTATTCAGAAGTCACAGCTTACCATATTGCAGGGACTTATGAAGCTTCGCCAAATCTGCGACTCACCGGCAATACTGAACGAAACAGAAAAATTCCCTAATCACTCAATTAAGCTGGATGAATTAGGACGAGAGATCACTGAAAATATTAGTAATCACAAGGCGCTGGTATTTTCACAGTTTCTTGGAATGTTAGCCCTTATCAAGGAGAAGTTAAAGGAACTGGAGGTAGACTATGAATATTTTGATGGCAGTACATCTGCGATAGATCGTGAGAAAGCAATTCAGCGTTTTCAAAACGAAGATAATTGCAGGGTGTTCCTGATTTCTTTAAAGGCAGGTGGAGTCGGTTTGAACCTTACGGCCGCTGATTATGTTTATATCGTTGACCCATGGTGGAATCCTGCTGTTGAGCAACAGGCGATCGACCGAACCCACCGTATTGGTCAAACCAAAAATATTTTCGCATACAGGATGATCTGTAAGGATACGATTGAAGACAAAATCTTGCAGCTCCAGGAAAAGAAGAGAATATTGGCGAAAGACCTGATTTCCGATGACGAAGGCTTTGTGAAGTCACTCACCAGGGAAGATGTTGAGTACCTGTTTAGTTAATTTTCGTGAGTCGGTAATGAGTAGTAGTCCGGAATCGAGAGTCAGGAGAGAGTAACAGATTAGCAATTAAGGCCACTAACTTTGCTCACGAGGGTTGCATTCCTGACTCCTGACTTTCGACTCCCGACTGACGACAGTCGTCTGCACAAGTTTCCTCTCCCGGTGTCGTCTAAAACTCAAACTCTACCGCCCCGGTTTATGAGAAGATCAATTTGTATCCTTGTTACTATACATTTATCCATACTAACCGTTGTAGCACAAAACAAGGCCGGAATTGTAAGGGGTAAGTTAACCGATCCTTTATTTAAGGAATCGATGGCTGAAGCGACCGTTTCAGTGTTAACCCTTATAGATTCCTCAATTGTTGCATTCTCACTCGCGAATTCAAAAGGTGATTTCGAAATAAGGAGCATAGACACGGGCACGTACCGTCTCCTTGTTACGTTTCAGGGTTACCAGACTTTTTCAAAGAAAATTCAGATATTTTCCCCGGGAACCGTTCTGGACCTGGGCATGATACACCTGGACAAAAAAAGTACAGTGCTCGACGAAGTTATCGTTGAGGCACCGCCCATCCTCGTGAAAAAAGATACAGTGGAATTTAATGCCGGTTCATTTAAAACAAAACCAAATTCCACTGCCGAGGACCTGTTGAAAAAGCTTCCCGGTGTTGAAATAGATAAGGATGGTAACGTTAAAGCGCAAGGCGAGGATGTTCCGAAATTATATGTCGATGGCAAAGAATTTTTTGGAAACGATCCCAAAATGGCGACGAAGAACATTACTGCAGACATGATTGCTTCTGTACAGGTCTTCGACGATATGAGCGATCAGGCTAAATTTTCCCGTATCGATGATGGCAGCCGTACAAAAGCCATCAACATCAAATTAAAAAAGGATAAGCGTAAAGGCTACTTTGGCCGAGCGATCGCAAGCGTCGGAAGCGGTGGACGTTATATGGGAAATGTTACAGCAAACCGTTTCAATGATACGCGCCGGATTTCTGTGGTCTCAAACCTGAATAACTTAAACCGCCAATCTTTTGGATTCAACGACATTGTAACAAAAATGGGTGGCTTGGGCGGTGAGGGTGGAGCACGCATCCAGGCTCCGGCACAGGGACCCGATGGAAGCGGCGTGACAAATACACGATCGATCGGAATAAACTATACTGACAAGATCGGAACGAAGCTCGACGTAACAGCAAGTTATTTTTATTCTCAATCTGACAATCAAACCAGCCAGGTCAGCACACGTCAAACGTTTTTCCCAAACGATTCTATCACATATTTGAATGACAATGGTGAATCACGAACAAGGAACCAAAATCACCGGGTGAACTTGCGTATGGAATACTACATAGATTCCATGAATTCAATTTTGTTTACACCTAGCCTGGTTCGTCAGAACTCTTCAAGGGATAACAAGAGTTCAACATCAACACGGACTACACAGCCAGGGATGGATTACGTTGCTATAACAGGAATCAATGACAATGGAAACGAGCGGGAGGGACGAAGCCTTAATAGTAATCTCCTATATCGGCGGAAATTCCGCACGCGTGGCAGAACACTGACATTAGGATGGAGTGACGCTATTAATAATAGTAAGGGTACTGGAAGAACCTTTTCGCCCCTAACGTTTTACAAGCCCAATGATTCGATCGATTATGTTAGGGAGAGAGATTTCAGAAGCATACAGGAACAGGATCGAATAATGTGATAAGTGCATCATTCACGGAACCGTTTGCTAAGAATAAAATCCTTGAGTTCAATTATGCCTACACCTATAACACCAGTATTCAGACCGCGAAGCATCCAATTACAACCCGGGAACAAAAAAGTATGACAGTATAAACCTGCAGCAAACGAATTATTTCGAAAATGTTTTTCTCGCACACCGGCTTGGCTTGAATTTCAAGGTTCAAAATCAGAAGTATGGTTTTCAGGTGGGAGCAGCAATGCAAAATTCAACGTTAGAAAGCGAAAGTATCAGAGGTATTTACAGGGTAAACGGAAAAGATTCTTCAGTGATGTACAAACAGAACTTCATCAACTTTTTTCCAACGGCAAATTTCAATTATACTTTCAATCGAAATAAAAATTTCCGATTTAATTATCGTGGCCGCACGAACCAGCCGACGGTTAGTCAATTGCAGGACGTAAGAGATGAAACCAATGCCTTGAGAACCGTTCAGGGAAACCCGCGACTTAGACAGGAGTTTTCAAATAATATCAACGCGAGCTACAACAGCTTTAGCCCCACCACCTTTAAGTATCTGAATGTAAATATTAATTACGGCCAGATGTCTAACCGTCTTGTGAACAGTATTGACTTTGATACAGCGCGGGGAAGGGGAGTGCAGTTGATCCGGCCGGTCAATCTAAATGGAGCATTCAATACATCATCAACAATAACACTTGGCATTCCTTTGCGGAAGAACTTAAAAGGAAGCAGCATAAACTTCAGTAACAACTTCAACTATAACAGGGATGTTAGCCTCCTGTATGCCCGGAAAATAACGACGAACAGTATTAATATTAGTCAACGGGTCGGGATTAATATGGACATAAAAGAGAAGTTGAACTTTGAAATTCACGCACGGGTGTCTTATCATAACGTTCTTTATGGTGGTACTCAAACCCAGAGCACTTCCCTTAAGCAGAATACGGATAATGAATATTTCACTCAGACGTATTCAACCGAGTTCAATTATTTTATAACTAAATCTATGATTGTTTCTACTGATTTTGATTACCTGATTAATACCGGAAGAGCTGAAGGTTTCAATCAGAATGTTCCGCTTTGGAATGCAAGCCTGGCTCATCAACTGTTTAAAAAGAGAAATGGCGAACTTAAGCTGTCCGTGAACGATATATTGAACCAGAATCAGAGCATCGGCCGCAATATTGGCGATAATTATATAGAAGACACAAGAACTGTTGTTCTGAAAAGATACTTCATGCTTGGCTTCACCTATAATCTAAATCGAGCAGGCGCGCCGAGCAAGCGACGTGATTCGCAAGAATTCCAGCAGAGACAGAGAATGTCTGACTAACACAAGTACATTTTAAACGAGCACAATGAAGACCTGGAATCTGGTGGGTTTTGCAAAGCTTAAGGACACAAAAAAACCCCGCCTTTCGACGAGGTCTAGCACATACTTTTTGTGGTTTCAGAGGTAAGTGCTATAAGTTTTAATAGAAACTCTTAATGAATTCTCCTTCTTGAATAAGCAGATTTGCTGATCGGGGATTCACCGATCATGAACACCGCCCAAATACTCTTAATAAACCTAAAAAGGTTAGGCGAAGGCTTATAGATATTCTTGCAAATTTTTGTGCGGCGTGTGTCGTAATACATCGGGTTCTTGTTCATCTTCAAATTGCATTTATCGGTTGAATGAATGTAAAATAACGCTGGAGATTATAAATTTATTGCAATTAGTTCCACGTAGTTTTACCATTTTAAATTTTAGAAAATCTTTATACTTTGTAAGTCAAACCCGTGCTTATGAAAAGTATAATTATACTCGTAATAGGAGCTACTCTAACGATTACCTGCCAATCACAAGGTGTATTTACAAATGATGTGAATGCTGCGTTGCAGAAAGTCATCCAGGATTATCCCAATCACTTTATTAATATAAAAGGCGCACAGGTCACCGGAAATTTGCGCACCCTTCAATATCACTCAACTGTAGAAGTGCCGGGCTCGGTAAACTGTGTTCTTATACAGTATGTTGCAAAAAAAGAAATTTACAGTTGGAATTGTGTGATACTTGAATCCGACAAATTCAACGAGGCAAAAAGTAAATTTACAGAACTCTATAACCAGATTAGGAATACTATCGTAAAAATAGAAGGTGAAAAACCTTTCATCCTGAATGGCAAATATGAAACGCCAACCGATGATAAGAAGTTTACTTCTGTTGTTTTTCAACTCTTGCCAGCCACCGGCGAGATGCAAAAATTGAAGGTCGAGCTCACTCTACAACGCACAATTCACGACTGGCGGCTTTCTCTCGCCATACACGATGAAGAACGAAGAAATGATGAACAACTTGCCCTCATCGAGGGTTACTAGGCGCGTCATTATTCTTTAACCTTGGTTAACATTAAAGCAAGCCTTAGTAACCTCTCTTTCATACAAGGATGAATATTTTGCAGGAAACCCTGACAAAAAATTCACCTGGTATGAAAAAGATTTACAGCTGTATCCCGGTTCTGCTTTTTGTAACGATATGACTAGCTCAAACAAGTGGAAGCATCCGGGGCACTTTCCTTGACACAACAGTAAAGCAGGCCGTGACCGACGTTACCGTTACCATTCTCCAGGCAAAAGATTCGTCGCTGGTTACCTTTGGGCGCTCGAATAAAGCCGGATCTTTCAATATACAATACCTGCGCCCCGGTAACTATCGGCTCCTGGCCACCTATATTGGGTATCGCAATTATTCAAAAAATTTCGAGATCACTTCAGACAAAGGAGAAATAGACGCAGGATATGTTGTTTTAACCAGCAAAGCATCGGTACTTGAGGAAGTAACAGTTAACCAGGAAAGGCCACCAGTTATTTTCAAGAACGATACAATTGAATCCAATGCCCGGAGCAATGGAGGTTAATGCACCTTTGTTTAATGTTAATTAAGGTTAATAATCAGGAAGGCGCGAATTCAAAAGTTTATTTTTGTTTGCAATGAACAGGCCGCGACTTACTATATCACTTTTTTTGATGATCCTGGCAATCGTTGCGATTGTTGTATTTCAGTCGTACTGGCTCTATAAGAATTACCAGGAAGAAAAGCAAGCTCTTCGGGTGCAAACAAATATTCTTTTTCGCGAAGCGGTGTACCAGTCCCAGGCCCGTAAGATGAAGATCGATACTACAAAACTGGATTCATCGGTTAATGTCCGGCATCGGGCAGGCTCAATTAGAATGATTTCGAGCCTGCAAAATCGACTGCGGGATACGTTGCGAGCAAATGTTTCCTTCAATTCCCGAATACCAATGAAAGAAAGACAACGGTATCCATTCTTCAAAGATTCTTTTGTTCATGCAAGGATAGACTCAGGAAAGGTTCGAAAACTGTTCACCAGATCTGGAACCGGTCAGAATAAACTGATCGAGTTTTTAGAAACTGCAGAATCTCTGCAGGATTCCCTGACGGTAAAAGAAGTAGAATATGAATATCGAAGGTTGCTGGCTGTCGAAAAAATCCAGCTGCGATTTACAATTACAAAACATGCCGGCACTTGGGGCGAAGAATTTATGCCACCGGATCTTGCGGAGGCCAATGAAGTCACCATTGGATTTATGAAGCCGGTCACATTCAGGGTAAACATACAGAATACAACCGGATACATATTTCGAAAGATGTCTCCGATGATACTTGTTTCGGTTCTACTGGTGGGGTTGACCGTCCTTTCATTTGTTTTGTTGTACCGAAACCTTATTCGCCAGAAGAGGCTTACCCAACTTAAAAATGATTTCATCAGCAATATCACGCATGAATTGAAAACGCCCATTGCAACGGTTAGCGTCGCTGTCGAAGCGATGAAAAATTTCAATGTGCTCGATGATCCAAAACGAACACAGGAATATCTTAGCATCTCAGCAAATGAATTGCAGCGTTTAGCCTTGCTGGTAGATAACGTGCTTCGGCTCTCCATGTTTGAAAAAAAGGAAGTTCAATTTAAGAAAGAGCCTTTCGATATTGGTGAGCTCGTGGTGGAAGTAATGGAATCAATGAAACTTCAATTCGAGACACAACGCGCCCAAACATCGATAGAATATACAGGCGAAAACTTTATCATCGAAGGCGATAAAAGACATATCGCCAGTGTCATCTATAACCTGCTTGATAACGCTCTTAAATATTCCAATGATAATCCTGTCATCAAACTTCATCTACTCGACAGGTCCAGCTTCTTCGAACTACGAGTGAGCGACAATGGAATTGGCATTTCGGACGAATACAAGGATAAGGTCTTCGAACAATTTTTCAGGGTACCGAGCGGCGACAGACCCAACATCAAAGGATACGGTCTTGGATTGAGCTACGTAAATCATATCATACGAAGTCATCAGGGTTTCATTGAACTGCAAACGCAGGTGGGAAAAGGCAGTACATTTTGTATCAAGCTTCCTTTTTCCGAAGCTGCGGTGGTCAGGTACGATCACGGGCGGGTGGTTCGCAAAATAAGTTTCAAATTATGAGCATTAAGGTACTCTATGTAGAAGATGAATTGTTCCTTGGCAAGATCGTAAAGGAAAGTCTGCAAAGCAGAGGTTTTGAAGTGTCGATGGAAAATGACGGAGGAAAAGTGTTACAAAGTTTCATGCAGATCAGACCGGACATCTGCGTACTCGATGTGATGTTGCCAAACAGGGACGGATTCGAAATTGCAGAGGATATCCGGAATCTGAACAACGATGTTCCCATTATCTTTCTAACAGCCAAAACACAAATAAAAGATCTTGTTAAAGGCTTTTCGCTCGGGGGAAACGACTACATACGCAAGCCGTTCAGTATGGAAGAATTGATCGTTCGAATTGAGAATGCATTGCGGTTTAAAAACGAAGGCCCGCGGGCTGGGTTGGGTAACGAAGATGTAAGACTTGGAAAATTTCAATTTCATCCAATGCGGCAAACGCTTGTATTCGGTAAAGACGAACGAAAGCTTTCATTCAGGGAAAGTGAATTGTTGAAACTTCTGTACGAGAACCGCAATAAGGTTATCGAAAGAAAAGATATACTCAATCTTTTGTGGGGAAATGATTCGTTTTATAATTCCAGAAACCTTGACGTATATATTACTAAGATTCGGGGTTACCTCAAAGAGGATGAATCCCTAAACCTAATCACAATAAAAGGAATAGGGTACAGATTTATTATTGTCTGAATATCGTTAATCGCCTCGGATTGCTCGCCGTTTGATAGACAGCATTCGCTGCTTTATTGCTGGAACTAACAGGCCTACGGAAGTTCTGGAACAACCATGTAAGCGTAAATGTCGGAATGAAATCCAAACCGGGAAGTATCTCTTCTACAAAGTTAAATATCCCCCCGAACGCTCCTTTCCATCCGCCGAATGTTCTGAAAAAAATCAATGCCGAAATCGGCGCCCATAAAAGATCACCAAACTCACCCAATATAGGAACGGCATAAGTTGCGTATCCAATCAGATCCATAACCACACAGAACAGGAACGAAGGCGGTTTTTTTGTCATAGCCACAGCGGATAGATTTTTCATAACTACAGCAGACGAAGGATTTTTGTTTTGGGTTGTATCGGCAAAATGTGTGATGTAATCTGGGATGGACGAAGTATGATGTTTGAGGTAAGCGTGTCGATTTGTGATGTAGGGACCACGAGCATAGTCTATGATGTACGTCACGAAGGACTCCGAGATAGGGAGACGTACATCCTACATCTTACCTCGCAAATCGTACATTTTCAGTTAAACTGAATTTTATTCTTTAAAACTGATTCAATTTCTTCCAGGCGGAAGGGTTTGGAGACGTAGCTATTCATTCCGGCTTCAATGCATCGTTCTTTGTCACCCTGCATGGCCTCGGCGGTTAGTGCAATAATTGGTACGTTGCAGTGAGGTTCAGGCATCTGGCGGATTAGTCTTGTAGTTGCAAATCCATCGAGTTCCGGCATGTTCACATCCATGAAAATAAGCTCAGGTTGGTGATGCGGTAAAATTTCGAGTGCTCTCCTTCCATTTTCAGCCTTCAGGATCTGAAATCCCATTTTCCGCAGCACCTCCGTGATCAGCATCATATTGATAGGGTCGTCTTCAACAACCATCACCAGTGTTGATTCTCCAAACTTTTTAATTACTGGAACTGCCGACGTCGCTTTACTAGTCTGTTTCCCTGTCATCAACAACGAGCATAGCATGCCATACAATTCGTACAGTTTTACCGGTTTGGTAAGGATTTGAAATAGACCTGTTTTCTCGGCTTCATGCTGAAAAAGATTCTTTTCAAGGGATGACAGCATCAAAATTGCCGGCAATTCAACTCCAAATATCTTCTTACGGATCTCTTTAATGAGATGAACTCCGTCCATCTCAGGCATGTGGTAATCTGTAATGATAAGTTCAAATGGTTTTCCGGATTTTTTTGCTCTCCCTATCTTCTGGATAGCGTCTTTGGCATCGTCTGCAATCTCAGCATCTATTCTAAAATAATTGAAAATATGTTGTACCTGCCAACTGCTCGTTTGGTTGTCATCGACAATTAAAACGTTCTTAAAGGGCAGTTTATGTTTGGAGGAAATCTGCGGGTGTTCGTTCACTACTTCGAGTGCTAAGTGAAGAGTAAAAATGCTTCCGTTGCCAGACTCGCTCTTTACAGAGAGATTTCCATGCATGAGTTCGGCAATGCTTTTTGAAATTGTTAATCCCAGGCCCGTGCCCCCGTATTTCCGGGTAGTGGAGGAGTCAGCCTGTGTAAAGCTCTCAAATATTTTCGCAAGCTTTTCTTTCGAGATGCCGATACCCGTGTCTTTTACGGATAGTTCTATATCGAGATATTGTTTGTCGTTCTTGCGATAGATGCCTCCAGCCTTTGTTAGTGATACCAGGATTTCACCATCCATCGTGAATTTAATAGCATTTCCAAGAAGGTTTACTAACACCTGCCGTATGCGAACAGGATCACCATTAAACTGTGAAGGCATTCCCGGCTCAATATGGCAGATCATTTCAAGATTTTTTTCAAAGGCCTTAACAGTAAGAATATCCATCGTTTCTTCTACCAGTTCATCGAGTCTGAACAAGGTTCTGTCGATCGTAAGTTTTCCTGCCTCTATCTTTGAAAAATCCAATACGTCATTGATAATATCGAGTAATCCGTAAGCTGATTTCTTAACATTGCTCAGGTATTCTCGCTGCGATTTTTGTAACTCCGTTGTGAGAACGAGGTCGGTAAATCCGATTATACCGTTCATCGGTGTTCTCAACTCGTGACTCATGTTAGCAAGAAATTCGCTCTTTGCAATGTTCGCCATTTCCGCCATCGTTTTGGCCTGCATCAGTTCTTGCTCCATTTGTTTGCGTTCTATCGCGGCGGCCAGCGTTAAAGCGAACGATTGAAGGATTGAAAACTCCGTAATGGTCCATTCTC
>Ga0126304_10000477_pt1 | contig 16312 bp, 16 predicted proteins | sample Plot25_FD_92538 | JGI IMG/M metagenome (GOLD analysis project Ga0126304, IMG submission 92538) | Serpentine soil microbial communities from UC McLaughlin Reserve, CA, USA - Plot25 | ecosystem: Environmental > Terrestrial > Soil > Grasslands | place: USA: UC McLaughlin Reserve, Lake County... | reverse complement strand
CGGCGAAGGCGTGATCGGAACCGTCACCTCCTTGGTGCGGTGGTCGAGTCCCAAGGTGGATGCGGTGCTCGTTGCGGTTGCCGGCACCGGACTGACGTTCGGCCTGTGGTGGATGTACTTCACGGTCCCCACGATCGCGGGGCCGATCGCTGCGCCGGCCGTGAACGCGGCCTGGCGAGACCGGCTCAGCCCACCCCAGCTGCTGCCGTCGTCGACGGAACCGTCGACTGGCGGCACGCTCGCATCCCGCCCACTCCCGCACCGTAGCGCCGACCCGTCCGCTCACAGGTCGGCGCTCGCGGGTGCATTGGGCAAACCAGTGGGTCGCGACTGACCGCTGTCGTTCACCCCGTGCACGGTTTGGTTGGCGTGAGACACCCCGCCTGCACATCCGGTGGTACGTCGCGGACAGCACCCTGCATGCCTGTGGTTCGAGCTCCGTCCTATTCGGTGCGTAGTGCGGTGGCGGTGCGGGTACGGGCAGCCCAGCCGGCGGGTAGGAGCGAGCCGAGTACGGCGATGACGAGGCCGCCGACACCGAACAGCACCAGTTCGGCCGTGCCGTAGATGTCAAGGACCGAAGCGGGGAGGTTGAAGCCAGCGGTGTGACCCATGTCGGTCACGATCATTCGCTGCAGGATCACTCCGACCGGCGCGCCGATCACGCCGCCGATCAGGCCGGTGACGACGACCGAAAAGATGACCATCGCGGTGGTCTGCTTCGGTGTCATGCCGAGCGCTTTGTGGACGCCGAGATCGTGGACTCGTTCGCGAGTCTCCAGGACGACCATGTTGAGGACGCCCAGGGCGGCGACGGTGATGAGCAGCAGGGAGAGGAGCGCGGTAAGCGCGTTCATGATGACGATGAACGGTTCGATCTCGGTCTCGGCCGACTCCGCGATCGCCTGCGACAGGGAGCCGGTCGCGGTCGATGCCAGGGCGGTGTTCAGCGCTTCGATGTAGGCACCCTTGTCGGTGCCGGGCTTCAGCACGATGTTGTACGTATCGGGCCGCAGTTGTGGGTCGGCGGCCGTGAGGGTTCCCAGGTCGGTGAGGACCTGCCGGCCGCGGTTCTCCGGGTTGAAGGCTTCGCCGACGATCCGCGCGGTGAGTTGTTTGCCGTGATACGTCAGTGCGACGGTGTTGCCGACCTTGGTGTTCGTAGCGGCCAGGAACGGGGTCGACACCACGATCTCGCCAGGTCCGCTGAACCAGCGGCCGGAGACCATCCGATAGCCGTACGACGAGTTGTCGCCGGTGAAGGCGAGGGCCTCGAGGGGATCGGTGATACCGGCGACGGTCACCTCGGTTTGGGCGACTCCGCTGTAGCCGCTGGTCCCGGTTTGGCCGGTGACTGCCTTGGCGACCACGGCGGGGTCGGGTGCGGCGGCCGAGATCTCTTCGTTGGTGATCACGGGGGGTCCACCACCGGGCGGAGGTCCGGTGTTGGGTTGGCCTGGGTAGATGACGACGTCGGCGTGCCGCTGGGTGGCCTGCACCTGGTTCAGCGAGGCGCCCAGTCCGACGGCGAACGTCACGGCTGCGGCGCCGAACGCGATCGCCGCGACGATCGTGGTGGACCGGAACGGGTGGGCGAACGGATGGGCCAGACCGAGGCTCACCGGCCGGGGGATCGGTAGGCGCGCGGTCAGCCGGGCCGCCCAGTAGCCGCGGCCGGGTTTCGGAGTGCGCCCGACGGCGAGCGCGTCGACCGTACGCAGCCGTCCTGCCCGGGATGCAGCCGCCAAAGCGGTGACAGCCACCAGTGCCAGAGCCCCGACGACCACGCCGGCGTCCACCCACGGCGCGACGCCGGAGTCGACCGTGCCGTAGAGCCTGTTGGTCTGCGACAGCACCGGGACCGTCAGAAGGTTGCCGGCGACAACACCGAGCGCGGTGCCGGCCACGGCGGGGATCAACGCCTGGAACGTATAGGCCCGCACGACCTGGTTCGGGGTGAACCCGAGAGCCTTGAGGATGCCGATACGGCGGGTTCCGGTGCTGACCGCGCCCGCGATCACGTTACCCACAATGAGAATCGCCATCAGCACGCCCAGCACACCGAACGCGATCAGGAACGGTACGTACAGCGCGGTGTTCCCGGCGCTTTCCAGTCTGGTGTGGAGCCACGAAGTCGATGCGGTCAAGGCCCCGGCGGGAACGCTGGCCTGTACGGCCGTGCGGCCTTTGTCGACCTGCTCAGTGGTGTCGGCCGCGGTGAAGCGGTAGAGCATCTGGTAGCCGCCGGCCACGCCCGGTGCGGTCAACGCCGCAACCTGCTCGGGGGCCACCCAGCCGTTGGCGGTCTCGCTGACCGACCGGGCCAGGCCGACCACCGTCAGCGTCGGGCTGCCGGGAAGGTCCGGCAGGCGCAGTACGTCGCCTACCTTCGACCGTGGTCCGCCTTCGCTGAGCCGGCCGTCGTCGTACAGCACGATCTCGCCGGGTCCGTTCACCCATCGCCCCTCGGTCAGGGTGACGGCATCGACGGACCCTCCCGGATCGGCCCGCCCGACCACCGTCATCGGTGGCAGGCCTCCGCCAGAGTCTCTGACCGGGTTGATGGACGCGGTCGGGAAAGGGCCTGCCGCCGCACTCACTCCGGCTGCTTGCGCGGACGCCGACAGCTGCGCGGCCGTGGTCTTGGTCGCGTCGAACTGCGCGGTCAGATGCGCGCCGCGCTGCTGGGAGAAGGCGCGGTCGAACGGAGCACTCGATGCCACCATCAGCGATCCGCCGAGAACGGCGGCGGTCACCGCGATCATCACGACCAGCGTGATCACGACTGTTTGCACGCGGCGGCGCCCGACACCGGAACGGACAACACTTCCCAATGCGCTCATCGGACCCGCTCCAACGTATCCGCGGCCACCCGGCCGTCAACGAGCTGGACTGTGCGGGTCGCGCACGACTCGGCCAGGGCCAGGTCGTGAGTGACCATGACGATTGTCTGGCCGTCGGCCTGCAGATCCTTGAGCAGCTGCTGAACGTCTTCGCCGGAGGCGGTGTCCAGCGCACCGGTCGGTTCGTCGGCCAGCAACAGCGCCGGCCGGTTCATCAAGGCTCTGGCCACCGCGACGCGCTGCCGTTCACCACCGGACAACCGGCCCGGGTAGGCGCCCGCATGCCGGTCGAGACCAAGCGCTCCGAGCAGCTCCGTCGCGTGGCGCAGCGCGGTGCCTCGGGCCATCCCGGCCAGCTGCGCAGGCAGTACGACGTTGTCGGCGACGGTCAGGTCGTCGAGGAGGTTGAAGAACTGGAACACCATGCCGATCTTGGCCCGCCGATAGCGCGCGGAGCCGGCCTCGCCCAACTCGTCGACCCGGACTCCGTCCACAGTCACCGCGCCGCTGCTCGGCCGGTCCAGCCCGGCGACCAGATTCAGCAGCGTGGATTTGCCACTTCCGGACGGCCCGAGGATCGCGACCGCCTCCCCGGTGGTGATCGTCAGCGAGACGCCGTCCAGCGCCGGCGGACCTCCGTCGTACCTGCGGCTGACCTCACGTAACTCGACCAATGGCACGGTCATGATGGCTCCCCTTTAGAGCTCGTCTGCTTCCGTCGGCCCCGACGCTAGGTCCGGTCCCGCAGTGGGCGCGTCGGCCGCCGGAGGCATTTGCCGTACCGCGAATGGATGAGGCCAGCCGGTGTCATCCCTGCGATGTAGTCGAGCGATGTAGCCCGGTTGGTCAGCGAGGCGGACGCCACCGACGTGGCAGTCGGTGAGAATGGGCTGGTGACGAAGATGGCGGTGGCCGAACGGCTGCGGGCCGGGATCAGGCTGATTATGCGGCCGTCCGGTGAGCTGCCGCCGCTGTCGCGGCGCGGCCAGATCTTCGACGTGCTCCTGGCGCTGGGCCTCGGCTTCGCGGCGCTCAAGTTCAGTGGCGGTGGCGGCGATCGCGAGGCGCCCAACGTCGTCTTCGTGCCTGGGGATCCCCGCAGTGTGCTGAGGGAACCGTTCCTGCCGATCGAGCGTGATCAGGTCGGCCTGGCGGTCCTGCTCATGCTGGTTGTGGTGCTGCCGCTGGTACTGCGCCGCCGGTATCCGCTGGCCGTCCTGTGGGTCGTGCTCGCCATCGCGCCTTTTGTGACCGACTCCAACGCCGCGCTGAGGCTGTCCTTCTACGTCTGTGTGATCGCTGCCTACACCGCCGTCGTCTACAGCCCCTACCGGGTGCCGGCGCTGGTGAGCCTGCCGCTGGCGGCACTCCTCTACACCCGGCTCCAGGAACCGGCGGTGCCCACCGTCCCGGACGGCTCGGTCCCGTTCCTGATCCTGGTCCCGATCGCCGTCGCGGCCGACGGCCTGCGCCGGTGGAAACGCCATGCTGACGAAGGTCGCGAGCGGGTGTCCGCGCTGGAACGCGAACAGGCCGACGCCCTCCGCCGCGCGGCGGAGTACGAGCGTGCTCGGATCGCCCGCGAGCTGCACGACGTGGTCACGCACAACGTGAGCGTCATGGTCATACAGGCCGGCGCCGCCCGCAAAGTCATGGACGCCAACCCGGACGAGGCTCGCGAGGCGCTGCTGGCGGTCGAGACCGGCGGGCGGGCTGCGATGACCGAGTTGCGCCACGTCATGGGCCTGCTCAGGATGGACAGCGACGACTCCGACCCGACCGCCACGACCGACCTGACGCCACAACCGGGACTCGACCGGTTGGAGGCCTTGGTGCAGCGGGTGCGGGACATCGGAGTACCGGTCGAGCTGTCCACTATCGGGCAGCCACGCCCCCTGCCGTCCGGTATCGAGCTGGCCGCCTACCGGGTGGTCCAGGAGGCGCTGACGAACACGGTGAAGCACGCCGCCGGCGCGGCCGCGACGGTGTTGGTTGACTATGGCACCGACGCGCTCCGGGTCGAGGTCACCGACACCGGCGGTACGCCGACCGCCGCGGCCGCCAGCGGCAATGGACACGGGCTGGTCGGCCTCCGCGAACGTCTCGCCGTCTACGGTGGAACCCTGCAGACCGGGCCGCGCCTCAGCGGTGGCTACCGGGTCACCGCATTGATACCTCTGGAGGCCCCGTGACCGAGCCGCTGCGCGTGGTGGTCGCCGACGACCAGGCGCTGGTCCGGGCCGGCTTCCGGATGATCCTCACCAGCGACGGCATCGACGTGGTGGCCGAAGCGGTCAACGGTGCCGACGCCGTCGAGGCCGTACGCCGTACTCGGCCCGACGTGGTGCTGATGGACATCCGGATGCCGGAGATGGACGGGCTGGAAGCCACCCGGCGCATACTTGCCGGTGGCAACGACGAACCACGGGTGATCATCCTGACCACGTTCGACCTCGACCACTACGTCTACGCGGCACTGTCCGCCGGTGCCAGTGGCTTCCTGCTCAAGGATGTCAGTCCCGAACACCTGGTCGCCGCCGTCCGGATGGTCCGCGCCGGTGACGCACTGCTGGCGCCGGCCATCACCCGCCGCCTGGTCGAACGGTTCGCCCGCCGTGACGCCGAGTCGGCCGCGATCCATCGAGACCTGGCCACGCTGACCCCGCGCGAACTCGAGGTCCTGCGCCTGCTGGCCCAAGGCTTGACCAACGCCGAACTCGCCGCCCGCCTCCAACTGTCCGAAGCGACAGTCAAGACCCACGTCGCACACATCCTCGCCAAACTCGCACTCCGCGACCGCGTCCAGGCCGTCATCGTCGCCTACGAAGCCGGCCTGGTCAGCCCCACCGGATCCGACGCCATCCCGCGGTCCGCCGATCGCAAGCACACCTGATCGCAGCGTTTCGGTCTCCGAGCCCTTCGGCTCCCTTTCCAGGAATCCGCTGGCGCCGGAGGGCCGGCGTTGATTCGAGCAGGTGCTCGGCTGTCGCGGTCCATCGCCGGCGGTGGCCAGGCCGATGATCTCCGTGTGGCCGTTGAGCAGCCAGGTGATCGCGGTGGTGATGTAGCGCTGCTCGTCGAACGGGCGGTTCGACCAGGCACACGTAGTCCTCGGCGTATCTCGCATCGAGGGACAGCTTGTAGTGAGCGGCGTGAGCCCGCTGTCGCAGTCGAACCGGCGCAGCGCCTCGGTGTGCACCGACGGCGCCTCGTGGGTGTGGCCGGTGACGCCGATGTAGGTCACCATGCCCTAGTCGCGGGCGCGTACGGCGGCCTCTAGCGAGCCGCCCGTGCCGGTGACGAGGTCGAGGTTCTCCAGGTCGCAGACGGCGTGCATCTGGATCAGGTCCAGCCGGTCGGTCTGCAGGCGTTCGAGGGACCGGTTGATCTCGGCCCAGGCCTCTTCTTGAGTACGGCGGCCCGTCTTGGTCGCCAGGAAGATCTGGTCACGGAGGCGCGGCATCCACGGGCCGAGCCGCAGCTCGGCGTCGCCGTGGCCTGGGCGGGGCAACGTCTAGGCCCTGGCGGCGGCCCGGGCGGACTGCGCATCTCGTTCGCCGGCCCGGACCCAATGTCTGCTGCGCGACGGTTGGCTGCGGGGCGTGAGGTACTGATCGACAGGCTAGCGACCGCCACCCGCAGGTCGGCTAAGCCTGGTAGTGCGGGAGGACTTTGCCTTCCTTCACATAGGTCAACGCTTCGGATACCTGGTATGCGTGGACGGCGGAAGCGAACACCGCCAGCCGGTCCGACGGCGTGGTGATCTCATCGCTATCGAAGAACGCCGCCCGCGCGCGTGCGTCTGCGAAGCCGAGGATCAGCGAGGCATGGAACCGCTGGTCGGTGGGGTTGTCGTGCGCCACGTTGGGCGTGTCCCAGAGCTTCCCGTTCCAGGGCATGAACACCTGGGTTCGCAGCTCTTTCATCACGCCCGTTTTCGCGAGAGCGGGCACGAGCTCGTCGGTGATGTGCTTCCGGAACGGTCTGGTGCCAACGCCTTCTCGTCTCCTGAGGTAGATCAGGGCTCGAGCCCCCGTTTTCTCGCCGTGCGGGGCGACGTCGTACCAGCGGGCCGAACGCGGCGGCCCGGCGTAGAGCAGGGTGCGCCGGAACACGTTCACTTCGTCTTTGTACGCGAGCCTCGTCTGCTTCCGGCCCCGCAACGGCGAGAGCGCGGAGGCGAACGTGACCTCCGCAACCCCGTCGATCCTGCGATCTGCGGGAATGACCGTCTCGACACCGTCGATGGCGGGCCACAGCCCGGGATTGGTCGCGGCGAGGTGCAGCTGCCGGTACTCGTCGAATCCTGGGGTTGCCGAGATGATCTTCGAGTGGGGGCCCTTCCAGTAGTCCATCCCCTGCTGACGCGGCTGATCCGTGCGCATCCACAGCAGGATCGATGACGCGAAAGACTTCTTCGTGTACGGCATCGTGCTCGTCATTGCTCGTCCTTAGGGGTGACTTCGGATGCCGGTCAGCGGGAGACGAACTCGACGGCGATAGGGGCGAACTTGTCGTGGAACTGGAAGATGCCGCCGTGGCCGGAGTCGGGGTAGATGATCAGCTCGGACCCGTTGATGCGGCGGTGGAGATCTTCGGAGAGGACCGAGGGCACCATGCGGTCGTTGTCGCCGTTGGCGATCAGGGTGGGCTGGGTGATCTTCGACAGATCTGCGGACGCCGAGCGTCCCCACTTCTTGATCGCCTTCAGCTGCGTCTGGAACGCCTTCACCTTGATCGGCGCGTCACGGTTGACGGTGCGCTCCTTGAGTCGCGCGACGAATGCCTTCGCGGCGCGCTTGCCGGTGGTGTTGCGGTTGAAGAACAGGAACTCCTTCGGGTCGGACCGGGTCAGGGTCGCCCGCAGCATGTCGTAGTAGGTGGTTCCGGCGACCTTGTCGATGTCTTTGCCGCCGGCGGGGCCGGTGCCGGTGAGGATGAGCTTGCGCACGAGGTCGGGGTGCTTGACCACGAGGGCCTGCGCGACCATGCCGCCCAGGGAGAAGGAGAAGATGTCGACCTTGTCGAAGCCGAGCGCGTTGATGAAGGTCACGGCATCATCGGCCATCGCCTCCACGCTGTCGGGAACCTCACCTGTGGAGGCACCGACGCCGCGGTTGTCGAAGGTGATGACATGGTGATCCTTGGCGATGGGGTCGACGATGCGGGGGTCCCAGTTGTCCAGGGTCGCGGCGAGGTGGACGAAGAAGACGACGGGGATCCCGCCCTTCGGTCCCAGCTCGCGGTAGGCGTAGGTGACGCCGCCGGCGTTGATCGTGCCGGCAGGCGCCTCCGCATACGACGTGATGACTGGCCTGTTCGAGGTGTCGGCGATGCTCATGAGGATTCTCCTTGTGGTGTGAGTTAGTGACGATGTGAAGAGGGTGAGTGAAGTCCCGCGGAGACGGGAGTCAGGGATTGCTAATAACGGCCTTGCCGGGGAAGCCGCCCCTCGCCGGTCGCCGCTGGCGCACATGACAGGAACTCATGCGCCCTGACGAGCTTGCGGGCCCGACGGCACATGCTGCTGCTCAGGCCGGTGATCGCCAGGCGCAGCACGGGTTCGGCCGATCTCGCGGGCGAAGGCTCGTCCCGGCCACCTCGAATCCCGCGTCGGCCAGCGCCAGCGCGGCCGCCTTCCCGATGCCCCTGGACGCACCCGTCACGAGCGCCACCGGCCGATTCGCTGTCATCATGAGCTCCTGTTCATTTTGAATTACGATCGTACTACCATAAGTCAGGAGTCGGTGGATTGGCAAGCCCTCACCGCGTATGTGATTACGGTCGTGCTGCCATAGGATGTGTCAAGGAGGCCCAGTGGCCTTCCCGGGTGGGTGGAGGAGCGCGTGGTGCGGTACGGCAAGGAGCACAAGCAGGCCACGCGGCGGCGGATCATCGAGACGGCCGGCCGCCGGTTCAAGCGAGACGGCATCGACGGCTCGGGGGTCGCGACCCTCATGGCGGACGCGGGGCTGACCAACGGCGCCTTCTACGGCCACTTCAAGTCCAAGGAAGACCTGGTCGCCACCACGGTCGCCGACCAGCTCCGCGAACAGCACGCAAGCCTCCGCGCGCTGGCGTCCGGCCGCGCCGGAGTTGAGCAGTACGTACGTAAATACCTTTCGATTCAGCACCGCGACAACCCCGACGACGGCTGCCCTTCGGCCGCCCTGCTCGACGAGATCGGGCGCTGCACGGACGCAACCAAACGGGCCTACACCGACGGCGTGCTGGCCGTCATCGACGACATTGCCGCCCGCCTGGCACCCGACGATCCGCAGTCGGCACGCGTGAAGACGCTCAGCGTCTTCGCGATGATGGTCGGGACGCTGCAGCTCTCCCGCTCCCTGGCCGACCGACGGCTCGCCGATGCGGTCCTCGAGCAAGGCCTCCAGAACGCCCTGACGCTCTTGGACGCCACTCAACAGAGCTGACGCGCCGCCGGTGCAGCTTCATTCCCTCTGGCGTGACAACGAGGCACTGGATTGACCCGCCTGCGCAAACAAGAGGCCGCAACTCGACAGGTCGAAGTCAGTCGGTCGCTCGGCGGGCAAATCGGTCACGGGGCGGCGACGACCCGGATGCCGCGGCCCAGCGTCTCCATGGCGGTGCGCCAGTCGTCGCCGAGGCTGGCGACGGACGGGTCGGGTTGCACTGACCCGGTCGAACATCAGTTCGAACAGCTCGGCCTTGCCGGGCACATAGCGATAGAGCGACATCGTGCCCACGTCGAGTGACTCGGCCACCCGCCGGATCGACAGCGCCTCGAGGCCGTGGGCATCGGCGACCTGGATCGCGGTGGCGACGATCCGGTCCAGCGTCACCGTCGGATTGGGGCCCCGGTTCAGCTTCTGGTCGAGATCCCACATCCAGGGCGAGGCTGCGGTGGATGTCGCACGGGAGGAGTTCATGACCACCGCCGAGTTCGCGGTTCTCTCGGAGAGTCTCGAGAAGCGGTACGGCGAGAAGCGGGCCCTTGACGGATTCGACCTCGCCGTTTCGTACGGCACGGTCTACGGCCTGCTCGGTCCCAACGGTGCCGGCAAGACGACCGCCGTCCGGATCTTCTCCACGTTGATCCGGCCGAACGGCGGCCGCGCCCTGGTCGGCGGGTTCGACGTCGTCAGCCAACCACTTGCTGATCGGCGCAGCATCGGCCTCACCGGCCAGTACGCCGCGGTCGACGAGATCCTCACAGGCCGGCAGAACCTGGAGATGTTCGGCCGGCTCTTCCATCTGGCAGCCAAGCGTGCCGAGCAGCGGGCCGTCGAACGTACCGGCATACCGACAGGGAATAACCGAATGCGTCACGGCGACGAATCCGCGAAGACCGCGATCGGGCCGGTGCTGCCTCGGTCACTAGACGTCGGCCTTGACCGCGAGGACGGGGCAGGGGGCGGTGAGCAGGATCCGCTGGGCGTCGCTCCCGGTGATGAACTTACCCACCGGAGTCCGCCGGCGCAGCCCGATGACGATGAGGTCGGCACCGGTCTCCTCCGCCGCCTCGATGAGCTCCTCGGCCGCCTCCCTGCCGCGTACGAGTCGCCGGACGTCGTGCTTGACGTCCGCTTCGTCCAGCTGTCGCCGTACCTCGTCCAGCTCCCTACGCGAGGCCAGCGACTCGTCGACCAGCGACTGAGCAGCAGAGGAATTGACAACGACGAGGTCGGTGCCACGCAACTTGGCTTCCGACACGGCGCGGGTCAGCGCGGCACGGCCCTCTGGTTTGGGCACGTAGCCGACGACTATGGTCATGGCAGCTCCCTTGTCCGACGCTTCCTGGGTTACTCGTGTGTGGCGGGCGGGAGCGTTGACAGACGGCCCGCCGCCGATCAGGGCCTCGTTGTGAGGTCGGCCTCCTCCCGCTCACTTTCCAGAGCGATCTCCTTCTCCGTGCGCCGCTGCCAACGCCGAAGCACCGGAGGCACGACGAGGAACAGGAAAGCCACGGTAAGCAGCGTCGCCGAGAATGGGCTGGTCACGAGGACGGTGGGATCGTTCTGGCTGATCTGTAGGGCCCGGCGCAACTGCTGTTCGGCCAGCGGCCCGAGAATCACCCCAAGCACAACCGGGGCGACCGGCCAGCCGTACCGGCGGAGGAGGAACCCCAGGAAGCCCAGTATCAGGAGCAGTGTCAGATCGATCGGGGAGAGGTTGATGGTGTAGGACCCGAGCGCCGCGAAGACCATGATTCCCGCGTAGAGGTAGGGCCGGGGTATCTGCAGCAGCTTCACCCAGATGCCGACCAGCGGCAGGTTGAGGACCAGGAGCATCAGGTTGCCGATGTAGAGGCTGGCGATCAGCGCCCAGACCAGCGTGGCGTTGGCCTCGAACAACTGCGGACCCGGCTGCAGCCCGTACTGCTGGAAGGCCGCGACGAGGATCGCCGCGGTGGCCGAGGTGGGCAGGCCCAGTGTCAGCAGCGGCACGAGCACGCCTGCCGCTGCGGCGTTGTTAGCCGCTTCCGGGCCGGCGACGCCCTCGATCGCGCCGTGACCGAACTCCTTGTGCTTGGCCAGCTTCCGCTCTGTGGCGTAGCTCAGGAAGGTGGTGACGTCGGCCCCGCCGGCCGGGATCGTCCCGATTGGGAACCCGATGGCGGTGCCCCGCAGCCACGGCGCCCACGACCGTCGCCAGTCCGACCGGGTCATCCACGTGCCGGACACGGGGATGAGCTCGAGGGGCTCGTGGCGCAGGCGGGAGGCCACGTAGAGCGTCTCGCCCACCGCGAACAGGCCCACCGCGACGATGACCACGTCGATGCCGTCGAGCAACTGCGGTATTCCCAGGGTGAAGCGGGCCTGCCCGGTCTGGGTGTCGATGCCCACCAGCCCGAGGGTCAGGCCGATGGCGAGGCTCGCCAGCCCGCGTATCACGCTCCTGCCGAGCATCGCGGCCACCGTCAGGAAGGCCAGCACCATCAGCGCGAAGTAGTCCTCTGGTCCGAGCTGTACCGCCAGCTCGACGACGGTCGGTGCCAACAGCGACAGCAACACCGTCCCGATCGTCCCGGCCACGAACGAACCGATGGCTGCCGTGGCCAGCGCCGCCGCGCCACGACCCTTCTTCGCCATCAGGTTGCCCTCGAGGGCGGTAACGATGGAGGCGGCCTCCCCAGGCGTATTCAGCAGGATCGATGTCGTCGACCCGCCGTACATGCCGCCGTAGTAGATGCCCGCGAACATGATGAACGCCGACGTCGGCTCGAGGGTGAACGTGACCGGCAGCAGCAGGGCCACTGTCATCGCCGGTCCGATGCCGGGCAGCACCCCCACCGCGGTGCCCAGAGTCACGCCGATCAGCGCGTAGAGCAGGTTCTGCGGCGTCAGTGCCGTCTGGAAGCCCTCCAAGAGGAGCGTGACGCTGTCCACCTACAGCACCCTCTCCAGGACGCCATTCGGCAACGTGACCCCCAGCAGCCGGTCGAAGCCGAGATAGACGACGAGAGCCACCGTCAGCGAGATGGCGGCCAGCCGAGCCGGCCGTCTCGCCCCGAGGCTCCACGCCACGCCCGCGAAGAGTATGGCGGTGGACAGGACGAAGCCGAGCGGCTCGATGAGAACGATGAAGGCGATGAAGACGGCGGCGATCATCCCCAGGGTGCGCCAGTCCGTCGGCATCGACGTGTCGACGTCCTCGCCGGCCTCCGGCTCGACCCGGTGACCGCGGAGCACCTCGACGGCGAGAGCGAGCGAGATCACGACCAGCAGGCCACCGACCACGTAGGGGAAGAAGCGGGGACCGAGTGTGCTGCCCGTGCCGGGGACGTTGATGCTGCCCGTCGTCACGAGGATGTAGATGCCGACGCCGAGGAGGAACACGGCGAAGCCGAGCTCCTCCTTGCCCTCGAGCCGACCTCGCAAACCGCGACTGCCGTTGCCGCGTCGCCCGCGATGGTCGTCCGGGCCGGTGGGTTCGTGGCTGCCGCTCACGTGACCAGCCCGAGCTCCTCCAGGATCTCGGTGACACGCACCTGCTCGTCCTGGAGGAAGGTGGCGTACTCGTCGCCGGGGAGGTACGTGTTGTCCCAGCCGTTTCGCTCGAGGGCGTCCTGCCACCCGTCGCTGGCATTGACGTCGTCGAAGAACGCGACGATGGCGTCGCGCTGCTCGTCGGGGAGGTCGGGCGGGGCAACCATGCCGCGCCAGTTGGCGAGCTCGACGTCGACGTCCTGCTCCACGAACGTCGGGGTGTCGATGATGTCGAGTCGCTCGGGAGCGGACACGCCGAGGGCGCGCAGTTCGCCGGCCTCCACCTGGGCGGCGTACTCGCCGATGCCCGAGATCCCCGCCGCGACGCTGCCGCCCAGCAGGGCGGCCAGGGACTCGCCGCCCCCGGAGAACGCCACGTAGTTCACCTGTGCCGGGTCGGCGCCTGCGGCCTGCGCGAGCAGGCCGGCCAGGATCTGGTCGGTGCCGCCGGCGGATCCACCGGCGATCGGCACGGAACCCGGGTCCTCCTCGAGCGCGGACATGAAGTCATCGAGGGTCTCGAACTCGGAATCGGCCGGTACCACGAGGATCTCGTACTCCGAGGTGAGCCGAGCGATCGGTGTGACATCCTCCAGCGTCGCCGGGGAGTCGTTGGTCAGCACTGACCCGAGCATGACCAGTCCCATCGTCATGAGCTGGTGCGGGTCGGTCTCCTGGGCCGTCTGGGCGAGACCGATCGTCCCGCCCGCGCCGGCGACGTTGACCACCTCGACGCCCTCCGGCGCAAGGCCCTCGGTCTCCATGACCTCTTGCAGTGTCCGGGATGTCTGGTCCCACCCGCCGCCGGGCGCAGCCGGTGCCATGATGGTCAATTGCTCCGTGGGGTAATCGACCGCCTCTTCTTCGGTGCCGCCGCCCTCGTCCTCGGCGGCGCAGGCAGCGGTCGCCGTCAGCAACCCTCCTGCAGCGACGATGCACAGAACTCGACGCAAACGCATGAGCTCCTCCTCATCCCGGATACCCGGCCGGCGTGACCTCGGTTTCGTGGACCGTAGGGAGGCCCGCACGGCCTGCAACAGAGTTGTGAAAGTCTGTGTGAATTCTGGTCGTATTGGTCAGCCCTTTACAAGGATGCGACGTGCCTAACGTCGTCGACGTTTCGGACGTCCCTGGAGCGTGCGCCGTGAGCAACCCGTCGGGCAGCGCCAACCGTGGCCGATTCTCGCTGACATCACAGATCCTGCTGCTGCAGTTTGGCCCTCATCGCAGCAACCCTGGCCGTCGGGGCGTACGTCTCGCTGCGCTTCACGCGCGCCCAGCTCGACGAGCAGTACGGGGAGCGTTCCCTGGCCATCGCCGAGAGTGTCGGTGCCACGCCGGCCGTCCGGGACGCCTTGTCGGATGCCGATCCCTCCCGCACCATCCAACCCATCGCCGAGGCCGTGCGGCGCGCAACCGGGGCCACGTTCGTCGTCGTGGGCAACCTCGACGGAATCCGCTACTCCCACCCGAATCCGGCGAACATCGGGTGCCGGGGGTCGACCGATCCCGGCCCGGCACTGGCAGGCCACTCGTACGTGGCCATCGAGACGGGAACCCTCGGTCGCTCGGTCCGCGGCAAGACTCCGACCGTCGAGGACGACTGTCGCGGTGACCGTTCCGAGTCGCTCGAAGGCGGAAGCCGAGGTGACGGTCCAGACTGATCACATGAGCGATTTGAAAGAGCCCAAGGCTGCGCTGCGGCACTATCTGCAGTCCAATCGCGACGCACTGCTGTGGAAGCTGGACGGCCTCGGCGAACGCGACCTCCGCATGCCCCGCACGCCCACCGGCACGAACCTCATCGGCATCGTCAAGCACATGGCCAACGTCGAGATCGGCTACTTCGCCGACACCTTCGGCCGTGAATGGCCGACGCCCGACGAGCGGATCTCGGACGAGGATTTCCAGGCCGACCCGCAGGCCGACTGGTACGCGACCGACAGCGAAACCTGCGACGGCATCATCGACCTCTACCGGCGAGTGTGGACCTTCGCCGACGCGACCATCGAGGAGCTGCCGCTCGATGCGCTCGGCCGAGTGCCGTGGTGGACGGAGGATCGCAACCCGGTCACCCTGGAACGCATCATGGTGCACGTCATCGTCGACCTGGCGCGACACGTCGGACACGCCGACATCCTCCGCGAGCAGATCGACGGCGCGGTCGGCCTCCGAGCGGAGGCCTCCAACCTCCCGGAGCAGCAGGACTGGCCAGCCTACGTCGCCAAACTAACCGCCCTCGCCGAACGATTCTGAGCCGTCACCCGGCAGGTCAACCCGACACGGACCACAGCATCAAGCCTTGTTCACACTTGTCGGATATCGCGATGCGCTGTCATCGGCACGAGCGGATCGCGGCTACTTGTTGTCCGGGGCTGTCGGGCCGGTCAGTCTCGGGTGAGGTGCCCGGTGGGTTGCTCTCTTTGCGGCTGCCCGTCTCGTTCTTTGAGCGTGGCTCTTTCATGGCATGCGGCCTGGCCGGGCGCCGTGGCGAGGCGTGGCTCAGGGGTCTGCCCGGCTCGTAGTAGCGCTGCCCGTCCTCGCTGGCAGGTGTCCGCGGCGGTCCAGGAGGAGCGCGATGAGCGGGATCGTGATCGGAATGGATCCGCACAAGGTGTCGGTGACGATCGAGGTTCGTGACGAGAGGGAGGTGCTGCTCGCGACGGGCCGGTTCGGTACCGACACCGGCGGCTACAAGGCGATGGTTCGCTATTGCCGGCAGTGGCCGCGGCGTACCTGGGCGGTGGAGGGCGCGAACGGCACCGGCCGGCCGGTGGCGCAGCGGCTGCTCGCTGATGGTGAGCGGGTGCTGGACGTGCCGGCGAAGCTGGCCGCACGGGCTCGGGTGTTCGACACCGGCAACGCCCGCAAGACCGACGCCCACGATGCGCACGCCATCGTCATGGTGGCGCCGCGCACCCGGGGGCTGCGCGAGCTCACCGTCGACGAGGGGCTGGCGGTGCTGCGGCTGCAGCGCACCGCGCGCGAGGTCGGCCCGTTCGAGCGCGAGACGGCGCGCGCCTGGATCGTGCGGGCGATGGGCCCGCAGGCGTACGCGAAGGTCTGGGGCCCGCTCCTGCGCGGGAAGTTCGGCGACCGCGCCGACGACATCTCGATGGCGTGGCTCTGGGGCAAGCTGACCATGCGCCGGCGGCTGGAGGGCGGCGAGGCGCGCCAGGAGCTGCTCGGGTACCCGCGGCGCTCGTGGGAGCCGCTGTTCGCGGTGCTGCAGCAGCGGATCGAGGGCGCCGGCGGACGCGTCCTGATCGACCGCCCTGTGGCGCGCCTGGGCGCCGCGGACGGCGGCTTCGAGGTCACGGCGGGCGCCGAGGGCTCGTTCCGGGCGGGCCACGACGCGCGCCGCTTCACCTCCGACGGTGAGCCCGAGCGCTACGACGCGGTGCTCGCCACCGTGCCCAACGACGTCTTCCGCTCGTTCCTGGACGACGACCTGGCGGCGCGCATCGGCCCGGCCTATCTCCAAGGCCTGGACCGGAT
>Ga0126304_10000476_pt1 | contig 16317 bp, 14 predicted proteins | sample Plot25_FD_92538 | JGI IMG/M metagenome (GOLD analysis project Ga0126304, IMG submission 92538) | Serpentine soil microbial communities from UC McLaughlin Reserve, CA, USA - Plot25 | ecosystem: Environmental > Terrestrial > Soil > Grasslands | place: USA: UC McLaughlin Reserve, Lake County... | reverse complement strand
GCCGGCGCGGCTGCCGCGATTCACCACTTCACCGCGGGAAGCGCCCCACCGCCCCCGCCCAAGGAGGCGGCAGGCGGGGTCAGGGAGATCACGATCCCGGAGGGCTACGACCGGCGCCAGATCGCCGACCTCGCCGATAAGGACGGCATCGCGGGCGACTACATGAAGGCAAGTGAGAGCTTCAAGGGGTTCAATCCCGGGAAGTACGGCGCGGAGGACCCGTCGAGCCTCGAGGGGTTCCTGTTCCCGGCCACGTACGACCTGCCGCGGCATCCGAACGTCGACGACCTGATCGCCCGCCAGCTGGACGCCTTCAAGCAGTACATGGGACAGGTGAACATGGACTACGCGAAGTCCAAGAACCTGACTCCCTACGACGTTGTCACCATCGCCTCGATGATCGAGCGCGAGGCGATCGTCGACAAGGACCGAAAGCTCATCGCGGCGGTGATCTACAACCGCCTCCATGACGGTACGCCACTCGGGATCGACGCCACGATCCGTTTCGCCGAGAACAACTGGACGAAGCCGCTCACCGAGTCGGAGCTGAATCTCGATTCGCCCTACAACACCAGGACGAACGCAGGCTTGCCGCCCACACCGATCGGCAATCCGGGACTTGCGTCCCTCCAGGCGGCCGCGCATCCGGCGGACGTCAACTACTTGTACTACGTGGCCAAGCCCAATGGCTGCGGACACTTCTTCACGGCCTCCTATTCGGAGTTCCAGAAGGCTGTCGCCGAGTACAACTCCGCACGGGAGGCCGCGGGCGGCAAGTCGCCGACCAATTGCTCGTGAGCCAGCCGGCAGGCTGAGCGCCGCGTAGCATCGGCCCATGCCGAAGCGCCTCGCAGTCCTGGGCCAGCCGGTCTCCCACTCGCGCTCGCCCGCCATGCACAACGCCGGCCTGGCGGAGCTCGGGCTGGCGGACGAGTGGTCCTACGAGGCGATCGAGGTCGCGCCCGATCACTTCGCGGCGCGCATTCGCGCGATGCCGAGGGAGGGATTCGTGGGAGCGAACGTGACCGTGCCGCACAAGCTCGCGGCGCTCGCGCTCGCGGACATGACCTCCGAGCCGGCGAGGGCGATCGGCGCCGCCAACACGCTGAGCTTCGCCGGCGGCAGGGTGGCCGCCGACAACACGGACGCAACGGGCTTCCTCGACGCGATCCTTCGGCTGCCCGAGGGCGGGCGCGCACTCGTTCTGGGGGCCGGCGGATCGGCGCGTGCCGTCGTGTGGGCCCTCGTTACCCACGGTGCTGAGGTGGCGATCTGGAACCGCACTCCCGCGGGTGCGGAGAGGCTGGCCGGCGAGTTCGGGGCCAGGGTGGCCAAGCCAAACCGGGCCGACGGTGTCCTGCCCACAGGCCACCAGGATCTGATCGTGAACGCGACCACGGTTGGCATGGGCACGTCCAGCGGGCAGCCTGCAGATTTAAGGAGCCTCCCGATCGATGCCGATGCCCTCGGTGAGAAACACCAATTGGTGGACCTCGCCTACGGGGCGGCCGAGACGGAGCTCGTTCGCGCGGCAAGAGCGCGGGGAGCCCACGTCATCGACGGGCTCGAGGTGCTGGTTCGCCAGGGCGCCGCCTCGCTTCGGATCTGGACGGGCCTGGACCCTCCGATCGAGGCAATGAGACGGGCCGCCCGAGCGACAACATGGCAAACGAAAAGCGACCCGGATACCTGAGGCCGGTTCCCACCGGGGACGAGGCGACCGCCAGGCAGCTACTCGAGGACGAAGCCCAGGCCGGCAATGGCATTACGCCGCCGACCGGCCGCGGGCACCAGGCCATGTTCATCAGCGACGTGATCGTCGAGCTCGGCTTCGTCGGCCGCGAGCGCGTGGACGAGGTGGTGAACGAGGCACGAGTGGCGGGCAGGTCGCCCGAGTCCCTCCTTCGCGAATACCAGGTGATCGACGGCGAACAGCTCTCGCGGGCGATCGCCGAGCGCTACGGCCTCGACCACGTCGATCTCAACGTCTACAAGGTCGACATGGGTGCGACGAACCTGCTGTCGATGAGCGCGGCGCGCCGATACAAGGCGCTGCCGGTCGGCTACGTGGACAAGGAGACCCTGCTCCTGGCGATGGCCGACCCGGCCAACGTGCTCGCGGTGGACGACATCCAGATGATGACCGACCTGAATTGCCGGGTCGCGGTCGCGGCGGAGGAGGACATCGAGGCGCTGATCAGCCGGATGAGCCGCCTGGAGCATGCGGTCACCGACGCCGTTCAGGAAGAGGAGGAGGTCGAGGGCGAGGCCGAGATCACCGAGCTCCGCGAGACGGCCGCGGACGCGCCGGTCATCAAGCTCGTCCACTCGGTCCTGGCGCAGGCTGTGAACGAGGGCGCATCGGACATCCACTTCGAGGCCGAGGAGGACGAGATGCGGGTGCGCTTCCGTGTTGACGGCGTTCTGCACGAGTCGGCGCGCGTACCCAAACGGATGATCGCCGGGGTGATCTCGCGCGTGAAGCTGATGGCCGACATGGACATCGCCGAGAAGCGGATCCCGCAGGACGGCCGGGTGAGCGTGACGGTCGACGACCGCAAGATCGACCTGCGCGTGACCACGCTCCCCACGCAGCGCGGTGAGGGCGCCTCGGTACGGATCCTGGACAAGGACCAGGCACTTCGCACGCTGGACGAACTGGGCATGGACGGCGAGCCCCGAGCGCGGTTCGAGTCCACTGTGCGCCGCCCGTACGGCGCGGTCCTCGTCACCGGGCCGACCGGCTCGGGGAAGTCGACGACTCTCTATGCCGGGCTACTCGAGTTGAACGCGGTCGAGCGCAACATCATCACGATCGAGGACCCGGTCGAGTACCGGATCGCTGGTGTCAACCAGATGAACGTGAACCGCAAGGCGGGGCTGACCTTCGCCACTGGCCTGCGCTCGATCCTCCGGGCGGATCCGGACGTGATCATGGTCGGCGAGATCCGCGATGCCGAGACGGCGCGGATCGCCGTGGAGTCGGCGCTGACGGGCCACATGGTGCTGTCCACTCTCCACACGAACGACGCGCCGGGTGCAATCGCCCGCCTGACGGAGATGGGTATCGAGAGCTTCCTCACCGCCTCGGCGGTGGAGTGCGTTGTCGCCCAGCGCCTGGCGCGTCAGCTCTGCACCTACTGCAAGCGGCGCACGGTGATCCCGAAGGCCGCGCTGGATGAGTCCGGCTTCCGGGTGGGCGCCGACCTCGAAGCCTACGAGGCCGTCGGCTGCACCAGGTGCGGACACAGTGGCTACCGCGGCCGCATCGGCCTGTTCTCGGTGATGGTGATGAGCGAGGAGATCAAGTCGCTGACCGTCCAGCGAGCGGCGGAAGCAGAGATCGCCGAGGTGGCCCGGTCCCAGGGCATGCTCACAGTGCGCGAAGACGGCCTGCAAAAGGCCAGGGCCGGCGTCACATCGATCGAAGAGATCGCCCGAGTCACGACGTAGCGCCCTGCATAACAGTGCCGACGCACTTTCGACACAAACGGATGTCGAAAGGGCAATAAAGGGCAGCGCACCATTGCCCACGTGGCCGCGTCGAGTGAATCTGCGCCCGACAGGTGGGCGCGGATTCACTTGACCCGGCTCTCGCGGTTGGCTGAACGGCAATGGGGAGTGATTGCCCGCTGGCAACTCGAGCAGTGTGGCTTGCGCGCGGCGACCATCTCGCGCTGGACCGCATCCCGAAGGCTGCATCGGATCTATCCGGGCGTGTACGCGATCGGCCATCGAGCGGTGTGCACCGAGGGAAGGCTGCTCGCGGCGATTCTCTACGCGGGCCCGGGCGCCGCATTGAGTCACGTGAGCGCGGCGAGCTGGTGGGGCCTCCTCCCCTACTTGCCCGAGACCACCCACGTCCTGAGCCCAGTCCAACGCCGGTCGCTGCAGGGCGTTCGCGTCCACCGGGCCAAAGAGATCGACCGCGTAACGCACCGCGGCCTGCCGGTGACCCCGGTGGCCCGCACCCTGCTCGAATTCGCTTCGGTCGCGCCTGTCGACGGCGTGCGCAGGGCAGTCGCGGAGGCCGACTTCCTGCGGCTGCTCGATCTCGATGCCATCGACGCCCTGACCGGCGTGGGGCGCAATGGCTCGACGAAGCTGAGGCGAGCCCTGAAGCTCCACCGCCCGGAGTACGCACACACCTTGAGCAGGCTTGAGGATCTGATGCTCGACCTCTGCCGAAGACACCGGATCCCGTTCCCCGAAGTGAACGTCAAGGTCTGCGGCTACAAGGTCGACGCGCTGTGGCGTGAGCAGCGGGTCGTCGCCGAGGTCGACGGCAAGCCGGCCCATGGCACATACGCCCAAACGGCGCGCGACCACGAGCGAGATCTCGTCCTACGTGCTTCGGGCTACTCCGTGCATCGCTACGACTGGCGCCAGGTGACGACCGAGCGAGCGGCGGTCGCCGCCGATCTTCGCCGCGCACTGAGGCTCGGCGCAGCGTCCGTTTCTGGGGGCCATGGCTAAAGGCCCGCGCTCCAGGCGACGATTTACGGGGCGATGAGCGTCGATTTCGCTGCCGTGCTCACGAAGATGGTGGAGGTTCGCGCCTCCGACGTCCACCTGACCGCGGGCTTTCCGCCCGCACTCCGCGTGCGCGGGCGCATCGTGCCGATGGACGACTATCCCTCGCTGGGCCCGCAGGACACGCGCGAGATCGTCTATTCGATCCTGAACGACTCCCAGCGAAAGCGATTCGAGAACCAGCAGCAGATCGACCTCGCCTACGCGATCCCCGGTGTGGCTCGCTTCCGCGTCAACTGCTTCTTCCAGCGCGGCGCGATCTCAGCCGCCTTCCGCCACATCCCGGCGGAGATCCAGAGCCTCGAATCGCTCGGGCTGCCGGCGGTGCTCGAGGAGTTCACCCGCAAGCCTCGCGGGTTCGTCCTTGTGACCGGCCCCACCGGCTCGGGAAAGTCGACGACGCTCGCCTCGATGGTCGACTCCATCAACGCCGAGCGGGAGGAGCACATCCTCACGATCGAGGACCCGATCGAGTTTCTGCACTCGCACCAAAAGTGCATCGTCAACCAGCGTGAGATCGGTGCCGACGCCCTCGACTTCTCCGTCGCGCTGAAGGCCGCGCTCCGCGAGGACCCCGACGTGATCCTGGTCGGCGAGATGCGCGACCTGGAGACCATCTCCACCGCGCTGACTGCGGCCGAGACCGGCCACCTGGTCTTCGCGACGCTGCACACCCAGTCGACGGCGCAGACCGTCGACCGGATCATCGACGTCTTCCCGCCATATCAGCAACACCAGGTGCGGATGCAGCTGTCGATTGCCCTGCAGGGAATCGTCACGCAGCAGCTCCTGCCGACGGCCGACGGTTCCTCGCGCGTCGTCGCCTGCGAGGTGATGGTCCCGACGCCCGCGATCAGGAACCTGATCCGCGAGGGAAAGGCCCACCAGATCTATTCGGCGCTTCAGACCTCCGGCTCGGTCGGGATGCAGACCATGGACGCCGATCTCACCCAACTCGTTCGCAGCGGCAAGATCAGCCGCGCCCTCGCGGAACAACGCGCCTCGGTTCCTGAGGAGCTGAAGCGCCTCCTCGGTGGGGTGGGTGGCATGACCTCAGTCCCGGCGGCCGCGTAGGCGAGATGGGAGCCGGCAGGTGAGCACCTTCGCCTTCCGCGCAGTGGACCTCGCCGGCGTGCCGGCGCGCGGCGAGATGGACGCTTCGTCGAAGTCCGTCGTCTCGGAGCAGCTTCGCCAGCGCGGGCTGATCGTGCTGGACATCGCCGAGAAGCGCGAGTCGATGAAGCTCGAGAGCATCTTCCAGCGCTTCAAGAGCGTCAACCTGCGGGCGCTGGCGATCTTCTCGCGGCAGTTCGCGACGCTCATCGCGGCGGGCATGCCGATGCTGCGCTCCCTCTACACCCTCGAGCAGCAAACCGAGGACGACATGCTGAGAGAGGCGATCGTCGGCGTCCGCGAGAACGTGGAGGCCGGCAGCTCGATCGCCCAGGCGATGGAAGCTCAGCCCGGCGTCTTCGATCCCCTCTACCGGAGCGTGGTGAAGGCGGGGGAGGGGTCGGGCCGCCTGGAGGAGGCGCTCGACCGCGTCGCCACGCAGCTCGAGCGGTTGGACGCCCTGAGGCGTCAGGTGCGCTCGGCGATGATGTATCCGGCGCTCGTCTTCACCCTCGCGACCATCGTGATGATCGTCGTGGTCGGCGTGATCGTTCCGGTCTTCGTCGGGATCTTTGACGACATCGCAGCCGACAATCCCACCGTGGATACGAGCCTGCCGCTGATGACGCAAATAGTTGTCGGCGTGTCTGACTTCGTCACGCACCAGTGGTACATCCTCATCGGTGGGATGGCCGCCGGCACCTACGGCTTCCTGCGATGGAAGAAGACCGAACGTGGACGGTTCCAGTGGGATCGCATCAAGCTCCGGATCCCGCGGATTGGGGATGTCGTCCAGAAGATCGCTCTGGCGCGCTGGTCGCGCACCTTCTCGGGGATGATCTCCTCCGGAGTCCCGATCCTTCAGGCGATCGACATCTCGGGAGGGACCGCGGGCAACGCCGTCATCGCGGAGGCCATGCAGGACGTGTACGCATCGGTAAAGCGCGGCGGGACGATTGCGGCGCCAATGGCGACGCATGACATCTTTCCCCCGATGGTCGAGCACATGGTGTCCGTCGGTGAGGACTCCGGACAGCTCGAGACAATGCTCGCGAAGGTCGCGGATTTCTACGAAACCGAGGTCGACGCGAAGATCAAGGCCCTGACCGCTCTGATCGAGCCGCTGATGATCATCTTTGTAGGCGGCGTCGTCGGCTTCATCGTCATCTCGATGTACCTGCCGATCTTCAGCATCTACGACAAGATCCGCTAGGGCGGCGCCACCGATCCGGCTCGGCTCAGGGCTGAAGCGTGCGCTCGAGGATCTCGAGCACCTGCACCGCGTCCCGCGGATCGACGGGCATTGGCCCCTCCCCGTGGAGCGCACGGCCGACCTGCTCGTAGAAGCGCGGCCATGCGCCGTTTTCCGACCGGACCGGCTCACTCCCCTCGCCTCGTGCGAATCGTCCCCACCGGGACTCCGGTTCGGCGCCCCAGTCGCTTGAGGTGGCGGGCCGAAGGCCCGCCCTGAGCGCGTCTTCCTGGCCGTCGAGCTCGTCGACGACGAAGGCGGCACGGCTGCCGAGGACGCGCAACCGGGGTCCGGGTGCTCCGGCGACCGCCGAGGCCCAGAGATGGCTGCGAACTCCGTCGATGTGCTCGAGGGCCACGAAGACGTCGTCGTCCGCCGCGCCGCCGCGCCGGATGTCGACCTCGCCGTAGACACGCGAGACCGGTCCGAACAGGGCCAGGGCCTGGTCGATCAGATGGGTACCCAGGTCGAGCAGCACCCCGCCGCCCTCGGCGGGAGCGGTGTTCTCTCGCCAGGCGTCAGGGCGTACCTGTGGTCGCCAGCGCTCGAAGCGGGACTCATAGCGCCTTACGTCTCCCAGGGAGCCATCGGCGATCAGTCGGCGAAGCGTCAACTGATCGGAGTCCCAGCGGCGATTGTGGAATACGGTCAGGGGGACGCTGGCTGCCTCGGCCCGCGCGGCGAGGCCGCGCGCGGCCTCGCTCGTCGGTGCCAGGGGCTTATCGACGACGACGGCGAGGCCCGCGTCGATCGCTTGCGCGGCCAGCTCGACATGCGAGTCGTTCCGAGTCGCGATCACGACGAGGTCGTGCTCACCGGCGCGTTCCCAAATCGACTCCGCCCGCGGCTCGACCGTGACTCCCGGATGTTCGGCTCGCGCCTGGGAGGCTCGGCTTCGGTTGCCGGTGACGACGGTGGCGAGTGAGATCTGCGGCGCGGCGGCGATCAGCGGGCCGTGGAAGAGGGACCCGGCGAGGCCGTAGCCGATCAGCGCGGCCCGAAGCTCAGCCATTGCCGCCCCGATCGCGAAGAGCGCTGGGGATCAGGTCGCCGTCGCGCGGCGGCGCTGGGTCGCCGCGTCGATCGTCACCGCACCGAGCAGCACAGCGCCGGTGATCATGAACTTGACGTCGGAGTCGAGCGCCAGCAGGTCCATGCCGTTGGAGATCGATCCGATCACCAGGGCGCCGAGCAGTGCCGACCAGACGAAGCCTCGTCCGCCGAAGAGGCTGGTGCCGGCGATCACCGGGCCGGCGATCGCGAGGAGTAGGACGTCGCCGGTGCCCGACTGCTGGTTGACCGCCAGCCCGCGCGAGGCGGCGAGAATGCCGCCCGCCGCGGCAAGGGTGGAGGCGAGCGTGAACACGCTCATCTTGATCCAGTTGATCCTGATCCCGGCCCGCCGCGCCGCCTCCTGATTGCCGCCGACGGCAAAGATGTGCCGGCCGTAACGGGTCCGTTCGGTGATGAACGTGAACACCACCATGAGCACGACCACGATCACCGCCGCCAACGGAACGCCGCGGTCGGAGTTGAGAATCGCGACCGCGGCGACGATGGCCGCCGCGACAAGCACGAGACGAACCACGACGCCGGTCAGTGCCCCGACCTCCAGGCCGGCGGCAGCACGGCGGCGGCGCGCGAGCAGGACGCTCCCGGCGTAGGCGGCAATTGCGACTATCGCGAGTACCCAACCCACAACGGAGTCGAAGAAGGTCGTCGTCAGGTCGGTGATGAGGCTCGGCGGCAGGTTGACGGAGCCGGTATCGCCGAGCACAAACAGCAGCGCCCCCTGCCAGCCGAGCAGGCCGGCGAGGGTGACGACGAACGAAGGGATTCCGAAGGCGGTGACCATGAACCCGTTGAAGAGCCCGATCGCCATCCCGACCGCGAGCGCGGCCACGATTCCAAGGATCGGCGGCCAGCCGTGCTGGACACTGAGGACCGCCATCACGCCGGCTGCCAGGCCGCTGACGGCGCCGACCGAGAGGTCGATCTCGCCGAGTAGCAGGACCAGCACCACCCCGATCGAGATCGTCGCCGTGGCGGCGATCTGCAGGGTCAGGTTGGAGAGGTTGACAGCGGAGAGGAAGCGGTCGTTCGAGATCTGGAAGATCGTCCAGATGACCGCGATTCCGACCAGGACCCGGACCGAGCCGAGTTCGCCGCGACCCAGCGCCCGCAGCGCCCGACCGACCGAGAATCCCTCGACCGGCTCCGCCGGAGCCGTGCCGATCGTCGCGTCCGCTTTCATAGTGGAGTCTCCTCGGTCGCTCGCTCCTTCACGTCGGCGCCGGTCATCGAAGCGACGATCTCCTCGCGACTGGCCCCCTCGGCCTTGAAGGTCGCCGCCATCCGTCCCAGCCGCAGGACGGCGATCCGGTCGGAGACCTCGAACACGTTGGCGAGGTTGTGGCTGATCACGATCACCCCGAGGCCGCGATCGCGGAGGCGCTCGATCAGCTTCAGGATATGCTCGGTCTGCACGATGCCCAGCGCCGCGGTCGGCTCGTCGAGGAGCACCAGCTTCGGATCGCCGAGCAGCGAGCGCGAGATCGCCACGGCCTGGCGCTGACCGCCCGACAACGAGGCGACCTCGGTGCGCACGCTCCTCAGCGTCGTCACGCCGAGCGAGCTCAGGAGCTCGACCGACTTCTTCTCCATCGCCGTCTCGTCGAGGACGTGGCCGCCGCCCAGCCCGTTTCCCAGCTCCTGGCCCAGGAACAGGTTCGCGACCACGTCCAGGTTCTCGGCCAGCGCCAGGTCCTGATACACGGTCGCGATCCCGAGGTGGGTGGCCGCCTGCGGCGTCGCCAGCTTCACGTGCCGGCCCTGGAACCAGACCTCGCCCGAGTCGGGGGGCTGGACGCCGGCAATCGCCTTGATGAGGGTCGACTTTCCGGCCCCGTTGTCCCCGACCAGGCCGACCACCTCGCCGGCGTACATCTCTAGGTCGACGTCCTTGAGCGCCTCCACGGCGCCGAAGCTCTTGCTGAAGCCCTTCAGCGCGAGCAGAGGCTCGGATCCCGAATCGGCCCCAGAGACCGCGACCGTGCTCTGGCTCTGATTCATCCTTGCCTCTCCTCGCGCCTCAGGCTACTCCGCGTCTACTTGATACCCGCCTCCTTGCAGGCCTGAGCGAACTGCTTGGTGCAGATCTCTTTGGGGCTCCAGTAGTCGTCCTTGATGATCGTGTCCTTGACGTTGTCCTTGAACACCGGGATCGTCTCGTTGATCGCCGTCGGCACCTCCTCCATGCCGTTGTCCTCCTTGCCGTTGATGACGCCGGAGGGTGGCTGCTCGCCCTGGGCGACCGCGACCGCGAGCTCGGCGGCATCGTCGGCGAGCGGCTTGATCGGCTTGTAGACGGTCATGTACTGATCGCCAGCAAGGATCTGCTGGATCGCCGCCAACTCGGCGTCCTGGCCGGTGACTGGCACGGTCGAGGGATCGATGCCAGCGGCCTTGAGCGCCGCGATCGCGCCTCCGGCCGTGCCGTCGTTGGCCGCGTAGACGCCGGCGAACCCGTCGTCACCGAGCGCGGTGATCGCCTGCTCCATCTCGCGCTGCGCGTTCTCCGGCAGCCAGTCAGGCGTGTCGTATTCCTTGGCGACCTCGATGCCCTCCTTGGCGAACACGGCCGAGGCGCCCTCCTTGAACAACTTCGCGTTGTTGTCCTTCGGGTCGCCGTTGATCTGCACGATCGGGCCCTTCGGCGATCCCTCCTGGGCGAGCTTCTTCGCCAGCGCCTCGCCCTGCTGGGTGCCGACCTCGCTGCTGTTGAACTCGACGTAGTAGTCGAGGTCAGCGTCGAGGATCAGCCGGTCATAGCTGATGACCGGTATGCCGGCCTGCTGGGCGCGGGTAACCAGCCCCGCCGCCGAGGTCGAGTCGACCGGGTCGAGGACGAGCACGTCGACACCCTCGGTGACGACCGCCTCGACCTGCGACTGCTGCTTGGTCGGGTCCTGATCGGCGTTTTGGTAAACGATCTCGCAGTCCGGGCAGAGCTCGTTCACCTTTTGCTCGAACAAAGGCTTGTCCTGGGTTTCGTAGCGAGCCGTCTGCGTCTCGGGCAGCAGGAAGCCGATCTTGCCGCCGCCACTCGTGCCGCCCTCGTCGTCGCCTCCGCCACACGCGGCCAGGCCGAGTGCCGCGACAAGCCCCGCGAGCGGCAGAATCAGACGCATCCGCCAAATCTTCCCTAACAATGTGAAACCTCCTCGTTAGCCCCTTGTCGTGCGTCGTGCGTATCCTCGCACCCGAGCGCCGCGGGCGGCGTCTCGCCCCCTTTGCGAGCAAGCTCGTGCAATCCGGCGGCCGGGAGTTCGAAGGGCACTCAGCCCCACGACGCCTCGGTCATGGGGCGGAAGCTTGTGGTCAGGATCCGCATGCGCCTGGGGCGCGTGATCGTGAACAGCACCACGTCGGCGACCTCTTCCGCGGTCAGCATGCCCTCGAGCTCGGGGTCGCCCTCCTCGCGGCCCGCCCCGATCGCGAAGTCCGTCTTCACCCCACCCGGACAGATGCAGGTGGCTCGCACGCCCCGCTCGCGCAACTCGTGATCGAGGGCGCGCGTGAAGCCCAGCTGGCCGAACTTCGACGCGTTGTAAACGGCCTCACCGGGGAAGGCGCGAAGGCCGGCGACGCTCGCGAGGGAGACGAAGTCCCCTTCGCCCGCCTCGATCAGGTGGGGCAGCGTCGCTGCCGCCGTGTAGAGCGTGCCCTTCAGGTTCACGTCGATCATGGCCTCGAGCCGCTCCGGATCGAGGTCGAGGAACGGCCCGTAGGCGCCCAGGCCGGCGTTCGCGACTACGACGTCGAGGCGGCCGAAGCGCTCGACGGCGGCGTCCACTGCGACGCCGACCGCGACGCGATCGCGCACATCGCAGGCCAGGCCGAGCCCGCGCTCGAGCCCGAGGTCGTCGCCTCGCCGCGACAGCAGCCCGACCGACGCGCCGGCTTCATGGAGCCCGCGCGCAACCGCCGCGCCGATGCCACCGCTGGCGCCCGTGACGAGTGCGACCTTCTCCTTGAGTTCCATGGCCGTCTCCTTCAGTCGAGGTTGTCGATGATCTCGCTGGCACGCGAGTACTCGCCGGGCGGCACCACGAGGTAGATGTCGCCGCGGCCGAACCGGTCGAGCGGGTGATCGGCAACGCAGGCGGCGTCGACACCCAACGCTCGAAGCTGATCACGCCAGGCCACGGCCGTTCCCTGGTCCTCGAACGTAGTCACGGTCTCCCATGAGTCGAAGCGTGGATCGCCGATCGAGACCGGCGCCTCCTTGCCCGTGCGACCTCTCAGGGCGCGGCGTAGGGACACGGTCCTAGCCTATGCGGCGACGCGCCCGAGGCACCTTGGCTGTCAAAGCGAGCCCGGATAGGGTTTGGCCACACGACCAGGAGGGGTTCGGATCGGCTCTCGGCCGACGCAAGGGTTTCGCGGAGCACGGCTGCGTGTAGCGGGCGTCGTCCTCGCGCTGGTGGCCGGTGGGCTCGTCGCGCCCGGGTCCGCAAGTGGCGGCGGCGCCGAGCTGGTATCACTGCGACTCGCCAAGCCGCCGTCGAGGTTCGCGCTCGCCAACCGGTGCTGGGCTATGAGCTCGGCCGTGAGCGGGAGGTTCGTCGCCGCGGCGGGCGATGGCTACCGCGCCAAGCCGCGCTCCAAGGCGAGGGCGGCGGCTCTGTATCTCAAGCCAACCCGCATGGGCGCGTATCTCGTTTACGACCAGGACCGCAAGCTCATGACGGCGGCGGGGCGTCGAGACGTCGTTCGCGGGAAGCGACTTGGGAAGCCCGCCCAATGGGCGCCAAAGCGGGCCTCCAAGCGCACCTTCAAGATCGTGTCGACCGCCAATCGGCGCAAGCTCGCCGTCTCGCGGAGAGGTGGCGCCTTGACGCTGGTCGGCCCCGGCAAGTCCAGCCGCCGCACCAGGTTCAGGTTCAAGCCCGATCACGGTTGCCGGCGCTACCCCGAGGCGAAGGCCGGCGCCACCGGTACGCCGTTCAAGGGCACGAGGCCCGATGGCACCGTCATGGGCTTCGCCGACGCCCACGTGCACATCACGACCGAGCTGAGGGCGGGCGGTCGCGTGATCCACGGCCGCAGCTTCGCCCGCTTCGGGATCAGCCGCGCCCTGGGCGGCGATGCCCGCGATCACGGGCCCGACGGCAGCCTCGACATCACCGGCAACCTCCTCCGAAATGGCACTCCTTTCGGGACCCACGACACCCACGGTTGGTCAACGTTCGCGGGCTGGCCCGTCCACGACACGATCACCCATCAGCAGACCTACTACGTGTGGCTGAAGCGGATGTGGAAGGCCGGTGAGCGCCTCGTCGTGGCCCAGACCATCGAGGATGAGCCGCTGTGCAGGCTCGAGCCGCGGCGGTCGCACTCGTGCGACGAGACCCAGACGATCAAGCTGGAGATAAAGCGCCTGAAGAAGCTCCAGGACTACATCGACGCGCAGAGCGGCGGGCCCGGCCGCGGCTGGTTCCGGATCGTGCGCAACCCGGGGCAGGCACGGCGTGTAATCGAGCGCGGCAAGCTCGCCGTCCTGATCGGCATCGAGTCGTCGAATCTCCTTGGCTGCAGCGAGTTCATGGATGAGCCGCAGTGCACGCGCGCCGATATCGACCGCGGGCTCCAGGAGTATCGTCGCCTCGGCGTCCGGAGCATGTTCGTCTCCCACTGGGTCGACAATGCATTCGCCGGCGCTGCGCTCGAGGGCGGGTCACGGGGATCGTTCATCGGAATCATGCAGGCTCTCCAGACCGGCGAGTACTTCGAGACCGGCCCCTGCCCCGAGCCAGGGCAGGGGGAGGAGGTGGATCCGCTGGGTCTCGGGATACTCGAGTTCCTGTCGGATTTCTTCCCGGGCGCCGGGGAGGTCCTCGGCATCCCGATCCCGGACTATCCGGCCGGTAAGCAATGCAATGTCAAGGGCCTCACCGACCTGGGGCGCTACCTGATCCGACGGATGATGGCCAGCCACATGCTGATCGAGGTCGACCACATGAGCGAGCGAGCGCGCCTGACCGTCCTGAACATGGCCGAGAAGCACGACTATCCGCTCGTCTCCAGCCACACCGACACCGGCGGCGCTTGGACGCCGTCGGACCTGAGGCGCCTGTACGCGCTTGGGGGGTTCGCGACGGCGACGCCCGCCGAGTCGCCCGAGCTGGCGGAAAAGATCCTGAGACCCCGGCCCTATCGGAGCCCCGGGCGTGTCTTCGGCGTCGGCCTCGGGACCGACACCGGAGGCTTCTCCGAGCTGCCCGGGCCACGGGAGGACGCGGGCCAGGATCCGCTCAAGTACCCGTTCCGGTCCTACGAGGGCGACGTCAAGTTCACGCGCGAGCGCAGCGGGCAGCGCACGTTCGATCTGAACACCGATGGCGTCGCGCACTACGGCCTGTTCGCCGATCTTCTGGCCGACATGCAGCATCAAAAGCGCGGCAGGAAGGCGATGCCGGTGCTGTTCCGATCCGCCGAGGCCTACCTCGATACTTGGCGGAGGGCGTACAGGCACGGCTGAGTCGATGACCCGCATTGCTAATTTGGCTTCATGGCTCGGCTGCGACTGATCGAGGGCGCCGTCGACGGGTCACAACCCGCCGAGCACGGTGACCAGCTTCCGGACGCCGAGGCGCTCGACGCCTACTCCCGCACGGTCACCTCGGTTGCCGAGCGGCTCCGCGGGTCGGTCGCCAACCTGCGCGTCGGACGGCGGACTCGCCGCGGGCGGGCGGAGGGCGGCGGCAGCGCCGTCGTCATAACGCCTGACGGCTACATGCTCACCTCGGCCCATGTCGTCGAGGGAACGGACCGCAAGGGGCATGCGGCATTCCCCGATGGCCGCTCGTTTGGTGCCGAGGTCGTTGGCACGGACCCGCTGTCGGACCTCGCCGTATTGCGCGCGGAAGCCGGCAACCTCGCGACCGCCGAGCTGGGCGACGCGGACGCGTTGCACGTCGGGCAGCTGGTCGTCGCGATCGGCAGCCCGCTCGGTTTCCACGGCTCGGTGACCGCCGGCGTCGTCTCGGCGCTGGGCCGGGCGCTCCCGACGCGGTCGCGTTCCACGGTGCGCTTGGTCGAGAACGTGATCCAGACGGACGCGGCGCTCAACCCCGGCAACTCAGGCGGCGCGCTCGCGGACGGCCTCGGACGGGTGGTCGGAATCAACACCGCGGTGGCCGGCATCGGTCTGGGCCTCGCCGTCCCGATCAACGACGCCACGCGCCGCATCGTGGCCGAGCTCATGGGGGAGGGGCGGGTTCGCCGAGCCTTCATCGGAATCGTCGGCGGCGCCAGGCCCCTGCCGCCCCGGTTCGCCTCTGAGAATGGTGGCTCGGCGGTCGAGGTGGTCGAGGTGGTGGAGGGAAGCCCGGCCGCCCAAGCGGGCCTTCGTCCCGAGGATTTGATCGTGGAGGTGGACGGACGTTCGATGTCCGACGTCGGCGAGCTTCAACGCCTGATGGTCGCCGACTCGATCGGTCGCCCGCTGACGGCTCGCGTCGTCCGCGGTGGACGCGAGCTCACGGTCCAGATCGTGCCCGTCGAGCTCGATTCCTAACTCATCCACGCATGGGGTCTATCCCCCATTCGTGGACGTATGTACTCCCTACCTAAAGATGACGTACACACCGCCCGATTAGGGGGACGTAAGAGGCCAGTGCTCCGGCGCATAAAGGCAAACTCGTCGCGAGGCGAGGGCGCAAAGCCACGGGGCTCAAGTAAGAGTCAGCCGGGCTGCCGTCGGGTCACTAAGAACCGGACTGGCATTTGCTATCTGGGGCTCTGGCGGAAAAGGAAGGGAATCCAAAGGAGGGTTCTAGATGATCCTCAAGCTCCGTCAGAGAATGGCGCAGGAGTCGGGCTTCACGCTCGTCGAGCTCCTTGTCGTCATGCTCATTCTGGGCATCCTGGCCGCGATCGCCATTCCGGCGTTCCTCAACCAGCGTGAGAAGGGCCAGGACGCTGAAGCCAAGGCCGACGTGCGTACGGCGGAGACCGCCGCCGAGACGTACGCCACCGACAACAACGGCAACTACGGTGCCGCAATGGACCAAGCGGCGCTGACCACCATTGAGCCGGCGGTCGGAGACATCGACAGTATCGTCGTCGACGGTGCGGCTCCGGCTGGTGGTTATACGATCACCAAGACGTCCGACTCCGGACGCGACTTCGTCCTGACGCGTCAAGCGAACGGGGCCAAGGCCCGAACCTGCGCCAACGGCGGAGGCTGCGTCGGCGGTACGTGGTAGCACGATCAGCACCGCGTGCCAGCCGATAGGTCGGCACAAGCTGGAAAGGGCGGGCCTTCGGGCCCGCCCTTTTCATGCTGAATGGGCATAAACGGCTGTAGGGCGCACGCCGGGCAAACTCAAGCGGCCACCACCGAAGCCCGATCT
>Ga0126304_10000475_pt1 | contig 16322 bp, 11 predicted proteins | sample Plot25_FD_92538 | JGI IMG/M metagenome (GOLD analysis project Ga0126304, IMG submission 92538) | Serpentine soil microbial communities from UC McLaughlin Reserve, CA, USA - Plot25 | ecosystem: Environmental > Terrestrial > Soil > Grasslands | place: USA: UC McLaughlin Reserve, Lake County... | reverse complement strand
CCCGAGAACGGCGGTTTCCTGCGCGTCGCACATTCGCTCGACGCGCACGAGACGCAGCTCGCCGAGGTGCTGCGCAATCCAGCCCTCGTACGGGAACAGACCGAACGTTTCGTGGCAGCGTTCCTCAGGCCGCATGGCCTGGATGTGGCCTGCACACCGCTGCTGGCTGGCGCAATAGAGCGCGCCGCGCGTGAGACGGCCACGGCGCCGCAGCGAGAGTCGCTGGGGACGAAGATGTTCCGCGCCTTCGTCCTTCCGACCGCGGTTCTCGTCCAGCTGTTCGGTGCAGGTGGTGCCCTGCACATCGCCGCGCGGTCGTCGAAGAAGAAGCCGAAGCAGGCAAAGAAAGAAAAGAAACAAAAGAAAGACAAGAACGACAGGAAAGAAAAGGGGTCACCGAAAACGGTGGACGCCGCGCGCGCTCGATGAGAATCCTGTTTTTCGGACGGCGATTCACGTACTTCCGCAACTTCGATACCGTCCTGCGCGAGCTCGCGTCGCGGGGCCATGTGATTCACCTTGCCGTCGAGCGGGAGACCGAAGACGGCCGGCGACTTGTGGACGGGCTGGTCGCCGAGTATCCGGACAACATCACCGTGGGCGTGGCCCCCGGCCGCGCCGACGATGACTGGTCGTGGCTGACCACGCGTCTGCGTCCTGGCCTGGAGCACCTCCGCTACCAGCACAAACTGTTCGATGACACGCCGATGCTGCGCCAGCGCTCGCGCGAACGAACGCCCGGGCTGTTCGTCACGGTCGGCGACGCCGTCGGCCGCTACGCGCGGTGGGCGCGCCGTCCGATCGAAGCGGTGCTGCGGTGGCTCGAGCGCGCGACGCCCGACGATGCGGAGATCCGCGCCTACGTTGAGGCGCAGCGTCCCGATCTCGTGCTCATCACGCCGCTCATCGCCCTCGGATCATCGCAGATCGACTATCTGCGGGCAGCGCGATCGCTCGGTATTCCCACGGCGCTCTGCGTCTGGAGCTGGGACCATCTGTCCAGCAAGGCGCTCATTCGTGAGCTGCCCGATCGAGTGTTCGTCTGGAATGACACCCAGAAGCGCGAGGCGCAGACGCTCCACCGCATTACGGCCGGACGGATCGTCGTGACCGGCGCGCAGTGCTTCGACAAGTGGTTCGACCGCGCGCCGTCCCGCGATCGCAAGACATTCTGTCGCCAGATTGGACTGCCCGCCGATCGGCCGATCCTGCTGTACGTCTGCTCGGCGCCGTTCAGCGGCAGCCCGCCGGAAGCGCCATTTGTCGTGGACTGGATCCGCCGCATCCGCACGAGTCCCGCGGCGCGACTGCGGAATACGCCGATTCTCATCCGGCCGCATCCCTCGCGTCGTCCCGAGTGGGAGGGCATTGATCTGACGCCGTTCGCCGATGTGGTGCTGTGGGGCAGCGATCCGCTCGATGCGTCGGCGCGCGCCGACTACTTCGACTCGCTGTATCACAGCGCGGTCGTCGCCGGGCTGAACACGAGCGCGTTCATCGAAGCCGGGATCCTCGGTCGGCCCGTGCACACCATCCTGCTGCCCGAGTGGTACGAGAGCCAGATGGGCACGGTGCACTTCCGGTATCTGTTCGAGGCGGGCGGCGGACTGCTGACGAGCGCGACGAGCTATGACGAACACCTGGCGCAGCTCGACCAGGCACTCGCGCAGCCGTCGACGGAGATCCGGCCCTTCATTCGCGAGTTCGTCCGGCCGCGCGGACTCGAAGTCGCCGCAACGCCGGTGTTCGTTGAGCAGGTCGAGGCCATGAAGGGACTCGCTGTGGCGCCGCTCGCCGAGCCACGATGGAAACGTCTCGCGTTATGGATGCTGAACAAGGGCATCTCATGGCGGCACGACCTCAGCCGCGAGCACCTCCTCTACTCGGAGCGCGAGCTCGAGAAGATCGGTCGCATGCGGACGTTCCACCAGACCAAGGCCGCCCGCGAGCGTGACAAGCGTGAGCGAGATCGGGCGATCAAGGCCGAGAAGGCGGCCGCTCATGAGCGTGCGAAGCGGGAACGTGAGCTGGCGATCAAAGCGATGAAGGCCGCGGCCAAGGAGCAGCGCCGGACGTGAGCCAGTCTTCTGAACGTCTGGCCGTGGGCCCCGAAGCGCAACGCGCGAAGGCGGCATACGAGCGCGCTCGCGCCGCCGTGCTGAAGATGGTCGGCCGCGCCGGCCCTGCCTCGTCCAGTCCGGCCGTTCCGAGCGTGTACTGGCAGGAGGAGCTGGCGACGATCGACTACATGATCGAAGCCTCGCCGCTCATCCTCCGCAAGCTTCGCCACCACGCATTTCACATCACCGGCATTCGTCCGTACGACTATCGATCCAAGGGCGACAACCGCCGCGAGTACTTCGAGGCGCGTCTCAACGCACTGCGCGAGCTGGGAGGTGAGCGTCTGCTCGTCCCCGAGTCGCCGGCGCTCGGTGGATTCGGCTTCGATATCGGCGGACGGTTGTTCAACGTCGACACGCTGAAGTTTTACGAGGTGCTGATCGGCATGGACCGCGGCGGCGTGCTGGCGGAACTCCGCCAGCGTGAGCGTCCGGTCGTTTGCGAAATCGGCGCAGGGTGGGGTGGCTTCGCGTATCAGTTCAAAACGCTCTTCCCGAACTCGACCTACGTCATCGTCGACTTCCCCGAGTTGTTTCTGTACTCCGCGACGTATCTCGGGACCGTGTTTCCAGACGCGCGGCTGGCCTTTGTTGGGACTGGCGAGGACGAGGCAGATGTGCGCGATGCCGATGTCGTGTTCGTGCCGCAGATGTTGGCCGGTCGGGACACGATCGGCGAACCCGATCTCGTCGTGAACATGGTCTCGTTCCAGGAGATGACGGACGCCCAGGTTCGCCGCTATGCCCAGATTGCCGCGTCGACGGGGTGCCCGTTCATCTACAGCTTCAATCGCGAGCGATCGGCCTACAACACTGAGTTGATCAGAGTGAGCGACGCACTTGCCGAAGGGTATCGCCTCACCGAAGTGCCGGTGCTCGAGGCCGACTACACCAACGCGATGAAGCGGATGCCGAAAGCGGGCAAGGTGCAGGAGCGATCGGAGTTCAACTACCGGCACCTGGTCGGGCGATTAGACCGATCCGTAGGGCCGGTCCTTGTGGACCGGCCGTCCGGCGCGTCCGAAAGGACGCGCCCTACCGGTGGCGGTAGCGTCGTCCTCGGCATGACGCTCCACAACAACGCGCGTCATCTGCCCGAAGCCATCGGCTCGCTGCTCGCGCAAACGCATCGCGACTTCATGCTCGTCCTCCTTGACGATGCCTCGGCGGATGAGACCGAGTCGATCGCACGTGGTTATGCGGCGCGCGATGCGCGGATCACGTATTTCAAGCACGACGTCCGGAGGGCAATGATCGCCACGTGGCGCGAGGTCGTCGAGATCGCGATGCGCGAATGCCCGACGGCCGAGTACTTCGCGTGGGTGAGCGATCACGATCGCTGGCATCCGCGCTGGCTGGAGCGACTCCTCGGCGAGCTCGACGGCGACCCAGACGCGGTGATCGCGTATCCGATCACGCGGCGCATCGCAGAGACTGGCGCCGAGCTCGATAAGGGTCCGCGGTTGTTCGACACGACCGGCTGCAACGATGTGCGCTCACGCTGGAGGCACATGTGCCATGCCGCTATCGGCGCCGGCGACATGGTCTATGGCCTGATGCGAATCGAGGCGCTGAACAAGGCCGGCATCTTCCGACGCGTGCTGCGGCCCGATCGTCTGCTCATCGCCGAGCTGATGCTCTACGGCGGTGTGCGGCAGGTGCCGGAAGCGCTCTGGTTCCGCCGCGAGTCCGCCGCGGCGAGCGTCGATCGTCAGCGGCACACCCTGGTGCTGGCCGGCGACGAACCGAAATGGTTCCACTTACCGCCGTGGCTGCAGCACTCGCTGGTGCTGTGGGACGAATACGCGAAGCCCGAGCCGCCGCCGCTACCGATCACGCGCGCCGCGTGGCGCGGCATGCTGCTGCGGTATGCGCTCACGTATGGATGGAAACACTTCCGCAAGACCGAAGCATCGCACGCCGTCGGCCGCGGCATCGACAACGTCATCTGGACGAAGAAGATCACCAAGCACTACTGGCATCACGCGGTCTATAGCCTCCTCGTCGGCAGCCGTATCGCGTGGGGCCGGACGCGCCGATTCGGTCGCCGCGCGGTATATGAGGTGCTCATGCTGACGCATCGTCTCGGGTGGCGCGGTCGCGGGAAAGCGCCCTCGCGATGAGCCTGTTCGGGCGCGCGCTGGATCTGATCGGCCGCGCGGTCCATCGCGTGGTGCATCCGCAGCACGTCGAGGAACGGGCGACGCTCCAGCGGATCTCTCGCGCCGTGGCTGACGGGGCATCGTCCGAGCGCGATCAGCTCGAGCGCCTGAACAAACAGCTCAAGGGCTTGTCGAATCGTCTCGAAGGCCTTGCCCAGGACCGCGATCTGCGCGCGCTTCATCGCGACATGGTGGACCTCCGGTATGCGTCCGCGCGGCAGCGCAAGATGATTTCGCAGGGGTTGATGTATGCGAAATGGCAGGAGGAGCGTCGCGAGGAAGAGCGGCGGATTGAGCGGCGCATCGCGACGCTGGCGGGCGAGAACCGGACGGTTCTCGTCGGTCCCTGGTCCGGCGAGGTCGGTTTCGAGTTGCTCTACTGGATTCCGTTCGTCGCGTGGGCCCTCAAACAGGCCGCGGTGTCGCCCGAACGCGTCGTTGTCGTCTCGAGAGGCGGACCGGCATCGTGGTATGGCCACATCGGTGGTCGCTATATCGACGTGCTGTCGCACGTCACAGCGAGCGAATTCCGGTCCCGGACAGAACAGGCCAAGAAGCAGCGGACAATCGGGCCGTTCGATCGCGAGATCGTACGAACGATCATCGGCGACGGGAAACTCGGCCGGCCGTTTCTCCTGCACCCCGGCTTGATGTACAAGCTCTTTCTTCCGTTCTGGAAAGAGCAGCTGACGGTACGCCGCGTGGACGACTACTCGCGTTACCAGAGGATCGCGGCCCCGACCGTTCCCGCGCTAGCCGGCCGCCTTCCGTCGTCTTACGTGGCCGTCCGCTTCTATTTCAGCTCGTGCTTCCCTGATACAGCGGAGAACCGGGCGTTCGTGGAATCTACGGTGCGATCGCTCGCGGCCACGACCGATGTCGTGTTGCTCAACACCGGCATCCGCGTCGACGATCATCAGGACTACTTGCCGGGTCGGGAGAGCCGCATTCATACCATTGACGACCTGATGACACCCGAACGCAACCTGGAGACTCAGACAGCGGTCATCGCCAAGGCGCGTGCGTTTGTGGGCACGTACGGCGGTTATTCCTACCTGGCGCCGCTGTGCGGTGTGCCGGCCATTGCGTTTTATTCGGAACGCGATGCCTTCTATGCCGTGCATCGCGAAATCGCCGAGCGCATGATCCGCGATGTGAACGGCGGATCCCTGGTCACGCTGGACGTGAAGGACGCTGGTCTTGTGCGCGCGGCGCTCGGTGCCGCGCAGAATCAGCATGCCTGAGTCGTTCCTCGGCCGCGTACTGCGTCGAGCTGGCGGCGGTCGGCAGGACCGCCGGGATCGGTCGATCGAGTTGCTGACCAAGGCGGTCCGCGAGCTTGCCAACGCACAGCGCCAGCAGACCGCGCAGATGAAGAAGCTACTCGAGGCGCAGAAGGCGCAGGACCGCCGCTGGGAGGAAGTGCTCGAGCGTTGGCAGCAAGGCGCGCTCGATACGGTACGACGCGAGCATCACGAGGCGGTACGCACGCACGAGCGGGTCCAGAAGCGCTGGCAGGATATTGTCGGTTCGCTGCGGCACAGATATAAGAACGAACGCAAATGGCATGTCATCTTCGCGCGTCAGATGAACGCGATGATGCGCGCGCTGCAGCTGTCACGCATGCCGCTGTCGCCCCCGCACGATCTCCTCGCGAAGCGTTTTCGAATCTATTCCCAGAACGAAGAGGATGGCATCATCCTCGCCCTGTTCGAACACGCGGGCGTGACCGACCGGCGCTTTGTCGAGATTGGCAGCGGGATGAGTGGCGGCAACTCGTCGCTGCTGGCTTACGAATGCGGCTGGAGCGGGCTGATGATTGAGATCGAGCAGAGAAAGATCGACAGACTGCTCGAGAATTTCCGCCACAATCCTGGCGTGGTCGGCGTCGCCGCCGCGGTCTCGCCGGCGAACATCAACGAGATTCTCCGCGACCATGGTTTCACGGGCGAGATCGATCTCCTCTCGCTCGACATCGATAGCTATGACTATTGGGTACTCGAGTCGCTCACAGTCGTCTCACCTCGCGTACTGATCGTCGAATACAACGCCGGCCTCGGGCCCGACTTCGCTCTGACCATCCCGAAAGACTGCGCGCTCGATGACATTCCGCGGCCGCTGCGCGGTGCCTCGCTCGCTGCCATCGAAAAACTCGCGCGTCGTAAGGGCTACCGGCTTGTCCTATGTGACCCAACTGGCACGAACGCCTTCTTCCTGCGAGACGGCGTGGCCCCGGATCTCGCAGCGATGACCGTCGCCGACGCGTATCGTCCAGCCATTGACCGGTGGAGTATGGAGGGTATGCCGGCGGCGGCTGATCGGCCGAGCGTGGCGGCCGGAGGCACACCGCTGGTCGAGGTGTGACGCAGTGAAGATTCTCTTTATCGCGCGGCACTACTCGTATCTGCGGCTCTTCGAGTCGGCGATCGAAGGTCTGGCCGCCCGCGGCCATGACGTTGTCCTCGCCGCCGATCGTGAAGAAGCGATGGGCGGCCGTCAGATGGTCGAACGGATTGCCGCGCGCTATCCCAACGTGACGCTTGCCGACGTGCCGAACCGCCACGCGGGCGCGTGGTCTGAGCTCGCGCGGAGGTTGCGGCTCGGCATCGACTACTTCCGCTTCCTCGATTCCCGCTACGCGAAGACGATACATTTCCGGAAGCGAGCCCAGGATCGCGCCCCACAGATCGTCGTGCGGCTCGCGAGCTCGCGCCTGGGTTCGTGGCTCGGTGGTCCCGCCGGCATCTACCGCAGCCTGCGATTCCTCGAGCGCGGCATCCCCGGTGCGCGGGCCATCGAAGAATTCATCGCGTCGCGGGCGCCGGATGTCCTGTTGATCACGCCGCTCGTGGATATCGGATCGCCACAGCTCGATCATCTCGCCGCGGCACAACGCCGTGGCGTGCGAACGGTGCTGCCGGTGGCGAGCTGGGATCATCTGTCGAGCAAATCGCTGCTGCGGACGCTTCCCGAGCGCGTCATTCTCTGGAACGAGAAGCAGCGCACCGAAGCGACGCAGATGCACGGGGTGCCCGCCGATCGAGTCGTTGTCACCGGCGCGCAGTGCTACGACCAGTGGTTCGACCGGACACCGGCGCTCAGTTATGAGACGTTCTGTGACCGCGTCGGGCTGAGGCCCGATCGCCGGTACGTTTTGTACGTCTGCTCGTCGCTGTTCAGAGGGACGACGTTTGAACCGGCGTTCACCGAGCGTTGGATTCAGGCCGTTCGCGGCAGCGCTGATCCTCGCCTGAAGGACATCGGGATCCTCGTTCGACCGCACCCCGCGCGACTCGACGAATGGAAGCAGGTCGATCTCACTGGCTATCAGAACGTCGCGTTCTGGGGTGCGCACCCGGTTGATGCCGAGGCGAAGGAGGACTACTTCGACTCGCTCTACTACAGCTCCGCGGTCGTCGGGATCAACACCAGCGCGTTCATCGAAGCCGCCGTCGTCGGCAAGCCGGTGTTCACCGTCCTCGAGCCGGAGATTTCCGAGAACAACCAGGAAGGGACGCTGCACCTTCAATACCTGCTGGACGAGGACACCGGTGTGCTGCGCGCGTCGCGGAGTCTCGATGAGCACGTCCCGCAACTCGCCGCTGCGCTGGCCGGACACGGCGGCGGCGACCCAAAAGCCGCGCGATTCGTGGATGGCTTCGTGCGTCCATTCGGCCGCACGCACGCTGCGACGCCGCGATTCGTCGACGCCGTTGAGCAAGTCGCCGCGATTCCGGCCCCGGCTCGGTCGAGAGCCGGAGCAGGCGCGGCGTTCGCGTATCTCCTGCTGTTCCCGCTGGCATCCCTCCTCTCGATTAACTTGCGTACGCAACCCTGGCGCAAGCGGACGCGGAACCGCATTCGCAAAGGATACGAGCGGCAGAAGCTGGCCATCCTGCGTTGGGTGAAGCAGCGCGTCACCGATCAGTTCATCACGGCGGGTAAGCGGCGCAAGAAGGCGACACCGATTGCTGCATCGACTTTGACCCCGAAGGCTGGGCGTCAGCGCGATCCGGCGAAGACACTCGCTGGCACGGAATTCAGGGAAGCCAAAGACACACGCGAACTGGTCACGGTGCTTGGTCGCAGCGGCAAGCCGATCATCCTCGGACCGTGGCTCTCGGAAACCGGGTTCGAGCTGTTGTACTGGATTCCGTTCCTTGCCTGGGCCAAGGCCTACGGCAATTTCGACCCCGACCGTCTCGTTGTCGTTTCGCGTGGCGGCGCCGCGCCGTGGTATCGGCACATCACGCCGCACTACGAAGAGATCTTCTCCTTCTTCACTCCCGACGAGTTCCGCGTTGCCAACGAGCGGCGCATCGTCGAGCAGGGCGGCCGGCAGAAGCACATCGAGGTGACCTCATTCGATCGCGACATTCTCGCGCGCGTGCAAGCCAGGCGCGGGCTCAGCGGCGCCGAGCTGCTGCACCCGTCGCAGATGTATCAGCTGTTCGACAACTTCTGGTTGCAGCGCACGCCCGTCACGCTGATCGAAGCGTTCTCGGTGTTCACGCCGCTGCCTGCGCCACCACCGTCGGGCATCCTCGCGAAACTGCCCGAGCACTATGTTGCCGCCAAGTTTTACGGCAACGTGGCGCTGCCGTCGACGCCAGAGAACCGGCAATTCGTGACCAGCTATCTTGCGGATCTCGCGTCGCGTGTGGACGTGGTGCTGCTGAACACCGCGTTGCGCTTCGACGACCACGATGATTTCCCGCCGAGCCTGCGTGGAAAGCTGCACTCGATCGATCACTTGATGACGCCGGAGAACAACCTGGCGGTGCAGACCGAGGTCATTCGCGGCGCGCGCGGATTCGTGGGCACCTATGGCGGGTTCTCGTATCTGGCGCCGCTGTGCGGCACCAATACGCTGGCGTTCTATTCACATGCGAGCGGGTTCCGCTTCGATCATCTCGAGGTCGCCAAGCGCGTGTTCTCGGCACTCGGCGCCCGCTCGGGCGCCAAGCAGGCACTGCGCTGCGGCACGTTCACCGAAGTCGATCTTCGTGCGACTGACGTGCTCCGACTCGGGTTCGCTGGCGCGGATCACACGTCGATCGGGGCCGCGCGGTGAGCTGGTCGGCCACCGCCGAGAATCTCGCCCGGTTCGCGGTGCGCCGAACGGTGGCGCGGGCGCGCTGGCTCGCGAATGGCGCGCGGTGGTCGTACAAGGTCTCGCACAAGAAAGTGCGGTCGGTGTGGCACGGCGGCCGGCGCCTGGCGGAGGCAGCCCGCAATCACGCCATCAATGCGATCAAGGTGCCATATCGCGCGGTGAGACGTCCTCTGCGCGTGGCATCCCGACGGAAGGCCCACCTGCAGGAACGATGGGGCTTCTACAAGACCGAGTGGAGCATCGAACGCGAGATCGAAACACTCGTTTCGCGGGACCGACTGCTCGTGGCTGGTCCGTGGCTGTCCGAGGTCGGGTTTGAAACGCTGTACTGGGTGCCATTCCTCCACTGGCTGAAAACGGCGTTCCACATCGATCCGAGCCGCATCGTCGCCGTCTCGCGCGGAGGAGTTGGCTCCTGGTATCAAGGCGTCGCCGAGCGCTACGTCGAGCTCTGGGACGAGATCGATCCCGCCGAATTCGCGAAGCGCAACGCCGCGCGCGGCGTCGTCAAGCACTACGAGCCCGGCGACATGGACCGCGATATCCTCGATCGCGTCGCGAGGAGGATCGGTACCAACGACTTCGACGTCCTGCACCCGGGCTTGATGTATCGGCTGTTCACGCTCTACTGGTCTGGCCAACGAGCGATGGGGTTCGTCGATGCGCACCTCCGCTTCACGACGATGACGCCGCCGGCGTTGATAGATCCGGCACTGCTGCCGCAGGAGTACGTGGCAGTGAAGTTCTATGCGGCGCGCTCGCTGCCAGATACGCCGGAGATTCGCGCCCATCTGCGTCGGACGGTGGCTGCGCTGTCGGAGCGGCTGCCCGTCGTGCTGCTCGATACCGGTCTCGTGCTCGAGGACGATCACGCCGACTACACGTTTGCCACACGCGGACGTGTGATGAGCGCCAGGGCGTGGATGTCGCCGCGTAACAACCTCGGCGTGCAGACGCAGATCGTGGCAGGGGCGAAGGCGTTTGTCGGCACGTGCGGCAGCATTGCATGGCTCGCGCCGCGCCTCGGTGTTGATACGTCGGGGCTCTTCATCGACCCGAAGTGGCTGCACGCGCACGTTGCGGTGGCGATGCGCGCCTATCACCGCCTGGGAGCGGGGCGGTTCGCGGTCGCCGATCTGCGCGCGGTGGATCCGCTCGGCGGGCTTGGCGCCATGACGATGGACCACATCGACACAAACCTATCTCGCCGAAGCATCGGAGGCGCGTAGGAGGATGAAGGTCCTCTTCATCGCGCGCCACTTCACCTACTTCAGGAACTTCGAGTCGGTCATTGCGGCACTGGCCGACCGGGGACATAAAGTCCATCTGGCCGCGGATCGCGAAGAGGCGCTTGGCGGCCGCGACCTGGTTGATCGATTGGCCAGCCGCTATTCGGAACACGTCACCGTCGGATTCACCCCGATTCTCCAGTGGGGGCGGTATCGACGATTGTCGAGCGCACTGCGCATTGGCCTCGATTACCTGCGCTACTCGGATCCGCGTTATGAGGCGACGCCGAAGATCCGCGAACGGGCCTACCAGCGGACGCCGCTGCTGGTGCTGGCGCTGGCACAACTGCCGTTCCGTGGACTGCTGACGCGCGCGCTGGCTGTGCTCGAGCGAGCAGTGCCGAGGCAGATTGGCGTTGACGCCTTCATCACCGAGCACAAGGCCGACGTACTGCTCATCACGCCGCTCATCGAGCTCGGCTCGCCGCAGCTCGATTACATGCGCGCGGCGCAGGCACTCGGCATCCGCAGCGCACTCTGTGTCTGGAGCTGGGATCATCTGTCGAGCAAAGCGCTGATACGCGTCGCACCGGACAGGATCATCGTCTGGAACACCACGCAGCGTGACGAAGCCCAGCGCTTCCATGGCATTTCCGGTGACCGCGTGGTGGTGACCGGCGCGCAGTGCTTCGACCAGTGGTTTGACCGGGCCCCAGCGCGCGATCGGGAGACGTTCTGCCGTCGCGTGGGGTTCACCAGCGCCCGGACGTTCCTGCTCTACGTCTGTTCGGCGCTGTTCAGGGGCAGCCCGTCGGAAGCGGATTTCGTGCTGCGATGGATAGCGACCATCAGGCAATCGAGCGATGCGCGACTGCGGGACATGCCGATTCTCGTCCGGCCCCACCCGCAGCGCGCGGCCGAGTGGACGGCCGATATCCTCGCCGAGTTATCGCGCATGAAGGACGTCGTGCTCTGGGGGAGCAATCCGGTTAATGCGGAGAGCCGCGCCGACTACTTCGATTCGATGTTTCATGCCGCCGCGGTGGTTGGGCTCAACACCAGCGCGCTGGTGGAGTCAGCGATCGTCGATCGTCCCGTGTTCACGATCCTGCTGCCGGAGTTTCGAGAGAGTCAGGAAGGAACGTTCCACTTCCACTATCTGCTCGATCCCACACATGGCTTTTTGAATACCTCGCGATCGCTTGACGAGCACACGCAACAGGTGGCGGCGGCGCTGTCGGGCGCGATCGTGCGGTCGAATCGGCGCTTCGTCGAGCACTTCGTCAGGCCGAACGGCGCCGCGGTCGCCGCGACGCCGGTATTTGCCGAGGCCATCGAGCGAATCGCGCACGACCCGTCGCCGCATCCTCGCGCATCGGAGGCGTGGCTGCTCCTGCTGCGCCCCGTGATATACGGTCTTGTGCTTGCCGGGCGCGTGCCGCTCGTCGAGCGCATCTACTGGAACCCCAAAAAGCTGTTGGTTCGACATTCATGACACAGGTCCACCCTGCGCTCGCCGGGCTCGGCTCTGGACGATGCCTCGTGATTGGCGAAGTGGCGATGTCGCACGATGGCAGTGTCGGCATGGCGCACGCGTTCATCCAGGCGATTGCTGCGGCTGGCGGCGATGCCGTGAAGTTCCAGACGCACATCGCCGCCGAGGAGAGCACGCCATCGGAGCCCTTCCGCGTGAAGTTCAGCCGGCAGGATGCAACGCGCTACGACTATTGGAAGCGCTTGGAGTTCACCGAGGAGCAGTGGCGGGGCCTGGCCGCGCATTGCGCGGAACGCAATGTCCTGTTCATCTCGTCGCCGTTCTCGCTGGCGGCGGTTGATCTCCTGCGACGCATTGAACAGCCGCTGTGGAAGATCGCGTCGGGCGAGGTGTCGAACGCGCAGTTGCTCGATCGCGTCCTGGACACCGGTTCGCCCGTGGTGCTCTCGACTGGTATGAGCCCGCTCGGGGAGACGGATGCGGCGGTGACGCGCGTCAAGGCCCGCGGTTCGAAGGTCGGGGTGCTGCAGTGCACGACCGCATACCCGTGTCCGCCCGAACGCGTCGGCCTCAATCTGATTCCCGTCTACCGCGAACGGTACGGCTGTTGGGTGGGTCTGTCAGATCACTCAGGCACGATCTATCCCGGTCTCGCCGGCGGGGCCATCGGCATGGACATCCTCGAGCTGCATGTCGCGCTCTCGCGCGAGATGTTCGGGCCAGACGTGATCGCATCGGTGACGACGTCCGAACTGCGACAGCTGGTGGACGGCGTCCGCTTCATCGAACGCATGCGCGCCAACCCGCTCGACAAGGACGCGTCGGCGCGCGAGACCGATCCGCTGCGGCGTCTGTTCACGAAGAGTGTCGTCGCCCGCCGCGCGCTCGCTACCGGCACCGTGCTCAGCACTGACGATCTGGCGATCAAGAAGCCAGGCACAGGTCTCTCGCCGGATCGTCTGTCTGATCTCGTCGGCAAGAAACTGGCGAGAGCCGTCGACGAAGATCAGCTGCTCGTCGCTGATGACATCGAGGGCCTACAGTGACCGGCGTCGCTTTCCGTCACTCAGCACGCGGAGTTCACGGAGTGGCTCAACACGGTATCTCTGCGTTAAAAATTCCATGGCCTCCGAAGATCTCCGTGGCCTCCCCCGACTAGATGCCCACCCGAAAAATCTGCGTCGTCGTTACCGCGCGGCCAAGCTATTCGCGCATTCGCACTGCACTTCGCGCCATCCAGCAGCATCCCGATCTCGAACTGCAGTTGGTGGTCGCCGCATCAGCGCTGCTCGATCGCTATGGCAACGCGATTCAGGCCATCGAGCATGACGGCTTTCCGATTGCCGCGCGCGTCTACATGGTCGTCGAGGGAGAAAACCTGGTCACGTCAGCCAAGTCCACCGGCCTTGGGCTCGTCGAGTTGGCGACGGTGTTCGACAACCTGAAGCCGGATGCGGTAGTCACCATCGCCGACCGGTACGAGACGCTGGCCAATGCCGTCGCTGCCTCGTATATGAACATCCCAGTCGTTCACGTGCAGGGCGGCGAGGTCACCGGCTCGATCGACGAGAAAGTTCGTCACGCGGTCACCAAGTTGTCGAACCTGCACCTGGTCTCCACCAAGGGCGCGGCCGAACGTGTGAAGAAACTCGGCGAGGCGCCGGAGACTGTCGTCATCACCGGCTGTCCGTCGATCGATATTGCCGCAGAAGTCGCGGCCAAGCCCGAGCTCGACTTCGACCCGTTTGCGAAGTACGGCGGTGTCGGCCCGAACACGTTCGATTTGTCGAAGGGCTATCTGGTCGTCATGCAGCATCCCGTCACGACGGAGTACGAGGAAGCGCGGCGACAGGTGGAAGAGACGCTCTATGCGGTGAAGACGATCGGGATGCCGGTGCTGTGGTTCTGGCCCAACGTTGACGCCGGTTCCGACGGGACGTCGAAGGGCATCCGCGTCTTCCGCGAGCGTGAGAAGCCGGACAATCTGCACCTGTTCCGCAACATGTTCCCCGAGGACTTCCTCCGTCTGCTGGTGCACTCGACGGCCATCGTCGGCAACTCCAGCGTCGCAATTCGCGAGTGCTCGTTCCTCGGCGTACCGGCAGTGAACGTCGGCACGCGGCAACAGGGACGTGAGCGAGGCGAGAACGTGATCGACGTCGAGCACGATCGCACGGCCATTGTCGGCGCGATCCGCGAGCACGCCAGGCGCGGACGGCCGAAGGCCGATCACCTCTACGGCGATGGCGACGCCGGAGGCCGCATCGCCGACTGTCTCGCCACCGCGGCACTCACGATCGAAAAGCGGCTCACATACTGATGCAGACCACGATTCCGGCTGACCGCCGACAGCGCATCCAGGATCTTGGCTACGACTACGCCGCGCAGCCACAGGAACTCCTGAACTCGTGCAATCTGTGCGGCGCCAACGTGCTCGTGACGATCACGCAGCGCGATCGCTACGGCTACCCGGCGCAGGCGAGTGCCTGCAGCCGTTGCAGCCTGGTGTTCCTCAATCCGCGCATGACTGCCGCCGCGTATAGCCGGTTTTACGACGGCGTCTATCGTCCGCTGGTCAGCGCCTTTCACGGCCGGATCATCGACGCGCGCACGATCCAGGCCGAGCAGCGCGAGTACGCCCAAGATCGCGCCGAGTTCGTGCGGCCGTTCCTCACCCGCTCCGGGCTGACGACCATGCTCGACATCGGCGGATCGACCGGCGTCGTCGCCGGCCATTTTGCCAAGGTGTTCGGGCTGACCGGCACCTTAATCGATCCGGCGCCGCTCGAGGTGCAGGAAGCACGCGCATTCGGCCTCGAGACGATCACCGGCCTCGTCGAGGAGTACGACTTCGGTGGCCGCCGGTTCGACTTCGTCCTGATCTGCCAGACGGTTGATCACCTGCTCGATGTGGCTGGAACGCTGAAGCGCGTGCGCGAACTGCTGACACCGAATGGCTCCCTCTTCATCGACATCGTCGATTTCCGCGCCGCGTATTTGCGGAACTGGTCGGTGGAGGACGCCATCAAGATCGATCACCCGTACTACCTGACGCAGGACACGATGACGGCGTATCTGCGGCGTGCTGGATTCGAGACCGTGCGCGCCGCGTACGCGGCCGATCACCTGCACGTCAGCTATCTCTGCCGTCCGACACAGACGACGCCGCAGGCGGTGCCCGATGTGGCGGCGGTGGCCCAGCTGTTTCGTGAGATCCGCTATGTGCAGAACGCGCCGCGTCCATCATGAGCAGCTTCTTCCTTCGTTCGATCGCGTGACGGGTTGGTTCGGCAACCGGTGAGCGGCGTTCTCGCGATCGTGCCCGCCCGCGGCGGATCGAAGGGCGTGCCAGGCAAGAACATTCGAACGCTCGCGGGGCGGACGCTGCTCGACTACACGGCGCTCGCCGCCCGTCAGTCGGGCGTCATCGATCGCATCGTGCTGTCCACTGACTCGGCCGAAATCGCGGACGCTGGCAAGCGAGCCGGTCTGGAAGTTCCGTTCATGCGTCCCTCGGCTCTCGCGCAGGACGACACGCCGATGCTGCCGGTAATCCAACACGCGGTCGAGGCGCTCGCCGCTGACGGCTGGACGACCGACGTCGTGGTCCTCCTGCAGCCGACATCACCGTTGCGTCGTCCGGCGCATGTGCGCGATGCCGTCACGAAGCTGCAGGAGACGAAGGCGGACTCAGTGGTCACCGTCGTCGAGCTGCCACGGCATCTGTCTCCGGACTACGTGATGCGGATCGAGGACGGCGTCCTGCGTCCATTCCTTGCTGAAGGCGCGCGTGTGATGCGGCGCCAGGATGCGCGGCCAGCCTATTCCCGGGACGGAACCGTGTATGCGTGCTGGCGCGCGACCCTCGAGAAGTGGGGCAACATTTACGGCGAGCGGTGTGAGCCGCTGATTCTCGACGCCGCGGATTCGTTGTCGATTGATTCACCTGCAGACTGGGCCGAGGCCGAGCGGCGGCTCGCTGAACGCAGGAGCGTGTCCGAGTAATGGCATGGCTCGCGTTCCGAGCCGCCGGAACCCCGGAGGGTGCATGGGGGTTGCGGGCGAGCTCGTCGTTGCTCGTCGCCAGCGATGTCCCGCATCGCCTCCTCTCCTCGCGCCTCGATCTGACCTCGCAAGCCCCACGCGCGCGACCCATGCCATTACGCGGGCAGGCTCCTCGATGAAACTGGTTCGTCAGCT
>Ga0126304_10000474_pt1 | contig 16328 bp, 14 predicted proteins | sample Plot25_FD_92538 | JGI IMG/M metagenome (GOLD analysis project Ga0126304, IMG submission 92538) | Serpentine soil microbial communities from UC McLaughlin Reserve, CA, USA - Plot25 | ecosystem: Environmental > Terrestrial > Soil > Grasslands | place: USA: UC McLaughlin Reserve, Lake County... | reverse complement strand
GCCTGATGCTCGAACGCCCACTACCAGCCCTCCCCTTCATCGCCATCGCCTTCGTGCTTGTCAACGCCGACCTGATCGTGGCCTCTCTCGTGAAGAGAGGCTAGGGGCGCAGGTCGGCGTTGCAGCATTTCAGCTGATCAGCACTTCAGCATTTCAGCTGGTCAGCGCTTCATGCCGAGTCCGCCTGAGCAGGAACGCGTTTTGAACTACCTTGGACGATATACTCTGTTGCATGGATGAGTCGAACACACGAGCAATCACGATGTTGTGTGGCGGTCGGATAATAAGCAACTCGCTATGACTCCAAGCGCAGCACAGAGAAAGCCTAAGAAGAAAGGCGCGCCCACCATGAGCAGGCAGGAGTCTGCCTGGCTCGCCTGGTACATGTGTGCCCTCACCTTGGTGCTGACGGCTTTCGGATTCCTCTTCTTGGTGGCGAGCCAATCCCGTGTGGGCGCTCCTGTCTACGACTACTTGCTACTGAACACCGTGATAGCGGTAAGCTTCTCACCGGTAGGGGCGCTGGTCGCTCCCCGCCTTCCTCCCGGGAACCCCATAGGCTGGTTATTTTGTGCGATAGGCCTTTTCGCAGCCGTGCGCCTCTTCGCCGCCGAGTACGCCATCGCCACGTTGCTGGCGGTGCCAGGCTCATGGCTGAGCGTGTTGCCGGGTGGTGAGGCGATTGCGTGGGTTTCTTCGTGGGTGTGGATCGTACACTTCGGGCCCTTCATATTCTTGGCCCTGCTGTTCCCCGACGGTAGGCTCCCTTCGACCCGTTGGCGGCCATTCGCTTTGCTCGTCGCTCTGGTGATCGCGGGTGGCGCCTTTGCGGTTGCCGCCTGGCCCGTGACGTCCGCCAGGTTCAACCCCGTCAATGACCCCCTCGGCATAGAGGTCGCCGCGAACGTCATAAACCCGGTCGAGACGATCTTGTACGTACTGGCGCTCATTGCGGCGGCATCGTTGTTGGTACGGCTCCTCCGTTCCAAGGGGATAGAACGCCAGCAGGTCAAATTGTTCGCCTACGCTGTGGCGCTGCTTGCCGTCAGCGCCACCCTTGCCTATGTGGTCTCTGAAGCGATAGCCGTGCGGTGGTTAGAGTGGGTGAGTTCCACTCTGGTAATGGCAAACATGGTGTGTCTACCGATTGCGATGGGCATAGCCATCTTCCGCTACAGGCTCTACCAGATAGACATACTCATAAACCGCACCCTCGTCTACGGTTCCCTTACGGCGGTTTTGGTGCTGGTGTACTTCTGCGCCATCGTGGTGTCGCAACGCGTCTTGATCTTCTTCACGGGCCAAGAATCGACCCTGGCGGTCGTAGCATCCACCCTGCTCATAGCCGCGTTGTTCAACCCCCTGAGGAGACGTTTCCAGTCCGTCATAGATAGGGGTTTCTACCGCAGGAAGTACGATGCGAGGAAGATCCTCGAAACCTTCTCGGCCCAGCTCAGGGACGAAACGGACCTGGACGCCTTGAGCCACGACCTTATGGGTGTGGTGAGGGAGACGATGCAACCGGCCCACGTCTCCCTGTGGCTGCGTCTCGATAAGCCTCGAAATGGAGAGTGGAAGTAGTAATCTCCGAAGTTCGATTACTCGATCGTGACTACGCCGTAGCGCACGGCGAAGACGAGCGCTTGCAGTCTCGAAGACACCCCGAGCTTGGAGAGGATGCTTGCGACGTGGGAGTGGACTGTTCCTGCGCCCACGTGAAATCGACGGGCGATCTCCTTGTCGCCCCAGCCCTCCGCGAGGGCCTGAAGCACTTCGCGCTCTCTCGGGGTCAGCGTGTCGATGGCGCGCTGCGCTTCGCGGTGGATCTCGCGCACGCGCACGAGGAACCGAAGGGCCTCTATGACCTCCTCCTGTGAGAGTAGCTGCTCTCCGGCGGCCAAGCCGCGCACCGCTTCCACGAGGTCGCTCATAGGCGCCGACTTGTGCATGGCCCCTGCTGCCCCGGCCTCTATCGCCCTGGCCAGGTCTTCTTGGTCGGTCGTGGCGCTCAAGACCAGCGCCATAGCCCGCGGTCGAGAACTCTGCAGCTCACTGATAAAGTCCGCGCCCGACCCGTCGGGAAGGTTCAGGTCGACTATCGCCACGTCCACCGCAAACTCGGCACCCTCGAGGACCTCTCTGGCTTCAGATAGGGACCTTGGCCGGGCCACCACGGTGAGATCCGACTCCCGTTCCAGCATGAAAGCGAGTGGATCACGGAAGGTGTCATGGTCGTCGACCACGATGATCCTGATCTCTTCGCTCATCGCACCACGACCAGTTCGAACCCGAAGACCGAGCCCTCGCCGACACTCGTTTGCACCGTCAGCTCGGAACCGTGGCTCTGGACGATGCGCTGGCTGAGGTATAGGCCAAGCCCACCCCCGGCATCTTGTGACTCCGCAGGTCGCGGCCCCGGCCGAACTTCTCGAAGATCCGCGGCACGTCGTCAGGGGGGATACCCTGGCCGTGGTCTGCGACCTCTATCCTTGCCCGCCCCTCCTTGCCGGTCACCCGTATCTCGATGGGCGTGCCCCCGGGCGAGTATTTGGCGGCGTTTGAGAGCAGGTTGCGCAAGACCTGACCGATCCGCCCGGGGTCGGCGAGCACCCACTCTCCCGCCCGCAGGTCACCCTGGCGTACCTGCCTGACGGGATGATCGTCGGGAAGGGTCTGCGCGTACGCTTCGGCATCTGCCAAGAGCTTCTCCAGCCGTAGACGGCGCGCCTCGATCTCGAAACCCTCGCGCTCGACAGCGGCGACTACCCGCACGTCTCTGACGAGGTTGGTCAGGGTGTCGAGCTCCCGTTCTGTCGCAGCCGTGGCGTAGGCGCGTACCCCGGCTTCTTCCCCCTCGACGGAGAGCAGCTCGTTGAGCTTGCGGACGGCGGCTATCGGCGTCTCTAACTCGTGGGCGATCATCGCGCTGAAGTCGGACCTCAGGGCGTTGAGTTCTTTCAAGCGCTGCGCGCGTTCCCGTTCGGTGGCCAAGAGCCTCGCGCGCTCCGAAGCAACACGCCGAAGCTCCGATATACCGCCGATCGCGACCACCACCGCGAAGATCAAGCTGAGTGCGTCCGCGGTCGTCAGCAGGCCGCCGCCGTAGGCCGAAGGCCATAGGTAATCGTGCAGGACCGACCCGGCCAGGAGCACCACCGCGAGGAGCAACCAGCTCCGCAGGAGCCCACGGCGACTCTGCCAGAAGGCCCCGACCACGGACGCCACCGCCAGCCCGAGCGGCAGCGCCGAGAGTACCCAGTGCCAGGGAGTCAGCCAGCCGAGGGGCGAGCCAAGCGCCATGGTTCTCTCCGGGTTCTCGACACGGGATAAAAGGGGCATCCACTCTTCCGCATGCAGGAACTCGAAAAGGACTACGTAGCCAACTACCAGGGCGACCGGGATTACAGTTGCAGCCCATACTAGAAGCCGTGGTGGCTTTCCGGGGAACAGACCTACCATGAAAAGCGCGCACACCAGTGTCTGGGTGACGAAGCTCTCGTAGAGCGACTCGTTGAGCTCTGGGGGATCCTCCTGGATCAACGGCTCCACGTACCCGAATATCAGGTGTCCCAGGCCCAGGACCACCAACCCCCCAGCTACCCAACGGGCACGCCACCCTACGGCGTCGGCCAGGAACAGACCGAGCACCAGGGCGGCGAAGAGACGAGCCAGAGCCGAGGCCGCCTCCTCCCCACCCACCACCTTGTCCGAGACGAGTACCGCAAACCCCTCTCCTCCCAGAACGAGATTAGTAGCCGCCCACGCCACGACGAAGACAGCGAGCATCGCGGCGACCAGCACGCTGCGATAGCCCCTCGAGGAATCTGATGGAACTGGCAGCATCGCTGTCGCGCTCTCCGGGAAGCGGCTCTTTGCTCCCACCGAACCTCCTTTGTCAACATCTGCGCTCTTCAATATAGGGCCTGGTCTCCCTTCTGTACATACGCAGGGCGCCAAGCTGAGATCGCCCAATGAGGCGACCACTTCAGCTTTTCAGCACTTCAGCATTTCAGCTAGTCAGCTACTTGTCGTTGCTGAATTGCTGACTAGCTGACCGGCTGAAATGCGCGATTTGCATAGGGTCATACCCTATGCAAATCGCTTTGACCCGTTGACTCAGCAGTGAGAAAAGATCCATAAATTTGTATAGGTCAAACGGCTCCGGGTCGTGCATCCTTTCCGAGGATGTGCAACCGAGAACGAGGAGAAACAATGCGCAGATCCATATTGCTGGTCTTGTCGGTGGCGTTGGCCGTGTTGGTCTTCGCACCCGTCGCAGCGGCCCAGGGGGCCGATGATCGGGGCTTCGACGATAGGGGGATGGACGACCGTGGGATGGACGACCGGGGAGTAGACGACAACGTAGCGCCCAGCCCCGCCTCGAGTGCCTCAGCCTCCACAAGCGCGATGAGCGGTGCTTCGGCTTCCGCAAGCCCCACCTCTAGCGCGAGCGCCACGAGTAGCGCCGGTGGCGCTGCGTCGTCTGCAATGAGAGTGCTGCCTGACACTGGCGGCATACCTCTCATCCCCCTGCTGTCAGTGACGGTTCTGGCTCTCTTGATTGGCACTGGAGTGGTCACGACCATGCTGGTGCGCCGAAGCTCCTGATCCATGCAGCGGGATGCGGAAGGACCCTTCCGCATCCCGCGCATTTCAGCTAGTCAGCCAGTCAGCATTTCAGCCAAAACAAAATAGCTGAGTTGCTGAAGTGCTGAAGTGCTGACCAGCGCGGGTTTGGGAAGGGAGACCCTTCCCAAACCCGCTATCAGGTATCCCGGCTCATTTCTGATGCCGGGGCCATCTGTTATCTGCTTACTGTCTGCGCCTCTTTCAAGCGCTCTATGGCGGCGAGAGCCTGTGGTTCTAGGCGGTCGAATTCCTCGACGAGGGTTGCTGGCACGGCGTCGCGGAAGCGGGCGTAGAGGTAGATCTCCCCGAGCCGGGCCATTCCTGGCTCGTTCAGGGTGTGCGCCGCCCTGCGGGCGTACTGTTCTGGTGTCTCATGGGGTTCGCGGACGATTCCGGTTTCTTCGAGGGCGTCTGTGACCTTGTTGTACCTGCTGTAAAGGCGGGCGTCGGAGACTTTGATCGGGCGTACCACCATGGGCTTGCGGTTGCGATGGACAATGAGCTTCCTGGTGTAGAAGAAGGCCAGGTAGGCCCCTCCGACGAGCAGCCCGACGATAATTATGCTCGCAGGATCGAGGCGCGCCACGCCGCGCACAAGGGTTCCTGCGGTCGCGGCCACAGGCCCTGCGGCCTCACCCATCCTCTTCGCCAGAAAACCGAAGGCCTTGCCGCCCTGCAGGTTGCCTGCCGCCTTGTACTGCCACGGCGTGGAGTCGAAGCTCGGGGTGGGATCGAAGGTCGACCAGCCGTAGCCGGGGAAGTAGACCTCGACCCAGGCGTGGGCGTCCGAGGCGCGAACCTCGTAGTAGCCTGTGAACGGGTTGTACTCACCCGGGGCGTAGCCCGTCGCCACCCTGGCCGGTATCCCGAGGGACCGCGCCATCACGGCGAGCGAGGAGCTGAACTGCTCGCAGTAGCCGCGCTTCTGCTCGAAGAGGAAGTACTCGACGGCGTCCATGTCCTGGCTCTGGGGCGGGATCGAGAGGTCGTAAGGATAGGTCTCTTTGAGGTACTGGTTCATCTTGAGCACGGCGTCGTAGGGGTTTGTCGTGCCCTCGGTCAGCCTGCCGGCGAGCTCGCGGGTGCGTTCGAGGCCTGTAGGAGGAAGCTGTGTGTACCTGTCGGCTATCTCCCCTGGATAGACTGTGCCTGCGGACCTGAGCTGGTCGGGAGAGGCGTTCGGGACGTTTGAGATGACAGAGTACGCCGAGCCCTCGGGGATCTGGTAGGGCGCCCTCAGGGAGCCGTAGGGGTCGATCTTGATGTTGCTGGTAGGGAAGAAGACCGTCTCGGGGCGGTAGGCGCCGAAGATGATATTGGGGGAGTCCTTCTCGATGCGGAAGACCTGGGCGACCTCCCGCGACGGCCCCTCCCCCGGCTCGGTGTTCATGGCCGTGAAAGTGTCGAAGCGCATGCTATCTGAGGTCAGCTTCTCTGCTGCGTCGCCGGTCGAGATCTCCCACCCCTTCCCGTTGTAATCGTCGAAGACGACCCCCCGGTAGGGCACGGGCTCCTCGCTGCGCACCTTCATCACGACTTCGTCCGAGAGCCTTCCGCGGCTGCGGAGGTCCATGTAAGGCCGGAAGCCGTGGTAGGAGTCGGCGGAGATGGCCTGCGGGGGAGCAGCGAAGGGGTCGCCCCCGGGCGGCCTGTAGTACGGGTTCTGGACGCCGCCGGAGAAGTTCTCCCCAACGTTCTGGAAAGCCGAGGTCGGCATCATAGTAAGGTTCATCGCCTGACGCTGCGGCAGTAAGGAGAAGCAGACCAGACCGACCGCGACGACGGCGAAGAAGCAGGGCGCGACGGTGCCGAGCACGAGGCCCTTGCTTCTCGATGCGCACAGTCCCGCCCGCTGGCGGGCCTCCGAGAGGTTCATCTGGGTCAAAGCCCCCATGGCGCAGAGCAGGAAGGCGAGCACGAATATGCCGTACCACAGGCTCGTCGTGAGGACTGCGCCGACGGCGAGCAGGATCAGGCCGCTGACCAGCGAGTACGAGAGGTCCTTGCGGGCCGGCAGATCGAAGGCGTGTATGACCTGCACCCAGAGGAAGAGCCTGGCGAGCGGCACCCTCGTGTCGTAGAGCGAAGACAGGACCTCCCTGAAGAACATCGCGAGCGCCGCCAGCGCCCCGAACGCGAGCATAACCTTTAAGAGGATGTTCCTCTCCCGCCTCCTGAGATAGCTGACCACAAAAGCCACGACCGTCAGGAAGGGCACGAGGATGCCGGTAGCGACATCGAAATACCCACTCGTCAGGACGGCCGCCTCACCCACGAGAACGGCAGCGAGCACCCACACCCGCAGCTCGATAGAGTCCTCCGGAGGGCGTTTCCGGCGCCTGGGAAGATTGCTCCCCGTCTGACGGAACGACATCAGATCCTCCACGGCTCCGCTACTTCGGCCCCGAGCCGAGCAACCCTGCGGCCCCTCGCCTCCACGCCCTGCACGAACTCCCGCTCTTCACCCGGCGACATCCAGGGTCCAGGCCCCGCGAACTCGTGGCACGACACGAGCACGACGGCATGCACCTCGGTGACGCCTGGCTCCTCTGATACTGTGATCCCCCCTGCGGTCTCTGGCCTCCTCGTCGAAGGGCGTACCTCGACGCTGACCTCTCCCGTGGCCGGCGGCCCGGACGCCCGCAGGCCGGCGCACCAGGTAAGGATGCTGTCGCGGGTTGGTTCATCCGGGAAGGGCGCGTTGTCCGGCCCGGCGTCGCCCCTGACTTCCCTGCCGTCGCCGAGGGCGTACAGGAGCAGCGAAGCCCCGGCCGAGACGACCATCTCCCTGGCTTCGGTAGGGGCCCCGGCGTCGAGGCTCATCGTCAACACGAAAGGAGGATGCGTCTCCTGGGCCAGCTCGATGACGGCGAGCTTCCCCGAAGGCAGGCCGCGGGCGCTCTTCTTCCAGGCGACCAGGCGTGCAGGATCCCCCGGACGGTAATCCCTGACACCCCAGAACTCGCCGCCGGGGGCCCTGTGGAGCGTCGAGGACTCGCTCCTGTCGCCCCACTCGGCCTCCGTGACCGCAGAAGGAGGGAGCCCAGCCACGTCGAAGGTGCTCGGGTAGACTACGGTATCAGAGGCGGCCCGCGTCTTGCGGCGTCCGTAGAAGAGCCCGAAAGGCGCCCTCGACTCGACGAGGACGTCCCCGCCGGCGTAGATGCCCCTGCGCGGATTCTCGACCGTGTACCCGACGGTCTCGGTCTCGCCGCGGCGGATCCGCACCGCAATGGCCCTTCCCCTGTCGCCGGCGAAGTGGTCCTCGACCTCGAGCATGTACCTGGGGAGGCGGCCTCTGTTCTCGATCTCCAGGGAGCACTCGAATGGTTCGCCGGCCGTGGCCACGACAGGGGCCCGCCTCGTGATGCCGACGTGCCGCACGCCGAGCCACGGCAGGGGGGCGGAGATCAGCACTATCCCAGCGAGGGTGGCCACGATGACGTAGAGCCAACCGGCGCCGACGTTCGAGGCGATCACGTACAGCACAAGGCCGAGGAAGACGACGAGGGCCGGATTGACGATGCTCCTCAAACGCATTTGCCTACACCGGAGGCGATAAGGAGTCGAGGATCTCCTCTAGCGCGCTCTCCGCCGTCGCCCCTGTCGTACCTCCGCGCACGGAGAGCCTGTGCGCCAGGACCTCGGGCGCAAGCGCTTTGACGTCTTCGGGCCCCACGAAGTCCCGCGCCCGAGTAGCGGCGCGCGCCTGGGCCACCCTGACCAGGGCGATTGAACCGCGCGGCGAGGCCCCCAGGGAGACCGCGGGGTGGTTGCGCGTCGCCTCGGCGATCGCGACGGCGTATGCGAGTACCTCGTCGTGGACCTGGACCGCCTTCACGAGTCTCCTGGCCTCCAGGACCTCCCTTATCTCCACGACGGGCTCGACCTCTTCGAGAGGACGCCGCTCGACCTGCGCGCGCACGATCCCGCGCTCCGCATGGTTCCCCGGGTAACCCATGCTAGTCGCGACCATAAATCGGTCGAGCTGTCCCTCAGGCAACGGATACGTACCGTGGAACTGGTGCGGGTTCTGGGTCGCGACCACGAAGAAAGGCTCTGGCAGGGGGCGCGTCGCGCCCTCCACCGTCACCTGCCCCTCGGCCATCGCTTCGAGCAGCGCGCTCTGCGTGCGTGGGGTGGCGCGGTTGATCTCATCCGCCAGAAGGATCGGCGCGAAGACGGGGCCCGGAATCCAGCCGAAGCGGGCCTCTCCAGGATCGTAGATGCTCGTGCCCGTGATGTCCGAGGGCAGCAAGTCTGGGGTGAACTGGATGCGCGAGAAGTCCGCCGCGATCGAGGACGAGATGGCTTTTGCCAACGTCGTCTTCCCGACACCCGGTATATCCGTGAGGAGGACGTGGCCTCCTGCCAGAAGCGAGATCAGACACAGGTCAACGACCCTGTCCTTGCCCACGACCACCCTGCGGACGGAACCAAACAGCCGCTCGTAGACCTCCCTGACCTCTACCTGACTTTCGACCCGACTACGGTGTATGGCTATCCCTCCGGAATCCGACGTTACAAAGCCACTAGGATCGACGCCGCTTGCGTTGCGCAAGTAGCATACCCGGCCACCGGGACTCAGTGTATAGGTCAGGTGGCCATTTTCCGAGGTCCTGACGTACACCTTCGCTGATACTCTATTGTAGACGGACTTCGTCAGTTTGGGGGGTTAGCTGCCGAGCCGGCAGGGTGCCATTCTTCAGGCGTGACGCCGAATTCGGTACTCGCCTGTTCCAGGGCATCTTCGAGGGATTCGTGCCATGAATCTCCGTGATGGCTGGTGTTATGCGAGTACCACGCGAGTATGTAGCCGCCATCAACTTCGTGGACCTCGAAATCGACAAGCGCCTCTTCCACGGGCGTAGGCTGGGGCGTGGCCGCGTTCACAGGGAGCCACCCGGAATGCTCCTCTCCCCCAAAACATACCGGCACGGCCAGAAGACTTTTGATCACCGCCATCCTAATATCCTACGCTCATTCAGCCAACAGCGTATATCGCCCGGAATCCCGTGGGCTACATGTGGGACCTGGTGGGTTCCCCGAGAGTCGGGGTACAAACACCCACAGTTCGGCAAAGAGCACTCGAGCTTAGCTGTAGGTCACTGACCCATAGAGAGGTGATGCACATGGGAGACAGATTGAACGGTAAGGTCGCGGTTGTGACCGGGGCCTCGAGCGGCATCGGAGAAGCTACGGTACGGGCGCTGGCAGCGGAGGGCTCCGCGGTGGTGGCCGGGGCTCGGCGCAAGGAGCGCCTCGACGAGCTCGTTGAGAGGGTCTCCCGCGACGGCGGGAAGGCTATCGCGGTCGAGTGCGATGTTACTGATGAGCAGCAGGCCCACGACCTCCTTCAGAGGGCGGTCGAGGAGTTCGGAAGTATCGACATCCTTGTCAACAACGCTGGCGTCATGTTGCTCTCGACGGTGGGCAAGAGCCTCTCGGATCAGTGGAGGGCCATGTTCGAAGTGAATGTGATGGGCCTCCTCTACGCGACCGACGCGGCCATCGGGCACATGAAAGAGCAGGGCTCGGGACACCTCGTGAACATCAGCAGCGTGGCCGGGCGGAAGGTGACCCGCGACTCGAGCGGGGTCTACGCCGGGACCAAGCACGCCGTGAACGCCATCTCGGAGGGCTTACGCCAAGAGCTGTTGGAAGACAACATCAGGGTGTCTATTGTGGGGCCAGGGGCCGTTGACACCGAGCTCCCGGATCACATCACAGACGAGGAAGCCCGCGAGGGCCTGAGCGGCCTCATGAACCTGGAGAGGTTGCAGGCGGATGACATCGCGGACGCCATAGTCTACGCCGTGACCCAGCCCTGGAGGGTGAGCGTTAACGAGATCCTCATCCGCCCGACCCAGCAACCGGTCTAGCAGGCCTCAGGTCCGGTCGATCCGTAGCCGCTTCAGCTAACTTGTTGGTGGCGCCGCGTCCGCAGGCCCTAAGGCCCCTACAGCGAGCGCGACGGCGATATGAAGTAGCCGTGCTGAAGTTGGGCGACTTGGAGCTTTCGCCAATGGGTCGGCAGTGCTTAGGGGCAGGGGTCTCGAGAATACCTCCGCCTAGTCTATGATCGCCCCACAGCTGATGTTGAGGGCCGTCGCGGTCATGGTGCTGGCATGATCTGAGGCAGCGAAGGCGGCCACATTGCCGACATCCTCAGGCGTCGCTGCCCGCCCCAGCATCGTCTGCCCGACGATCATTTCGGTGATGACCTCGCGCCCATCGAAGCCCTCAGGGACCGTCTCGGGCACACCACCCGTCTGCAGCGTCACGGCGCGGATACCATGTCCTCCGAGCTCGGAGGCCAACTGGCGGCGCAGGGACTCCATGGCGTTGAGTGCGACTTGGAATCCTCCTATATAGTAGTCAGGCACCGGGTCTCCGTAGCCGCCGAAGAAGAGTATCACCCCAGATCCCTGAGAGATCATGTGCCGTGCTGCGGCCCTGGAGGTCAGGAACTGCGTTCTCACGGCGGTCATGATCGGACGCTCGAAGTCTTCGAGGGGCATCTCGGCGAGCGGCGTCCCCTGGACATCCCCGACCGAGATCAGGTTGAAGGAGATGTCGATACCCCCAGCGCTTGCGGCCAAAGCATCAGCGTGCTCATTCACAATCTGCTCGTCGATGGCATCAACCTGCGCCGTCTCGGCAACTCCTCCAGTGGAGCGGATCTCCTGTGCCACCTCCTCGAGGCTCTCAAGGGTACGACCGGCGAGGTGAACCTTCGCTCCCTCGCGGGCGAAGGCGCGGGCCACCGCGCTACCTATAGCTCCTCCCGCGCCGTAGATCACGGCGTTCTTATTCTCGAGCATCATCAGCCGACCTCCTCTGGCTCTGCGGTGAACCAACGAACTGAGTATCTCCGCGACGTACTCCTCCGCATCGGCAAACTTCCTACTGTTGCGTGCAGGTGAGGGTAGGGTGCACTTCCTCTCGGCTGTGCGCGGCGGAGACGCAGGTGTTGTCACGACCCCGCCTCGGTCAACGCCGATTGCTACAACGGCGCTGCCCTTCAAAGCCTACGCGTAGGTCCAGAAGGGGCGATATACCTGCGACTCGCCATGTGACGCAGCAGGCCTCCGAGGAAGTGAAGGCCATACAGATTTCTGAGTCGATTCGAGATTTTGCGATAGTCTTAGTGGGATCGTAGTGGTGGTTTGGCGTAGCTGCTAAGACCATGCCACACCGTGAGCGCGCCGACACGCCTCGCTCGCCTAGGTATGGAGGCGAAGGCATGAGAGGAGTCCCATTGCATAGCGAGCTTTCAATTGGTCTGGCGGATGAGCTGAACGTCGCTCCTCTGGGTGTCGGTGCCTGGGCGTGGGGTACGACCAGGCTCTGGGGATATGGCAAAGAGTACGACCGTAGCGACGTGGGGAGGGCCTTCCGTACGAGCATGGCCGAGGGCGTCACCCTCGTGGACACGGCGGAGATGTACGGCAACGGCGCTTCTGAGAGGATCATCGGCGAGATCTTGCGCGAGGGTGGTTTCGAGGGGAGGCCAGTCATAGCCACCAAGTTCGCCCCCCTCCCGTACCGCTTCAGCGCCAATTCTCTTCTGAAGGCGGTTGACAAGAGTCTGCAGCGACTCGGTATAGAGTCTATAGACCTCTACCAGATCCACTTCCCGAACCCGATTTTCAAGATAAACAGCCTGATGGATGCACTCGCGGAGACTGTCAAGGCGGGCAAGGTCCGCCGGGTGGGCGTCAGCAACTACGGTGCGGACCAGATGCAGCGGGCGTACGACCGGCTCGCCTCTCATGGGGTGTCGCTCGCCTCGAACCAGGTAGAGTACAGCCTGCTGCAGCGGGCACCGGAGACAAACGGGGTTCTCGAAGCGAGCCGGGATCTGGGCGTGACGCTCATCGCCTACAGCCCCATCGCTAAAGGCCTCCTTACCGGCAAGTATGGCCCTGGGGGCGACAGGCCCTCTGGCCTCGTGCGGCGTATGGGGAGAGCCTTCGGCGAACAGAACCTCAAGAAGATCGAGCCGGTTCTAAACATCCTGCGCGAGATAGGTGAGGCCCACAACAAAGAGCCCGCCCAGGTCGCCCTGAACTGGCTGATTACGCAGAGGGACGCCTTCCCCATCCCAGGGGCCAAGAACGAGCTCCAGGCGCGTCAGAACGCAGGCGCTTTAGGGTGGGAGATGACCGGCGAAGAGGCCGAGAAGCTGAACCTGGCAACGCTCGGCTGGCGCTAGAGGTTCAAAAGAACATGGAGATACCTTTACAGCACTTCCAACCGTCTTGACGACCTCCGATTCTAGAGCCCGAAGGGCTGCATAGCAAATGGATTGCGAAGTTGGTCTGGTATACCGAGAGGTGGGGGCGGGTCATCGACTTCTGGGTGGCCTTCTCCGACGTGGTCATCATCGTCAGGTGACCCATCCGGGAAGCCTGGAGCCGCTATCGCTAGGAGAGTCGGCCTTCCCGACGACCATGACCTGTTGACGGAAGCTCCTAGTAGTGCTCGCGGCGACGGTGCAGATGGTCTTCGTTGATTCGATGTTGCGGGGTGGATGCGGAGTCGTCCATCCGCGCCAATCAGCGATAGGTTCTCACCAATTCCGACGCCACCGTGGTCCAAGAGAACGTGGTGATCGGGGCACAAAAAAGGATGTTGTCAGAGGTGTTCAGCCCGTCGTGAGGCGCTCCGAGTGGGCGGATATGTGCCGCATCCGCGTAGGGACCGGCGAGACTCTCCAAGCGCGCACCGCGTACCTGGCACCGGTAGTCGTGCCCTGTGTCGGTCGCAAGCTAGCCGCGATCAGACGCCGGATCGACCTTCCTTCATCTCTTGCAGCACTCCTCCACGCACCGCAGCCCTTATCCTGCGTTCCGCAAGCTCTGCATACTCACCCTCATTCTCTGCTCCCACAAAGAAGCGCCCAAGCTCCTTTGAGGCCACACCCGTCGTCCCTGATCCACAGAAAGGGTCGAAGACGAGGTCCCCCTCCCTACTCGAAGCCAGGATGGCGCGGCGCACCAGACGCAGGGGTTTCTGGGTGGGATGATATCCGTGACGTTTCTCGCTCCTTGGCACTGAAGGGATGTGCCAGACGGAAGAGAGTTGAGTTTCAGGGTTCCTGCTGTTTATGAGGTCGTAGTTGAAGGTGTGGCGAGATCCGCCTCCCTTGCTCGCCCACAACAGTGTTTCGTGGGCGTGGGTGAAAGCGGTGTGGAGGGCGTTCGGAGGTGGGTCTGGCTTCGCCCAGGTGATCTGGTTTATGAGCTTGAATCTCATCGTCTGCAGGGCGAAACCGAGGCTGAAGATGATGTGGTGCGTGCCTGTGACCCAGATGGTGCCGTCGGGCTTGAGGATGCGGCACGCTGCCTTCAGCCACCTGACGTTGAACCGGTGATCCTCAGCGAACCCCATTGACCTGTCCCAAGCACCCTTGTCCACAGGGGCGAGCCTGCCGTTCTTGACCGTTACGCCGCCTCTGGAGAGACGGTAAGGCGGGTCGGCGAAGACCACGTCTACGCTGCCCGAGGGTATGATCTTCATGAGATCTACACAGTCCGCGAGGTACACTATAGCCCCCGGCTCGCCGAACGCCTGCAAGTCCCTCAATTCCACACCACCATTTTAGGCAGCGGCGTCCGCCAACTTTAGCGATTGCATCGCTCCTAGATGTTGGAGCACCCGCTCTGTGAGGCAGTTATTGAGACGGTTTCTGGCCCCGCTCAGGACCTGTTCTGCTACTCCCCGAGCGCCTACCTCACTTGCTCCACTGCCGGTGGGAACGAGGGCGGGAGGGCTAAGCTCTGGACGCGAGCGGAAGGTCCTCACCTCGTCTGGCAGCCGCGCCCGAGCTCGCGCTGGCGCTCGGCGCGCCAGCAGACCCACTGGGGCAGATCGCCCATGTGCTTGCCGTGCTTCGCCGCCCTGGCGCTCACACAAACCTACTCGCGAGGACGCGGGCGCGGGCCTCTGGAGGATCACCTGCTTGATCGCGGCGCAGCGTGCGGCGGACCAGTCCTCCTTTCGCGCCGCCTCGCCCTCCTCCCAGGCGAACCTCTTGATCCTGAATGAGAAAGGATCCGCCGCGGGCATCGGAGGTTGCCCTTCTGCATCTGGTGCGCACACCGCCCTACGGACGATCATTCCTTTGCCCTTGCTAGCTGGCGTTTCTCGTGCCAGCCCTCTTCCACTCGCGGCGCCAGGGGCCGAAGCGCCATGCGCAGGCGCGTCCGACATCCTCAGTTCGGCGCCCCGGTGGGATAGCCCATCAGCCGAAGCTCGTCTACCCACGCATGGACCTCTGGTGGCTTTCGCCGCGCCCTTCGCGCATGCGCTCGATGTCTTCCTCTGTGTAGTAGCAGTGGCCGTTTCGGTCGCGAGGAGCGGGTTCGAAGTAGCCCCTCCTCTCCCTCGCTCTAAGCCACTCGATCGAGATGCCAAGCTCGCAGGCCGCCTCCGAGATCGTGTAGGTGGTGCGCCTGTTCTCTCCCATGCCCCTACGATAGGGGACGCGGCAGAGCGCGTGTACCGGAATTGGCTAGGGAAGCCAATTCCGGTACTAGGACTGAAGACTCAGACTTTCGTTATCCTTACCTAGCCATCGCGATGTCGTACGCTGAGGCGGGTGGGCGTTCGTGGGATCCCTCCCGGCAGGAAATGGGTTTCTGCACAAAGGTATTGGCCTTCCTCGTGCGTATGATTTAGAGGGAAGAGAAACACGGGTTCGAAACTCCACACTGGTGTTCATCGAAGCGAATATCCATTCAGTACCATCACATGTAGTACCGGCTTTGATACCCGAAATAGGGATGAGCGCCGCTGAAGCGGTTTGGTGGGATGAGCTATGCACTACGCTGCATACGAGTTTCCGAGAATTCACCTTCTACGCACTCGGGTGAATAGGGCTCAGTCCCGCTCCCAAAAGGCGTAGTACAGCCTGCCATGCTCGACTATGAGCTGGAGGTGTCCCTTAGCCGCCAGCTCGAAGAGCATCCGGTTGGTCTCCTCCACCGAAAGCGAGCTCTCAGGCGCCGCCTCTTCCGCCGTCAGCTTCCGGCGGCGCCCGAGCGCTAAAAGCAGCTCCTTCTCCTTTATGCCCTCGGCTTGGGCTGCCGCGCCGTCCGCCGGGTAGCCCTGCTTGGCCGACCCCTTGGGAAACGGCGGGCCCGCCAAGCTTCCCCGCGACGCTTGCAGCGACGCCTGGCAGGGTAAGGGCGACCCCAACGCACAGCCCCAACCCCATCACCAGCGTAAGGAACCCGTTCCTCAAGGGGTGGGGGCTTACCGGGCTTTCGGGCCTGGCCGCCTTCTCCCACACGGTGGCCGCAAAGGTGCTGCTTCTTTCGGAGCTGAGCTCGGAAACTTGGCGCTTTGGGCATAGCCAAGCACGAGATAGAGCGCGGCAAGCCGTGGCAGAATTTCATCGAGACCCACTTCAACATCCAGCGCAGGATGGCCGACTGGCACTTTGCCCGAGCAGAGAGCTGGGCCGCGCTAGTCCTGGCGCACGAGCGCTTCGTCGGAGACTACAACGCCCAGGCGCACTTTGCGCACTCGGGGCGCGACGATTGGCGCCGGTCGCCTGCGGAGGTCCTAGGCTTCGCCTCCGGGGTGCGCCACCGCGAGGAGGAGCTGCGTCGCGCCTTCTTCTCGGCGCGCTACGTCAGGGTCCTGGACTCTTTGGGCTACACGCGCTTTCGGCACTGGCGGGTCTACGG
>Ga0126304_10000473_pt1 | contig 16337 bp, 15 predicted proteins | sample Plot25_FD_92538 | JGI IMG/M metagenome (GOLD analysis project Ga0126304, IMG submission 92538) | Serpentine soil microbial communities from UC McLaughlin Reserve, CA, USA - Plot25 | ecosystem: Environmental > Terrestrial > Soil > Grasslands | place: USA: UC McLaughlin Reserve, Lake County... | reverse complement strand
GCCTGGGAATAAAAAACCTTTATCCGATGTCGACAAGCAAAGAAGAAACAACCAACCTGAACAGCATTGATTCGTCAGATTTCTACCGCGATCTGTTCATGAATTCGAAACAGAATGCAATGATCCTTATGGACACAGACGGCTATGTGCTTCAAATAAATAAAGCGTTTGAGGACCATTTCGGATACACACAAAATGATCTCGAAGGAAAACACACCAGAATTTTTTTCACGCCAGAGGATCAAAACCTCAAAAAGCCTGAAATGGAAATCGCCAGCGTGAAAGAACAGGGCGCAGCTGACGACAATAATTATTTAGTCCACAAAGACGGGTCGCTGGTATGGGTGACGGGTGAATCGATCCTGGTAACAACAGACAACGGATCGTTCATCAGCAAAGTCGTTCACAACATCCACACACAAAAGGTGATGGAAAGATTCCTGATTGAAACAAACGAACTTGTTGAAAGCGTTCTCAAAACGATCAAGGATGCCCTTGTGGTAGTAGATATCGATCTCAGGATACTCAAAGCAAACAAATCATTCTATCAGACGTTTGAAATACCAGAGGAAACGATTGAAGGAATATTGTTGTATGATCTGAACTATGCCTTTTGGAACGAAAAGAGCATGCAAAGCAAACTGGAAACAATGATTGAAGAAAATGAGTTCTTTCAAACAAATCAATTTCAGTGGAAGAAACCCGATGGCTCTGTGCGAATATTCAATGTCACGGCGAAAAACATGGATTATTCCGCTGATAAAAGCAAAAGAATCCTTATCGTTATCAGCGATATAACGGTTGAGAGAGAACTCGAACAACAAAAGGAAGACCTTATCGGTTTTGTTACGCATGAATTAAGAAATCCATTAGCCAATATGGCTCTATGTGCCGAGCTTATGCAAGATTCTATCAAAGACAATAAAATTGAAGAGACTGATGAATACCTGAATAAGACCCGGACGAATATCAAAAGATTAAATACTGTAGTTTCGGAATTGCACGATGCTACGAGGGCAGGTTCGGGTCAACTCCAGATAAACAAACAGCTTATTCAGTTTGAAACGCTGGTCGATGACGCGATAGAGACCGTAAGACATTTACATCCGAGCCATACAATTTTGAAGACAGGAAATGCACCGGTTGAGGTCTATGCTGACAGGCACCGGTTACTACAGGTTTTGAATAACTATCTTACTAATGCAATTAAATATTGTCCAACCGCTGATAAAATAGTGATTAATCTGTCGATAACGGAGGAAGGACTCGTGACGTCGGTAAGAGATTATGGAACTGGCATTCCCTCGAGTAAGATACCCCATATATTTAACCGATACTATCGTATAGAGAACAGCCGTGCTACGGATGGACTTGGCCTGGGATTATACCTTTCCAAGGAAATCATTAATGCTCACAACGGCAAAGTTTGGGTGGAGAGCGAAGAAAATGTTGGTTCCGTATTTTATTTTTCGCTTCCACTGAAATAGAAATATTTTCGCCAAGACGCTAAGATGCAAAGAAATACTCCGTCCACCCTTTGCACCCTTGCCTGACGAGAACATTTTTTTAGCTACACAACGATGTTAACCATTCTCCCTTTCACGTAAATCACTTTTTTAGGCGACTTTCCTTCAAGCCAGCGTTTAACTACATCGTTATTTAACACAAGTTCTTCAACCTGTTGCTGAGTGGCTTCAAGCGCTATATTTAATTCAGTTCGGGTTTTGCCGTTAACGGCTACTGGATAATTTTTCGATGATTCGATCAGGTATGTCTCTTCAATGGCAGGATATGGTGCATCTAGTATAGTGCCCTCGTTGCCTATTTGGTGCCATAACTCTTCACTGACATGAGGTGCATATGGTGATATTGCTACAAGCAATTTTTCAAGTACCTCTCTGTTATGACACTTGAGATCACTTAATTCATTCACTCCGATCATAAATGCACTGACAGCAGTATTGAAGGAAAAGCGTTCCGTATCCTCTTCTACTTTTTTAAGCGTCTTGTACAATGCCTTCCATTCCCCTTCGCTAGCTTTTTGATTTTTTACAATCAGTCCTTTCTCGTCCTGCATAAATAAACGCCAAAATTTTCGCAGGAACCGGTGAACACCTTCAATGCCTTTGATATCCCATGGCTTTGATGCCTCTAGCGGGCCCAAAAACATTTCATACATGCGGAATGTATCAGCGCCATATTTCTCAACTACCTCATCTGGATTAACGACGTTGAAGTAAGATTTGCTCATTTTTTCGATAGCCGAGCCGCATATGTAAACAGTTCCGCCTGATGCTGGATCTTTTTCTAAAATAAAATCGGCGGTCGCGAAATCAGGTTTCCATTTTTTGAATGCCTCGATGTTCAACTTCAAGCCGTCCACAATGTTAACGTCAACATGCAATTCGTCCACCTCATACTGGCCTTTCAGACCAGCAGAAACAAATTGATTGGTATTGCGAGTGCGATAGACAAATCTTGAGTCTCCGGTGATCTTTCCCTGGTTAATTAATTTTTTGAAAGGCTCATCAAAGGCGAGGTAGCCAAGATCGTGCAGGACTTTAATCCATAGGCGCGCATACAGCAAATGTGCAACGGCGTGTTCGGCGCCTCCGATATAAACATCAACCTGGCCCCAGTAGTCCAATGCTTTTTTATCGGCAAACACATTATCATTATGCGGATCCATGAAGCGCAGAAAGTACCATGCAGCTCCCGCATGCGTCGGCATGGTGTTGGTATCTCGTTTCTCGTTTTCGCTTACATAGACCCATTCTCTTGAATTTCCGAGTGGTCCTTCACCCGTTCCGGCTGATTTGAATTCATCCATGGGAGGAAGTTCAAGCGGCAACTGCTTTTCATCCATTGCATAGGGAATATCATCCTTATATACAACAGGAAATGGCTCGCCCCAATAGCGTTGACGACTCCATCCGGCATCTCTCATCTTATAGTTGATCTGACGCTTGCCAATGCCGGCTTCTTCAATTTTCGCGATGACTACATCAATTGCATCTCTCATTAGCATTCCATTAATGAAGTCGCTATTCTGCAAAATCGCATCCTTGGTCGCGTTTGCCTCTTCTCCATTGTAATGGTCGCCGATAATATTTGTAATCGGTATCCCGAAGTGTTTTGCGAATTTATGATCGCGTTCATCGCCGCAGGGAACCCCCATAATAGCGCCTGTTCCATATCCGGCAAGCACATATTCACTGATCCAAATAGGAATTTCGCGTCCGTTGAAAGGATTTACGGCAAATGCACCGGTAAAGCATCCGGTTATTTTCTTAACCTCTGCCATTCGCTCGACTTCCGAACGACTTTGCACGTACTGAAGATATTGGTCAATAGCAGCCTGTTGCTCGGAGGAAGTAATTTCTTTAACCATATCATGTTCCGGAGCAACAACCATAAAGTCAACCCCGAAAATCGTATCAGGACGGGTTGTGAAAACAAGCATGTCTTTTACAACTTCCTTTTCACTCTTGATATTGAATCGTATTTCGGCGCCATAGCTTTTCCCTATCCAGTTCCGCTGAATCTCCTTCATCGATTCACTGAAATCAATTTCTTCCAACCCGCTCAATAATCTTTCAGCATATTCTGTGATGCGTAAGCTCCATTGGCGCATTTTCTTTTTCACCACGGGAAATCCTCCGCGGTAACTGACGCCATTGATCACCTCATCGTTCGCCAAAACTGTTCCCAATGCTTCGCACCAATTTACGTCGGTGTATGCGAGGTACGCCAGGCGATACTGCATCAAAACATCCTGTTGCGTGCGTTCGCCAAACTGGTTCCATTGTTCACCGGTAAAATTATTTTGGCCGGATGGCAATTGATATTTTGGATTTGGAAATACATGCTTTTGGTTGCCTTCCTTTTCAAAAACCTTTATCAACGTGGATATGCGCTCAGCTTTTTGAGTTTCGCGGTTAAACCAACTATCGAATAGTTGCAAAAATATCCACTGAGTCCACTTGTAATATTTGGGATCACAGGTTTTCAATTCGCGACTCCAGTCATAGGAGAAACCAATGTTGTCTAACTGCCTGCGAAACGTTTTGATATTTGCCTCGGTCGACACGGCTGGATGAATGCCATGATCGATGGCATATTGTTCGGCGGGCAAACCGAATGCATCAAAACCCATCGGATGCAGAACATTAAAACCTTTTAGTCGCTTATAGCGGCTATAGATGTCACTGGAGATATATCCCAGGGGATGGCCCACATGCAAGCCTGCTCCACTTGGATAAGGAAACATATCTAGCACATAGCATTTTGGGCGGTCAGAATAATTGCTGACCGCGTATACTTGTTTTTCTTTCCATTTCTTTTGCCATTTCTGTTCTATTTCCCTGAAATTATAATCCATATAGTGTATGTGCGATGTTTGATGTACGATGGACAAAGTACGAGTACGAAGTACAATCTACGGAGTGCGATTTAATTTTGTTTGCCTATTATTTAGCTTATTAAATGAAGACTCCCGGCTGTCGGGGGCTAATTACAATAAAAATAAAGTTGAGGAAAAGTTAAATCTCTCATCCTCAAAAATTTCAATATGAAAGCAATCGTTAAGTAGGGCGTCAAAAATAAGGATTGTGGTGGTAAAAACCTTTAATTTTGCCCCACTTCAATTTTCATACTAACCAATTAAAAACGAAGTTCATGGCTCAACTGGGTAAATCTTCTGCCAGGCGTTCCAAACCATCCTATTTCATGGCCATTTTGGGTGTTTCAATTGTTCTGTTCTTCGTGGGCATTTTCGGATGGCTGTTGCTGAATGCGAGCCGTTATATCGACCAGTTGAAAGAGGATGTCCAGGTGCAGGTTTATCTGCGTAACGCCGTAGCGCAAAAGGATATCGATTCTTTAAAGAACTATATCGCCGCCCAACCTTATACCAAATCGGTAGAATATATTGATAAGGAAACCGCTAAAAAGCGCTGGCTTGAGAAAGGTGAAGCAGATTTTGGAGAGCTGCTCGATGAAAACCCGCTCCCGGCTTCGATTGATTTTAATACCAGAAGCAACTACGTGCAGAAAGACAGTCTCATTGCTATCAAGGCATCGCTGGAGCAGAACGCCATGGTTGTACAGGGGGTGAATTATCCGGCCTCACTTGTTGAAAAAATGGGCCCTACCATGCAATATATATTGATAGGATTAATCATATTGGCGGGCATTTTTTCAATCTTGTCAATTATTCTGATCGATAATACGATCCGGCTTGCAATGTATAGTAACAGGTTCCTGATTAAGACGATGCAGATGGTAGGGGCTACGCGCAGCTTTATATCCCGCCCGATGAACATGCGGGCAATTATTAATGGTTCGGTGGCCGCCCTCATCTCAATTGCCCTGATATATGGATTGATCCTTGTATTTGAGAACTTTTTGCCTTATCTCGCAGATCTGAGGGACAATAGCAAACTGCTGATACTTTTTAGTTTCCTCATATTATTAGGTATAAGCATCACCGTGTTTAGCACCCACCGTAGCGTAGTAAAATATCTGAAAATGAAGCTTGATGACCTCTATTAAGTAAGTCAGGAGTCGGGAGTGGGGACTCGGGAGTCAGGGGCCTGGAGTGGTATTCAATTCTTGCTTTTGTTCTTTCGTTTAGTACGGTGCGCTGTGCAATCGCATCGAATGAATAATAGGCATTATATTGCAGCCCAAATAATACTAAATGGCAGAGAAGAAAACTATCATTGAACCAAAAAAGGTTGTTACGGAACAGAAAAGAACAGAGACGCCTAACAATCTTTTTGGAAGGGAAAACTACATATGGATCATTGCAGGGATAGCAATTATTGCATTAGGTCTCATGTTGATGGCAGGGGGCAGGAGCTCGGATCCGAATGTATTTGACCCCAAAGAGGTATACAGCACAACACGGATTACGATCGCGCCAATCCTCATTTTAATCGGCTTGGGTTTGGGTGTATTTGCCATTTTTAGAAAGCCAAAGGGAAAGTAATTGCTTAATTAAGGTTGTGTTCAATTGCGTCAACCCTTCAATTTGCATCCATTCGTGATAATTCGTATAATCCGTGCCAACAAAAAATTCCAGGCGATGTGTTCCATCGCTTTTTTTATTGTGAGCCCGCTTGTATTAAGCTACCTGTCATTTATTATTCTAACTTTTCAAATCCCCAATATACATGAGTCTTTTTGAAGCTGTCATCATTGCAATCGTAGAAGGACTAACCGAGTTTTTGCCTATCTCGTCTACGGGACATATGATCATAACAAGTGCCTTGCTGGGGGATAACCTTCATAAGCAGGAATTCACGAAACTCTTCGAGGTGGCAATCCAGTTAGGAGCCATACTTGCTGTAGTGGTATTGTACTGGAAGAAATTTTTCGATTTTAAACGTTGGCAATTCTATGTGAAATTAATTGCAGCAGTGATCCCCGCTCTTGTACTTGGATTTGTTTTTTCTGACAAAATCGATGCTTTGCTCGAAAGCCCCCTGACTGTTGCTGTCACTTTATTGTTGGGAGGAATTATCCTGCTTTTCATCGATCAATTCTTTCAGCATGGTACCATCGATGAGGAGAAAGAATTACCTTACAAAAACGCCGTTATCATCGGCATATGGCAATGCATCGCTATGATCCCGGGCGTTAGCCGAAGCGCGGCATCGATTATTGGTGGGATGCAACAAAATTTGACCCGTCGGCTGGCAGCAGAATTTTCTTTTTTCCTCGCCGTACCTACTATGGCTGCCGCCACATTGTATTCGTTGCTATTCAAAGACTGGAAACAATCGGGTACTGAATACAAGGGATACCAGATCATTTTATCTTCGAATCAAAACCTCATTGCCTTCATTACAGGCAATATCGTTGCCTTTATTGTTGCAATATTAGCTATCAAATTCTTTATAGGCTTTTTGCAAAAGCATGGTTTCCGTTTATTCGGCTGGTACCGGATTATTGCCGGAATTGTTTTGCTAGTATTGATCTGGCAAGGCCTGATTAGTTGATAGTTGGGATTTAAGAGTTGGGAGTTGATCTTTCTACCACGAATGGACGCAATTGCGGCCTTTACTCCTGACTCCTGACTTGTTGACTTCTGACTATCTTATGTGTTCTTTTAACTAATTTCAATCTACCTAACTTTTAACCAATGCCAACTGCTTCGAAAAAAGTAATCAATGCCTGGTGTTTATATGATTGGGCCAATTCAGCCTATAACCTTGTCATTACGTCAACTATTTTTCCCGCTTATTGGGAATACGTCACTGGTGATAATAATCCCGAAACGTCCGCAGACAAAGTGAATTTTTTAGGAAGGGAATTTGTAAGTGCAGCGCTCTACAACTACGCTTTATCCTTTGCTTTCCTGATCGTAGCTATCATCTCTCCCATACTGTCTTCTATCGCCGACTACAGGGGAAACAAGAAAAGCTTTATGAACTTCTTTCTTACAATGGGCAGTATGGCATGCGCCGCATTATTTTTCTTCGACAAGAGCACAATTCCTTTGGGAATTTTTTGTGTGGTTTTAGCATGTGTCGGCTACTGGGCAAGTCTTGTTTATTACAATTCTTTTCTGCCGGAGATAGCAGCACCGGAAGATAGAGACCGTATAAGCGCCAGGGGATTTTCGTACGGCTATGTAGGAAGTGTGATCCTCCAGGTGATTTGCCTGGCTTTGGTAATGGTACCGGATCTGTTTCCGAAGGGTTCGAATTTGCCTTTTCAGTTATCCTTTCTACTTGTCGGTGTATGGTGGTGGGGCTTTGCTCAAATTCCCCTGAGAAGACTTCCTAAATCCACACCGGCAGGCAGTGATCTGCAAAAAAATATTCTCACTAATGGGTATCGCGAACTACAGAAAGTATGGCAACAACTTACTCATATACCTGTCTTGAAACGGTATCTGGTAGCATTCTTCTTTTATAACATGGGTGTACAAACAGTAATGCTTGCCGCCGCTTTATATGGAAAAAGCGAATTACATATCCCTGATGCCAACCTTATCATAGCCATTCTGCTCATTCAATTGATTGCCATTGTAGGAGCTCTGGCCATTTCGAAGCTGTCCAAACGGATAGGAAACCTTAAAGCACTGATGGTTTGTATCGTTATATGGATCGGTATCTGTTGTGCTGCTTACGTGATGCCTGTTGGAGGAATTACGGAATTTTACATTCTTGCTACTATTGTTGGTTTTGTTATGGGAGGAATCCAGTCAATTAGCAGATCTACATATGCGAAGCTAATGCCCGAAACGAAGGACACTGCTTCCTTCTTCAGTTTTTTTGACGTTACCGAAAAAATTGCGATCGTGATAGGAATGCTAAGCTTCGGCCTGTTGAATGAGTTGACGGGCTCACAGCGATCTTCTGTATTGGCGTTAATGTCTTTTTTTATCATCGGCCTCATTCTGATACTGCACACCATCGCTGCAGATAAACAACACAAAGTAACATGAAACTATATTCGATCAACACGGGACATTTCAAGCTTGATGGCGGAGCGATGTTTGGTGTGGTTCCGAAATCGATCTGGAACAAATTAAACCCCGCAGACGATAAAAACCTTTGTTCCTGGGCCCTGCGATGTTTGTTAATTGAGGATGGAAACAGACTAATCCTGATTGATAATGGAAATGGTGATAAGCAGGATGAAAAGTTTTTCAGTCACTATTATCTGCATGGAGAGGATACTCTTGATAAGTCTCTCTCAAAGTATGGCTTCCACCGGGATGATATTACTGACGTATTTCTTACCCATTTGCATTTTGATCATTGTGGCGGAAGTATCATGAGACAGGGCGATCAGTTAGTCCCTGCGTTTCGGAATGCGACCTACTGGAGTAATGAAGCACATTGGATGTGGGCAACGAAACCGAATGATAGAGAGAAAGCTTCTTTCCTGAAGGAAAATATTTTGCCTATCAGTGAAAGCGGTCAGTTAAAATTCATACCAGTCCCGGTTCGGACTATTAGCGGCATGGAGCGTTTGTCTCTTTCAGATTTTACCGATAATATTTCTGTTCGTTTTGTAAACGGGCACACAGAAGCAATGATGTTGCCACAGATTCGGTATCGGGATAGAACAATTGTCTTTATGGCCGACCTCATGCCTTCACTCGCACATCTTCCGATTCCATATGTCATGGCTTATGATATGTTTCCTCTAACAACTCTTCATGAAAAGAAAGCGTTTTTAACCGAAGCGCTCACGGGAGATTATATTTTGTTTTTTGAACATGATCCGGTCAATGAATGTTGCACTCTTCAACACACCGGAAAGAGCATCAGGCAGAAAGAGGTGTTTCGCCTGGACGAGATGTGAACCTGATCTTCCGTCGGCTCATCAAGCCTCAACGGACACTTATTAAGGACGTCAATGGGTGTCTCAAGTTCTGTCGATTAATCATGTCTACCTTAATAGTGCCCACGCTGATCGGGCTTTCAATTCTTAGAGGAATATGGTTTTTATCATCACTCACCCAAACGGTCATCTTTTCACCACCCTCGAAGATTGTCCCTTTAATTAACAGGGGCTTAAATTTTATGGATTTGAACTTTCCGTATTTCGTCTTGATCGTTTCTTTGCCCATGTATCGAACATACATGTTGAACACTTCCTTATCCAAAAAAAGATCGAAGGGTATTTTATCGCCTGCTTTGTATTTCTCAAAATCAATATTTCTTGAGTAGTATATGGCACTCAATACATCCTGAACACAGCCCGGAACCTTAAAAACGCCATCATTTGTGATCGCGGTATTAGTAGTCTTATTGAAGGTCACATTTTCATATTTCTTGTATCCGCCTTCATAAACATTCCGAATGAACTTCAGTGGTTGCAATGTCGCGGTATCAATGTATGACTCGTAGCGGTCACGGACCTTAAAAAAATTGTCGTAAAAATTATATGTTTTTCCATCGCCCACGATATGATAAACTGGCTTGTTGTTCAAGCGTTCAAGCGATGTAGTAAAAATCACTTCCCCGGCTCCTACGTATACACCGGCCAGGGTGTAAAAAACTTTAAAAGTGAGTTTCTCATTAGTGCTAAAGGCGGTGTTTCGGGTGGTGCAAAAATCGTTGACGGCCTGCAGTGGAAAACTTATGAGTACGAGAAGCACAATGATCAGTGGCCTACCAATCCGACAAATCTTACGTAAATACTTTCTCACTCTTATTTTTTAAAAAATTTTATGCCTAAAATTAATAAACTGCCAATCAACGCCGGAATTACCAAATTAATAAGCCAGATGGCCAGCGATGTCGCCAATATGCCGGTGATATTACTGCTAAAAAGCGCTACAAGATCTATACTTGCTTTCCACCTGATACCCAACTCGGTCAGTAATGCAATGCTCGGTACGATAGCTAATATTAGAAAAACCACGCTTATCGACCAAAAAGTTTGCCACCAGTTAACTTCCACTTTAAAAAGCTGGAAAAACAAGAAGTACTGAAGAACAAATACAGAATACCGAAGTAAACATAAAGACAATATCCTCAATAGGATCGTTGCGTTAAAATTGTCCAAAACCTCTATGTAATCTACGTATTTATTTATACGAGGGCTTCTGTTAACAAGTTTGGTGATCCATCCTAACCGGAAATATAAAAGCGCTAAAATCAAGACGATCCCAGCAATAAAAATCGCGGCAAGATTAATCCAGGAACCCATCGAAGTGGAAGCTGAGCTCGAAACGATATATCTTTTCAGAAACAATAAGCCCGTAAGTCCAGCAACTAAAGTGACGAGCAATTGTGCCATGCTACAGACGATGGTGAGGGAGATGGCGTGAATGCGTTTGCCTTCATTGATATATAGTATCCTCCCCATATACTCACCCATGCGGTTAGGGGTAAAAAAAGCGAGCGTTGTTCCCGTGAATATGGCCTTGAAGGCTCTTTTAAATGGAATGATTTGAATGCTGCGAATCGCCAGTTGCCATTTCCTGGCTTCGATCCCCCAATTCACAAACATCAGTACAGTAACAATAAAAAATATCCATACGCTGCCACTATCCAGGGAATCCCATATCTGTTGTAATGAAACTCTCCAGTTCTGCTGTCTTTTCAATTGTCTGAAAATGGAATACACCAGCACACAGAATAATAAAGGGCCTATAAAATAGTTGAGGATTAATTTGATATTTTTGTTTAGTCTCAGCAAAATTGTTGTAAAAAATAACTGAATCGCTCCTTCTTGCAGAAAGCACCCAAAATAATTTTAGGTATTGATCCTGGTACATTAATGATGGGATATAGTATTGTAGTTGTGCAGAACGGCAAACCGGAATTGGTTGAAATGGATATTTTAAAATTGAGTGCAAAGAAAGATAATTATCAACGATTACAGATCATTCATAAAAAAGTAAGTGATCTCATTACAATTTTCCATCCCCATTGCTTCGCTATTGAGGCACCTTTTTTTGGAAAAAACGTGCAAAGCATGCTCAAATTGGGACGGGCACAGGGAGTAGCAATTGCCGCCGCAATCAACGCAGGCCTGGAAGTATGCGAATATTCACCCCGTAAAATTAAGCAGTCGATCACTGGTAATGGTAACGCCGGCAAAGAACAGGTATGGCTGATGCTACAGAGGATCTTATCGATCCAGGAAAAAAAGATACGCTATCTTGATGCGTCAGATGCCGTTGCAGTTGCCGTCTGCCATCATTTTCAGGATAACACAATCCTGAAAACTGCGGGTAAAAAAATGAATGGATGGAGTGATTTTATCTCAAAAAATCCGGAACGACTTCGAAAACCCGGTTAACAAAGTTTACGAAAGCTGTGATACGATTTTCTCCTGCGCTTTTTTCAATTGATCGGGTGATAACCTGATCTTCCCCCGGGTAAAGTTGAGATCATCTGCGCTATTGATCGGTACAAGATGTATATGCGCATGTGGCACTTCAAGTCCGACAACTGAAATTCCGCAACGATTGCAATCAAACGCCTTTTCAATTGCTTTGGCAATCGGTTTTGCGAAGACAAGAATTTCGCTTAGAAAATCCTCCGGTAGATCGAACAGGTTATCTATCTCCTTTTTCGGCACTACCAATACATGGCCTTCTACGAGCGGAAAAATATCGAGAAATGCAAAGAATTTATCGCTTTCGGCAATTTTGTAGGACGGAATCTCACCTGCAATGATTTTTGAAAAAATAGTCATGGCTCCGAGTATTTTGGATATGCGATGTTTAATGTACGGTACAAGTTGTCTAAGAAGAAGCAATGTTTGATTTACGACGTTTGATGTACGATGCGAGCTGCCTGAACTAAACATGCCTTAACTGGTTTAGCCGTTTCCAACTAAAGTGCAACCTCACTCAAAATTTCACAAGGAGAAGGTATCTTTATCTCATAAGATCTCAGAACTAACATCCACATCCTCATTTACGCACTAATATTCTCTACCTTAAACTTCATAACGCCGGCAGGAACCTGTACTTCTGCGACATCTCCGATTGTTTTACCCATAAGGCCTTTGCCGATAGGAGACGTAATGGATATCTTATTCAATTTTAAGTCTGCTTCTTTTTCTGAAACGATCTGGTAAGTAAGTTGCTTTTTCGTATTGAGATTGGTTATTGTAACCTTGGTAAGGATTGAAACCTTACTGGTATCGACATTATCGGCTTCGAGTATTCTCGCGTTAGCAAGATCACCCTCCAGTTTTTTGATACGTGCTTCTAAAATCCCCTGGTTCTCTTTGGCAGCATCATATTCTGCATTTTCTTTTAAGTCTCCCTTTTCACGTGCCTCTGCAATGGCGCGGGCAGCCGCGGGCCTGTCCACTGTTCTCATTCTGTGCAACTCTTCCTTCATTTGCTCAAGTGTTTCCTTTGACACATATAAAACACTACTCATAATTACCTCCTGTTTTTAACAACGAAATTTCCTTCCGGAAATAGAAAAAAGAACAACGCCTCAGTCGGGGCTGAAGCGTTGCAGTATTTTATAACACGACAAAAATAAGCGTTTTTATTTATAATTAAGTACTTCGCCAGACCAGAAAAATAATTTTCAAAACATTGAAATCCAATAAGAATTAATTCAATCAAATACCCAGCTTTTCAATAATTACTTTGGCCATTTTGTAGTAGGCTTCGTGACTATACCCTGCGATGTGAGGTGTGATGATAACATTAGGCTGCGACAACAACCAATCGATTTGCTGTCTTTCTTCTTTCGACAAAGTTTCCAGTTTTTCGTTTTCTAATACGTCAAGCCCCGCTCCTGTAATCTTCCCGTTTCGCAAAGCCTCAATTAAGGCAGACGTCTGATGGACTTTACCCCGGGCAGTATTTAAAAAATAAGGTTTTCTTACCAGCGAATTAAAAAACTGATCATTGGCCATGTGAAAAGTTTCTGATGTGAGCGGTACATGCATACTCACAACATCAGAATACCTGCATAGCTGCTCGAGACTCGCCTCATGCACGTGGCCCGACGCAAATCCAAACCTATATTTATCATAAGCCAGCACTGCAACATCAAAAGGTAGTAGCAACCTGGCAAAGCTGCTACCGGTATTTCCATAACCGATTATACCAACCGTTTTTCCAGATAATTCAGTACCACGGTTTCCATCGCGTATCCATTTTCCTTCTCGTATTTCCTGCATGCTTGATGCCACCCGGTTCAGCAGTGCCAGCAACATTCCTAATTCATGTTCGGCTACGGCATTCCGGTTTCCCTCCGGACTGCTTACACACTTGATTCCTTTTGACTCCGCGAAATCGGTATCTATTAACTCCATTCCACTCCCCAATCTTCCGATCCACCTTAAAGAATGCGCCGGTTCGAGCATGGGTTTATCAACCTTTATTCGTGTTGTTACGATCAGTCCGGTTACTGTATTTACTTTACTCTTTAGTTCGTTGTACGTTATCGACGGCGAATAATCTACTTCGTATCCATGCTGCTGCAGATATTCAATGAGGTAGTCATGGACGCGCGCAGTGATAATTACCAGTCCATTGTCTTTGCGGTTTGGTCCCTGTAGCGGAGAAGAAGGTCTGTGTTCCATTATTTCATCCTGAATGTTAGTGCCGCGAAGTCGCTTACGCTGAGCTGTTCGGCGCGTTTATTAAAAATCTCGTCCTGCAATATATCCGGTTCGAACAGGCTTTTCACCGCATTGCGAAGTGTCTTTCTTCGTTGATTGAAAGCTGTTTTTACTAAAACAAAAAAAGAACGCTCACTTTTCATCGTTGTGTAGTCGACTCTTGGCTTAAGTGAAATCACCGCACTTTTTACCTTCGGTGGCGGAACGAAAGCAAATTCATCCACTTCAAACAAATATTCCACTTCAAAGAAAGCCTGCACTAAAACACTTGTTACGCCATATACCTTGCTCCCGTGGCCAGCGGTCACTCTTTGAGCTACTTCTTTCTGAAACATGCCAACCATTCCCTGGATGCTTTCTTTCCAATCAAGAATTTTAAATAGAATTTGGCTTGAGATGTTATAGGGAAAATTACCAACGACCATGAACGGCTGCTCAAACGGCTTTTCAATAGCGAGGACATCCCCCTGAATGATCTTATCGCCAAGTTGAGGGTAGGTTCGGATTAGCCAACCAACTTTTTCTTCATCCAATTCAACACATTTCAGGTGAAGTCCCGGTAATTGCAAAAGGTACTTAGTAAGCGCCCCGCCGCCAGATCCTATCTCAAGCAAATTCTCAAACTGAAACGAGTTGAGAGACTGAATGATCCGCTGAGAAATGGTTTCGTCTTTTAGAAAATGCTGCCCTAACGATTTTTTTAGACTGTACATATCAGGATACAAAAATACATGTATTCGCCTGCGTTGCCGTTGATACAGCAATTCCTTTAGACCTGAGACCTAATACTCAACCATCCTTTACGCGCGTCTCTCCTGAAAGCGCAATAACGTATTATATTGTAATTTAGAGCCTTCAATAAAAAAAATGAACCCGCAACAACGACCTGTTATTGGCATATCTATAGGTGACCTGAATGGTATAGGCACAGAGCTGATCATTAAAACTTTTTCAGATCACCGTATCCTTGAACTGTGTACGCCTATTGTTTTCGCCTCGAATAAAGTCATTAATTTTTATCGAAAGGCGATACCGGAAGTAAACTTCAGCTATCAGAATATCAGGGATTTTACGCGTATTCACCATAAACAAATTAACCTGTTTAATTGCTGGGAAGAAGAAGTGGCCATAAACCCCGGGCAACTTACGGAAACCGGTGGGAAATACGCGGTCAAATCGCTTGTGTCCGCAGTGCGCGCACTGAAGGAGAGCAAAATTCAGGGGCTTGTAACAGCACCCCTGCATAAGAAGCATACACAATCAGCCGAATTTAATTTCACAGGGCATACCCCGTATTTACAAAATATATTTGGCGCCAATGACGTGGTAATGCTGATGACTTCTGAAAATCTGAAAGTGGGGTTGGTTACCGAGCATGTGCCTCTGGGCGACGTTACGAGATATATAACAAGAGAAGCCATTCTTTCTAAGCTGAATATCATCAACCAAACCCTGATAAAGGACTACGGCATAGAAAAACCCAAGATTGCTGTACTAGGATTGAATCCTCATGCAGGCGATGAAGGCCTTATTGGTAGAGAAGAAGAAGAAATAATTAAGCCTGCAATCAAGGATGCAAAACATAATATGATTGTTATGGGCCCCTTCAGCTCAGATGCTTTCTTTGCACGGAGACATTACCTGAAATTTGATGCTGTACTGGCTATGTATCACGACCAGGGTCTCATCCCATTTAAGGCTTTGGCAATCGGCGAAGGCGTCAACTATACGGCTGGCCTGCCCGCGATACGTACATCTCCTGATCACGGAACCGCGTTCGATATTGCCGGTAAAAATACTGCAGATCATTCTTCTTTTTTATCGGCTATTTATGAATGTATTGATATCATACAAAGAAGAGCCACTTATCAGGAAAACACAAAAAATCCATTGAAGAAAGTTACCTCCATCATACTTGCTAACGCCGTTGATGAAAAGATTGAAGAGAACAATGCGGAATAGTATCCTATTTTGATGGGTAGGACCTAGTGGGAAGCATCAAAAACATTATCCTGAATCCCTTTATTAATAGCGTAGTTCTGGTAAGTGATCTCTACCGTTCCTTTTGTACTTTTGGGCTTTGAATGAGTCTCCGGTTTTTGTTCTGTTTCGTATTCGAAAGTAACTCCCTTAGGCAGTTTGTACTCTTTTGTGTTGAAGCTAAACAGCACCTTGTCGGGAAGGCCCCACGTGGCGAATTTCCCATATATCATTTCCATTTCATAAGTGCCATTATTTTTTGTGGTTGTATTCGCTTTATATAT
>Ga0126304_10000472_pt1 | contig 16343 bp, 15 predicted proteins | sample Plot25_FD_92538 | JGI IMG/M metagenome (GOLD analysis project Ga0126304, IMG submission 92538) | Serpentine soil microbial communities from UC McLaughlin Reserve, CA, USA - Plot25 | ecosystem: Environmental > Terrestrial > Soil > Grasslands | place: USA: UC McLaughlin Reserve, Lake County... | reverse complement strand
CTCGCACTCTCACGCCGCGTGCGCGCCACCATCTGGGCGACGCTCGGGTTGATTTTGTACCCTCGTGTCAATTCCCAACGCCCAACGCCCGACACCCAAGCACTCCCAACGCCCAACTCCCAATAGATACCAAACGTCAGAAGCCAACGCCCCAACGCGCGCCCTGCACTCAACGACCTGGGTCGGAATTGCGAATCACCGTCCCAACGATTCTCACCAGTTCATCGCTCTCGTCAATGATGGGATCATGCTCGGAGGTCAGAAGGCCACAACTTCGCAGTTGGGCGTTGGGAGTTGGCAGTTGGGCGTTGACTAAGGGGCTGAATTTAAAACCTTCCTGTATTCAGACCATTCGATCCGCTGATCGACGTTCAGCTTGCGCAGCAGTAGTGCGCGGCCTTCGCCCGCAAAGCGGATCGACGTCGGCAGCCAGATGGCGGCACCATCGATTGGCTCACGGTGCAGCGTAACCGTACTGCCCTCATTCAGCCGGGCGATGAGACCGAAGCCGAACGAGATCGTATCGACAGCGTTGGCGTCGATGCGGATCACTTCGTGTGCAGCCTCGTCCACCCACACGCTGCCGCTAAACGACTTCGCGATCCGTCCTTCTCTAGTCTGGGGCTCCGCATCCGGTCTCGGCGTGAATGTCACGACGATCGTGTCGCGGCCATTGACTGATTCACGGCGGTCCATCTTGAACGTGAGCGTCGCCACGACGTCTTCCATCGCAGTGCGGCGGCCCTGCTGGCGGCGCTCCTCTTTCACCTTGATGCGATCTTCCTCGCCGTCGGTGACGCGCTTGCCGTCGCGCTCGATCAATTTGCGCAGGATCACCGTGCCGTTTTCGATCGGCGTGACTTCCCAGCCTTCGATGCCGCCGGTGCCCATGCGCCCGAACGGGTTGACGTGGAATTCGGTGCGCCGCTCCTTGTACGAGTAGTTGAACTGCTCGCGCTGCGATCGAAGCAGGTTGTCGCGCGTCTTCTTCACGAACAGATCGTGCGCCGGCAGCGGCCGCCCACCCTGTAAGCCCTGAGCGAGGCCAGCGAGTTGAAAGGGCATCGCCATCACCGTGGTGACCAGCAACGGCAGGAGCAGCACGATCCGAACGCGCATCAGACGCGGCACAAACGCTCCGCGGCGCGCTCCAGCGTGGCATCGCGCTTGGCAAAGCAGAATCGTAGGACCGGCCCGGCCGGCTCGCCACCGCTGAGGAACGGCGAGATGGGAATGGCGGCGACGCCGTGCTCGCGCGTCAGCCGCAACGCAAAATCTGCGTCGCCTTCGTCAGTGATCGCCGAGTAGTCGAGCATCTGGAAGAACGTGCCACGGCACGCCATCGTCTTGAAGCGCGATCCGTGAATCAGCGATCGGAACTTGTCGCGGCGGTCCTGATAGAACGTCGTGACGTCGCGGCACTCGGGATTGCTGCGGACAACATCCGCGTACGCCATCTGCGCCGGATGGTTGACCGCGAACGTCACCCACTGGTGAATCGACTGAATCTCGCTGGTGAGCGCCGGCGGCGCCGCGCAGTACCCCACCTTCCAGCCAGTCGTGTGATAGGTCTTCGCGAATGAACTGATGACCACGGCGCGATCGGCGATCTCGGGATATCTGGCGAAGCTTTCGTGCCGTGCCCCGTCGAACACGATGTGCTCGTAGACCTCGTCGGCAATCACAACAGCGTCAGTACCCTGCAGCACGCGTGCCAGCTCACGCACATCGTCTGCCGACCACATCATGCCAGTCGGGTTGTGCGGCGAGTTCACCATGATGACGCGTGTGCGCGGAGTTACCGCCCGCCGTACCTCGTCCCAGTCGATGCGATAGTCGGGATACCTGAGCGTGACGTATACAGGTTTGCCGCCGCTCAAAATCACCGCTGGAGGATATGAGTCGTAGGCGGGCTGAAACATCAGCACTTCGTCACCAGGGTGAACGAAGGCGGTCAGCGCCACGAACAGCGCTTCGGTCGCACCAGTCGTCACTGTGATCTCGCTGCCGGGATCGTATCGACGGCCGTAGAGCCGCTCGATTTTCGTCGCCAGCGCTTCGCGCAGCGCCACAACGCCCGGCATCGGCGCGTATTGATTGAACCCCTCTCGCATGTACTTCGCGACGATGTCGATCAGCTCGGGGGATGTCTCGAAATCAGGAAAACCCTGCGACAGATTGATCGCGCCGACTTCATTCGCCAGGCGCGTCATCACGGCAAAGATGCTGACGCCGCCTGCGGGAAGCTTCGATCGGATGGCCTGCGCGAATGACATCGAATCAATGATACCCGTCGCAAGGGCGACGCATGCGTCGCCCCTACCCGCACTCCAGGAACTCGTGGGGCTTCAAGGACACAAGGGGGTATTTGTGGCGAAGTTCCACAACACGATCGTAGTAGCCCACCTTCGGGATTTCCTTGCGCACCAGGCGATCGCGCAGCCGCCGCAGCTCGAAGCGATAGAGGTCGCTGACGAACTCGTGCACGACCTGCGGCCTGGTGGAGGACGTCGGCTGGATTCCGTGCCGCGACAGCTGATCGAGCACCTCGGCGCGATAGCGATACGTCGTCACCGCGGCGTGGCCGGACCCTGACATCCCGGATTGGTGAGGAACATGCGCGCTTCGGAGAGCTCGGGCGGCTCCGGGCCTGTCCCCTTCCACGACGACACGAGGGTCTGATACTGCTTGCACGCGGTCGCGAGCGCATCGATTCGCACCGCGAGTCTGGCCAGACCCAGCGTGATTCGCGGCGTGACGCCGACGCGCTCCGCAGCCTTCATGTAGGCGCGACGTGCCTCGTCGTACCGATAAACCTGGAGCCACAAGTCGCCGGCAGCTTCGTGCGCGGTGATCATCGGCAAACCGGGACGCTTGGCGGCGAGGTCGCGATCCTCGAGTTGCACGGCATAGTCGATCATCAGCGCCAACTCGTCGCGCTCGCTCTGCGCCGCAGCTGCGGCAGCCTGAAGTACGAGTGCCGCGATCTGCGGCGGCCCTGACTTTCCCAGCGTATCTTGCAAGGTTGCGATCGATTGCGACACAGGCCGGAGCGATTCTGGCGATCCGCCTACCCGATATGCATCGCGTGCCGCGATCCAGCCGCGCAGATACAGGACCGGCATCAGTGCTTCCGTGCATCCCGACTTTACCGCCGCTTGCATTCGCTGGAGAGCGCCCGCCAAATCGAAGACCGCGGCCCGCTCGGAGGCGGCCTTCATGAGCGCCGTCGCTTCCGGACTACATTGAGCCCCCTGCGCGAGCAGCAGCACGAGGAGTGCGGTGGGCATTCCTCACGATCGTACAGAAAAACCGCTGGCCAGTGCCGCTGGCCCTAATCGGCTGTGGGTTGTTCGATGCGATCGATGACGAGCACTCGAACCGGCCCTTTGGTTGAGTCGAGCTTGAGGCCAAGTTGTTCCTGCAGCGCCGTGAAAATGGACGGGCCGTCAGGATCGGGCGCAGCCGCCGCGTCCCCGACGTCCGGCTGCCGGGCGCGTTCGCGCGTATAGGTGAGTTCGAAATCCCAATTGCCGGTGAGCCCGGTGCGATCGACCACGGACCGCGCGACTTCGTTGGATAGGCCGTTCGCGAAGAACGACATCGGGTAACCGCCGAACCTGATGCGGCCGTCGCTGTTGCGCATGCCACATGACACGCGATCGGGCGTGTTCGGATTGAGCGTCCTCCCCGCCTTCGCCGCAGCAGCGCTGGCGGCGGCGGCCGCGGTGCAATCGACGGCGGCGGGACGGATATGGGGACCGAGTTTCCCGTCAGCGCGCGCGCGCACCAACGCATAGATCGGCAGGTCCTGCGTCTCCCAATGGACAGACAGCTTGAAGCGATTGGCCAGCAGCGTTTGCAGCGCGAGCATCACCTGATCCGGCTGCGTGCTGCCGACCGGGGGCGTCGGTGGATCGCCGTCGAGCCTGGCGACGACGTCAAAGCGATCGGAGCGAAGCCAGGCTGGAGCGCCCTGAATCTGAAATTGCTGCAGCTGGTAGGCCATCTGGACGAGCAACGCCACAGGTACGTTCGTCGCGGTGAAACGACCACCCGGCAAGCGCCGGACACTGGTGTTGCTCTCGCCCGATGTGTTGGGCTTCACCGATGCGGCTTCAAATGACACTGACGCCGAAGACTCCGGCGCCTGTGTGGGAATCGCAACGGCTCGCGCCGCGAGTACAAATGAGGTGAGCACGATCAGTCGCCGCATGCCCCTTGGACGTGCGAGACCGTTGAGGCGTTCGGCTATGGATTGACAGGAGAAGGGGGCTTCTTCTTCGGTCCTGGCTTCGCGCCCTTGCCGACGAGGAATTCGATGACCGATTGATACTTCAGCGTCTGCGCCGCATCGAGCGCCGTACGTCCATCGGCGGCGGCCACGTTGACGTCCACGTCAACTTCCATCACCAGCTTCACGGTCTCGAGCATCAACGCCTCGCGCTGACTGCGATCTGGAACCACCCAGCCTCGTCCGCCGCCCAGTCCGGTCGCCGCCATGAGCGGCGTGATCGTTTCCACGCGATGCTCGGGTGGGCCGTCGGGATAGAAGTCGGCGTGCTGCACGAACCGGGGATTGGCGCCGCCCTTCACCAGCGCGCGCATGACCGATGGCTGCGTAAACCGCGCCGCCAGCCAGTACGGCGAGGCGCCGATGAACTGCGGTGGGAAGTTCCAGTCTGTGGACGAGCGGCGGGTCGGTGTCCACGTACGAAGCGGCGTGTTCGGATCGGCGTCGTGGGCCAGCAGCGCCATCACCATCTTCTCGTCGCGCCTCATGATGGCCTCGTGCAGCGCAGTGAATCCAGCCGCAGCCGAATTCGCGTCCGCGCCTTTGTCGAGGAGGAACTCGACGAGATCGCCAAAGCCCGAGTGCGCGGCCAGCACCAGCGCGCTCACGCCCCACGCGTCAGCATCGTTGACGTTGGCGCCGGCCCCGACAAGGAGCCTGGCCGATTCGAGATCGCCAACTCGCGCGGCAAACAGCAGCGCCGTGTCGCCTCCGTGCGGGATGCTGCGGTTGTATTCGAGACGGCCATGTGGCGGCACGGCCTGGACGTATCCCCACTCGTCCGATCGCGCTTGCACATCCGCGCCGTGCGCGAGCAGCACCTTGACCACGTCAGGATGTTTTTGCGAGACGGCCCACATCAGCGCCGTCTGATGTCGCGCGCCATGCGCGTTCACGTCCGCGCCCTTCGAGAGCAACTGCTCGACGACGTCTGCGCTGCCTGACCGCGACGCCACCATCACCGGAGTTTCGCCGGCGAGCAGCGCGAGATTCGGATTCGCACCAGCCTGCAGGAGCCTGACCACCATCGAGGCGCTGCCGTTCATGCTCGCCGCCCACAACGCCGTCGCGCCGAGTTCGTTCGCGATGTCGACGTTCGCCCCGGCGCGAATCAGCAGTGCCGCGCTCTCGCCATCATCGCGATAGCTGGCCCACATCAACGCCGTGGACCCGTCGGGCTCCGTCACGTTGACGTCGACACCTTTCTTGAGCAGCGTCGCGAGGCCATCGCGATCACCATGCCTGACTGCGGAGATGAGATCGGACCGATCGTCGGCGCGAAGAACCGGTTGACGTGACACCGACGCCAGCGCAACCACGATCACGACGAAGCGGCTCAAGCGACGCGACATAACGCTACACGCCGGGTACTGGATCGATGGACAGTTTGCCCGTGCTACCGCCGATCTTGTCGATCGGCACGTCGAGCTTATCCATCAGCGTGACCAGGAGGTTGGCCAGCGGCGTCTTGTTGTCGTACCTCAGATGCCGTCCGCCTTTCAGCCGGCCTGCTCCCCCACCAACGAGGAGGATCGGCAGGTTGTCGCCGGCATGCTTGTCGCTGTTGGAGATTCCCGAGCCGTAGAGGATCGTCATGTGATCGAGCAGCGAACCGTCGCCGTCCGGCGTCGCCTTCAGCTTCGCCAGGTAGTTTGCGAACAACTGCATGTGATAACGGTTGATGAGCGACAGACGCGCAATCAGGTCTGGCTGATTGCCGTGATGCGAAAGAGGATGATGCGCCTCGGGCACGCCGATCTGCGGATACGGCCGCGCGCTCTGCTCCTTACCGATCATGAACGAGATGACGCGCGTGAGATCCGATTGGAGCGCGAGCCGCTGCAGGTCGAGCATCAGCGCCAGGTGATCTTCGAACACGGGCGGCACACCCTGCGGTTCGGCGAGTGTGGGCAGTTCCTGGCTCCCCTGCTCTTCCGCTCTCTGAATGCGCCGCTCGACGTCGCGCACTGACTCGGCATACTCATTGACCTTGTGCTGATCCTGCGGCCCGAGGTGGCTCCTGAGTCGGGTGAGCTTGTCGTTGACTGAATCCAGAATGCTCTTTTGCTGACGCATGCGAGCCTGGCGTGCCTTCGCGTCGGTGCTTCCCGCGTCGCCGAACAGCTTCTCGAACACCGCGCGCGGGTTGTATTCCATCGGTAGCGGCTGCGTCGCGCTCCGCCAGCAGAGCGTGTGCGTGTAGACGCAACTCAGGTTGCCCGTGCACGCGCCCGCGTTGTTCGGCGGATCCATCGCCAGTTCGAGTGACGCCACCTGCGTCGTCGCCGAGAAGTGCTTTGCAAGAAGCTGGTCCATCGACACGTCGGCGATGATCTCAACCTCGGTCTTCCCGCCCCGCGTCGTGCCGGTCAGAAACGATCCCGATGCCCCTGCGTGGATGTAGTTCCAGTTTGCCTTGAGCCCCGACAACGCAAGAATGTGATGTCGATAGGGCGCGAGCGGCTCGAGGATCGGCGACAGCTCGAACGCGGTGTCCTCGCCTTTGGGCGTCCAGAACTCCATGGCCATCCCGTTCGGGACGTAAAACGTCTGGAAGCGATGGGCCGGAGCTGCGGCCGCGCGTGCGCGCGACGACCACGCCGGCACCATGGCATCGAGAAATGGCAGCGCGAGCGTGGCACCGACTGCCCGCAACACGGTTCGTCGCGGCATCGACTTCGCGGTCAAGTAAGACATGTGCGCTCCAATCACTCCCCCGTTCCGATGGGCGCTCTCCTGAGAAACGTGGGGCTCTTCACGATGCCTACGATGATGGATGACCAGCGATAGTCGTGGCCGGCTGCGTCGTTGACGATCTGGCGGACGGCGGGTTGATCGAAGTACTCGACGCGACGGCCAAGCGCGTATGCCAGGAGCTTCGACGTCAGAGCGGACGGGAATCGCTGCGGCTGCGCGAGCAGCGCTGTGCGCAACCCGGTGAAGCCCGCCAGCGTGTCACCGCCAATCGTACGCCCGCTGGCATCGACCGCCTTGCCCGATTCATCCGTCGTGCGCCAGCCGCCCGTCGCGTCGAAATTCTCGAGCGCAAATCCCAACGCGTCGATCAGCGAATGACACGACGCGCACGTCGGACTCTTGCGATGCTCATCGAGCCGTTCGCGAATCGTCGGCGGCAGTCCGCCGGCCTTTGGCTCGGTAAGCGTCGTACTCACGCCCGGCGGCGGGGGGGGCGGCGGCGTGCCGAGGATGTTGTCGAGCAGCCATTTGCCTCTCAACACCGGCGACGTTCGTTCGGGATACGACGTCGTCGCGAGAATGGCCCCGTTGCCGAGCAGTCCGCCTCGCTGTTCGAGGTTCGGCAGCGTGACACGACGGAACCGGCTGCCGTAGATCCCGGGAATCTTATAGTGCCGAGCCAGGCGCTCATTGACGAACGTGTAATCGGCCTTAAGCAAATCGCGCACGCTGCGGTCCTCGCGCAGCGTGCTCGTAACAAACAGCTTCGTCTCCTGCTCGAAGGCTTCGAGGAGGCTGTCGTCGAAGTCTGGATAGATATCGGGATGGAAGATGGCCTCACGCACGCGACGGAGGTTGAGCCACTGCGCGCCGAAGTTGTCAACGAGTGCGGACGTCGCCCGCGGATCGGCCAGCATGCGTCGCGTCTGCTGCTCGAGCACGTCTGGCCTGGTCAGCTGCTTGCGCTCGGCGAGTTCCAGCAGCCGCTCGTCCGGGATGCTGTTCCACAGGAAAAACGAGAGGCGCGAGGCCACTTCGAGATCGCTCAACGGATAGCTCTGCGCAGATATGGTTGCGCGAGATGCCGGTGGATCGCGGTACACGCGCAGCAGGAAATCCGGATCCACCAGTGCACGCTCGAGCGCAAATTGAATGCCCGCGTCGAAGCTGCCCTCGTCTCGCCGTCCACGACTGAAGAACTCGAGGAGCGTGCGCGTATCGGCGGCGGTCGCAGGCCGCCGGTACGCCATGCGGGCGACGCGCGACAGAATCTTCGCGGCGCAGTCTCGCTCATCTGATCGGCGTCTTGGCTGACAGATGAAAAGCGCGCGCCGACTCACCGTCTCACGGGTCGAGCGCTCGACGCGGTACGGCCCGCTGATCGACAACGCACCCACGCTCGCGTTGCCCATGTAGATCTCGTCGTTGGTCAGCACGCGTCCGCGTTGCAGCGGTTGCGGAAGGCCTTCCGGCTCCCACATCTCGCGGACGAACGACGCGCTCACCATGTGTGCACCCGCGGTCATCGCCATGCGGATTTCGAGTCCGGCGTCGACCTCGATCTGCATGTACTTCTCCCACGAGTCATCCCCGGCAAAGCCCGGCTCTCCGTCCCCGGCATAGCTGGCGGCCGCTGGCCGGCCCTTGGCTTCCCCACCCACCGTGAAGCGTTTGGCCAGCGCGCCGTCCACGCGGACATCGAGGCGCTGCGGCCAGCCCATGCCCATGACGTAGTCCTGATACTGGCGGCGCAGTCGCACCTTGATTGCGTACTCGCCATCAGCCGGGAATTGATAGCGGACCGCGATGCCACCGCGTGAGCCGAGTGGCAGGTCGTCGTTCTGTCGATCGTCTTGGAGCACGTGCAGAGGAATCTCGAAGCGATCTACCGCGGGAATCATCGGCGGCAGACCGACGGCGAGCCGCGTGACCTGGCGCGCCACGGAAAGATACCGCTCGAGGTGCGACGTCGAGATCGTCAGGACGTCGGCAAAGTTGTCGAAGCTGCCGTCCGCTGTTTCATCTCCGGGCAACTGCGACGTGACGTCCACATCGAGAGAGAAGAGGTCGCGGATTGCATTCGTGTACTCGACACGGTTGAGCCGATGTACAGCGCCGATACGACCGGGATTCGGGTGCGCGAGCCACGCGCTGTCGATCGCGTGCTCAAGTGAGGACGCCGCCATGTCGTAGGTGGCGACGTCGGGTCGTGGCAATCCGGCCGGCGGCATCGAGCGCGCGCGCAGCTTCGCGATGACACGCTCCCACAGTTCCGAGTTTTTCTCGGGCGTCGCAACGTCCGCGGCGTCGAGCGTCAACCCCGCTGTACGAAGCCGCTGGTTATGACAGGTGATGCAGTACTTGTCGAGGACGGGTTGGACGGTCCTACGAGTGTCGGATGAAACTGCCGGTCCGGGCGTCTGCCGAGCAGACGTCTGGACGCTGGCGAACAGAAGCGCGAGACAACCGCCGAGGCAGAGCACGAAAGCCACCGAACGGCCTGAAGTTCGCATCGCGTCCTCCAACAGGCCTCACGATGGTAATGGAATCGGCGGCTAGACGCCATCGCTGAGACGCGCGTGCCTCACCGGCGCACGGTTGTCTCCACGCTCGCTGGAACGACGAATCAACGGACGCACGGCCGCCATCAGCGCGAGCACGATGCCGAAAGTGCAGACAATCGTCGCGCCGGTGGGCAGATCGAGCACGAGCGACAGGTACACACCCAGCGCCGAAACGATCGTTCCCATCGTCCAGCCAATCGCCAGACGTCGCCCGACGCTGTCGGCATAGAGCATCGCCGCGACAGACGGAACGATGAGGTAACAGAACACCAGCAGCACTCCGGCAATGGCGACCGACGAGGTCACCACGAATCCGAACGAGGCATAGAAGAGAAAGTCCCAGAAGCGCACCGACAATCCTTGCGCCACGGCCTGTTCGTGGTCGAGCGAGATGGCCAGGAACTTGTTCCGGAAGATGTAATGGAAGATGCCGATCGCGCCGTACAGCCCCGCGGTCTCAGCGACTTCGTTCCACGACACAGCGAGGATATTTCCGACGAGCATGTCCTTGAGGTGCTCGCTCTCGGACGTGGCCTTGCTCATCGCCAGGATGGCGGCAGCCGAGGCGACGGCGTAGCAGATGCCGATGATCGCCTCCTGTGGGATGCGCGCCCGGTGACCGCGAATGGTCGAGAAGACGGCGGCGCCGATGAACGTGAACCCGAGACTGATCCAGTAGACGACAGGTGCGTGTGGATCACCTCCTGTGATCGGCAGCAAGATGGCGATCGCCGCGCCCAACGCCGCGATCTGCGCGAGCGACAGGTCCACGAAGATGACGCCACGCTCGACGACGTGCACGCCGAGATAGGCGTGAATACCCGTCAATATGAGACTGGCGACGAATGGCGCCGCCAGAAAAGCCAGCATTGCGGAATCCATGTCGTCCCTCAGTGTGTGGCGGTGCCGACTTTTTTCAGCGCGTCGATCAGCAGGTTGATGTCGTAATCGAACAACTTGAAGTAGTCAGTCACGTCCTTCACGCCGCCGACCGAGGGCGGCATCACCAGCACCTCGGCCCCGGTCGCGCGGCCGATGGAGTTGGGCGTCTTTAGATCGAAGTACGGTTCGACCAGAACCAGCTTCACGTTCTGCCGTTTCATGTCGTTGATGAGATCGAGCGTATGCTGCGGCGACGGCGGAATGCCCGGGCGCGGCTCGACGTAGCCGATCACGTCCAGCCCAAAGCGCTCGGCGAAGTTGGGGAACGAACGATGGTAGGTGACGACCTTCGTGCCCTTGTAGGGCGCCATCATCGTCGCCCAGCGTTTTTCGGCGTCGGAGAGGCGCGACGCGAAGTCGTTCAGCCGCTGTTCGAAGAAAGAGCGGTCGTTCGGTCGCAGTTGCGACAGCTTGTCGGCGATCTCTTTGGCAATGACCTTTCCGTTCTCGGGATCCAACCAGTAATGCGGATTGCCCAACGGGTGCACATCGCCCATCGCGCGCGTGACCTGGCCTTGTGGGATGTCGAGGATGCGTGCCCGGGCGGAGGCATCAACGTAACCGCTGCCGCCTACCTGCACCTTGGCGTTGCGACTCTGCTGGATGAGTGGAGGCAGCCAGCCGATCTCCAGTTCCCGACCGACGGTCACCAGGACATCGGCCTTCTGCAGCTTCAGGATGAAGCTCGGCTTGGCTTCGACGAAGTGGGGATCTTGATACCCGCGTGAGATCGATTCCACGGTCACTCGATCGCCGCCCACTTCACGAGCGATGGACGCCAGGTCCTCGGTGGTGGTGATGACGTTCACCTTGCCCTGGGCCTGTGCGATCGACGCGATGAGCGATATCCCGATCCCCACGAGACACGCCGCTGACTTCATGACTCTCATATGGAGCTCCTCAACCCGTAACCGATCGCCAGGCGCGAGCCTCAGAACGGGTGCGCACCATGGGCTCCGATCGAGAACAGAAATTGAAAAAGAAATTCATTCGCCAGATCGCCGACGGCGTACTTCGTCCGACGGTATTGGCCCCTCACCTGGCTGAATTCGCTCGGCCAGTAGGTCACCAGCAGCGATTGACCCGAATCGCGGAGCGTCTCATTGTCGGCATGTGCGGAACGGTCGTAGCGGCCGCCCACAAACCATCGACGGGCCACCTGATAGTCGCCGGACAGGTAATAGCCGAAGGCGTTTTGTGTCGAGACGGGCTGCTGCCGCTGGCTCCAGATCAACTCCGACCGGCCGACGAACGATTGATAGATGGAACGCTGAAGCGGACGCCAGCGCAACGTGGCGTCGATGCCGTAAACCTGTGTCGTGAACCGGCCCAGATCCACATCGCCGAAAATGCCGGACGCGTTATGACCACGTGTGTAAGAGGCGCCGAGGTCGATGTTCGTGCTCTCCGTCAGGTCGTGATAGCCGCGCAGATGGGCGACGTACGACAAGTCGCCGCGCTCGCTCGAGTGGAAGAGATCGCTCGAGTCGCCGCGAAAGACCTGCCCCGTCGCCTCGAGGAAGAACCACGGGTTCGGGATCAGCCGCGCCACGGAGATTCCCGCATCATCGATGCCCTCCTCGCCGCCGACGAGGTTGTTGATCACGAGCGGACGATCCGTCCACGGTAGCATGTGGTTGTGCAGCGAGTTGACTTTCCCGAACGCCGCCCGCATCTTGCCGACTCGCACGAGCAGGCCTCCAGGGATCGTCGGAAAGGTGATGAAGCCTTCTTCGAGTTCCACGCCTTCTTCACCGAACGACAGGAAGAAATCGGCACGTGCGTAGGGATCGAGGATCGCTTGAAATGACGCCTCGGATTCGTGCATCGAGAGGGCAGGCTGCGGGTTCACCGTATTGCGTCCACTCGCACCCAGAAAGTCGCCGATGACGGCAATGTCCGGGTTGAAGACCTTTGACGAGGCCGCACCGCCGTACACCGGCAACGCACCGGTCGGACCGCCGGCGCCTTCAGCGCCGGGCGGAACCTGCGCAGTTGTCTGCGGCTGGTCGCCTGGTTGCGCCGGCGTTTGCGGAGCCACCGCAGCCGGTTGCGGTACCGGCTCCGTCGCGTTCAGCTTCGTCTCGAGTGCGGTCAGGCGATCGCCGTACTGCTTTTGAATCGCCTCGAACTCTTTTCTCAGTTGCTCGATCTCTTGTCGCAGCGCCTGCGCATCTGGCGTCTGCGCCGAGAGGGGGCCGGGCGCAACGAGCAATGCGCCCACGACAATGCATACGCATGTCAATCGCGAAACCCGCATGAACACTCCTGTGCGGTGAGAGTACGGCTTCAGCGGAGGTCGAGCTGTCGGTAAAACCAGCTCAGACTCGACTGGAAAAAACAGGAATACGCTTACGCGGGCGGGGCTCGAGAAGGTAATTCGAGACGTGCGACCGAGCGAACGCGCTGAACAGGGCTGAGGGTTCTCGCGGGATTGGTCTCGTGCGCGAAGACGAGGCGGGAGACGCGCGGGCCTCCAGCTCTGACGGATTGCAGCCAGTGACAGAGGACGCAGTGGGCGGACTTTTCACCGACGTGCGCCGCCGCAACGGTATGCGAGCCGGGGGCATGACCAACGACGAAGCCTTCGGCGAGCTCGTCGCCGCACTCCACCTCGTGAATCGTGGAGAGCGCGCCGACCGTGGTGAACGAGCACAGGGCGATCAGCGCCCAGGTGCCCGCCCGCGCACGGAACCACTTCAGCATCTGGATCAAGAGTACGCGTACCAGGCTTCATGCGCAACGCTTTCGGCACGGCCCGTACTTGTGGCATCAATCTGGCTCCTGCACCCGGGACGGGCTGGCTGGGCCACGCTCCAAGGGCCGCTCCGGCAGCAAAACCGCGGGTCGCCGCCGATCGCTCCAACGACGCGAGCGCGTGGGCACAGCGAATGTGTGTCGCGGGTCACGATATATCGTGGCCCGCCCCGAGTGCCGGACGCATCGATGCGGTGACGAGCGAGTGACATATGGACCGGATCCAGAGCGGCCAATCAGCGGTTTCTTTCGCAGGCGTGATGTCAGGTATGGCCATGCTCGTGTGGGTGGTCGTCCTTTCCAGCGGGTCGCCCTTCGTGTCGGCCCAGATGGCGCCGCTGAAGCTGGTCTCCACGTCGTGGCCGCCTTTCACGAACGCACCCGGGCAAGCGCGGTTTGCGTTGGACCTTGTCGAGGAAGCGCTCGGCCGCGTCGGCGTGACCTCGAACACCACTATTGTCAGCGCACCGGATTTCACGTCGGCGCTGCTCGCAGGTGAGTACGACGGCAGCGCGGCCGCATGGAAGGATCCGGATCGGGAGCGGGTGTTGGTGTTCTCGCAGCCGTATCTCGAGAACCGCCTCGTGCTGGTCGGCCGGCGCGGAGCCGATGTGTCCGCGAAGACGTTGAGCGATCTAACGGGCAAGCGAGTAGCAATTGTCGAAGGCTACTCGTACGGCGGTGCCGTTGACCTCGGCGGACCCGTGTTCGTACGGTCGCCCAGCGAAGAAGACAGCCTCTCGCAACTGCTCTCGGGCGACGTCGAGTACACCCTCATGGACGATCTCGTCGTCCAGTACATCCTCAACAACTATCCGAAGGAGTCGGAGGCCAGGCTGCAGATTGGGGCGACGCCGCTCGTCAGGCGCGATCTGCATCTCGCCATCAGGCGAACCCGCAGCGATGCGGAGACGATCGTCGCGCGATTCAATGCGCAGCTCCGCGGCATGATTGCCGATCGAACCTATCATCGACTGCTGCACGTCGACTGGATACGAGCGGATGTCACCGGCGACGGCATCGCTGAATACGTGCCCAGCAACGATTGGCCCGGCCCGTCGCAGCCGCTGCGCATCTACTCGCTCACCTCCCCTCCAGACACGAGGCCCGAGACATCGACCAAGCCCGGTTTCTACCTCGGTGGCACGATCTATGAGGATTGGGCGAGCGTGCCCGAGAGCTACAAAGACATCAACCCGAAGTATCCGGATCCGCGGAGATCGACTGGCAGCATTTTCAAGTTCGTATGGTAGGCGCCGCGCCGACCACCACTCAGCGATTCCCGTCGCGATAGACCTCCACGAACGCTGCGGCAAACTTCGTTGCGGGCTTGTCGCCGAAAGCCCTCAAGCGAGTTCCAGAATAAGCGACCACCGTTCGGGCTCGTCCGTTTTCAATGGCGATCTTCTCGATGCCCTTCCACTTGCCCAGGCCGGCCATGTCGATCTCGTTGTCGAAGTGACCGATGTTGGCGACGATCGCCTTGTCCTTCATCTTCGACATGTGCTCGGCGGCCACGATGTTGAAGTTGCCGGTCGCGGTGACGAGATGTCGGCCGTCCCCACCACGCCGTAGCCTGAGCGAAGGCGGAAGCCACCGCTTTACGGGCGTCGCTGCATGTCTCATCGTGTAGATGCGGAACTGAGCGTTCTCGTACGCGACCGGAAGTGCGAGCCGGCTTTCGGGTGACGAGATAGTCGAGATCGAATTTTGTAGCGCGAGTAAGAAGGCCTTCTTCATGAGTCCAAAAACAAGCTGTGTGGCTGCCGCCGGCTGTGACCTGATCACGAAGTACCGTGGTTCGCCGACACATCGAGCGCGTAGGAATCGCGAGAGGCAACTCTCGTTCCGAATCAGGCGCTTGAGCGGCGATTGTCGCGGGACGATCGGCAGGTCGCACTGGCCCACTTCTTGAAACTCTCCACGCGCCACTCCAGTGGCGTTGACCGAGGACTTGGGAGGAGAGAGATGAATGACAGGCGTGCGCTAGCAGTCGCCTTCGTCGGGCTGATGTCCGTGTGGCCCCTCCAGACGAAGGGTGATGCCCAGACCCAGGAGAAGCCGACCGTGCAGCTGCCCAAGGCCGGGGTGCCGGAGGTCATGACGATGGAGGGCAAGTTCGTCCGGGCCTCGTACAACAGGGAAGGCTACGTGATCCTCGGATACCAGGCCTCCAACTACTCGATCGGCGAAGAATGGATGCTCCTCGAGGTCGGCATGACGATGCTCGAGAACGTACCGGACTACCGGTTGACCCGCGACGCCTTGTCGCTCGAAACGCCTGATGGCAAGACGATTCCACTGGCGCCGCTCATGGAGCAGCGTGGAGGGAAGGTCCAGGCGATTCAGCAACGGGCGAAAGTCCAGCGCGATTCCATCAACTACTTTCCGACGACCGCGAGCCGCGCGTGCGCCCTCCTGTTCTTTCCCGACCTGGGATCCCGGTCGGTGCCGTTCGACGAAGTGGATCTCAGCGAAGACCGCGCCTGTGTTGGCCGTCTCTATTTTCGAATCCCTGGCGGTATCGCCTACGGCCAGCATTGGCTGAACGTGAAGTTCCAGAACAGCCTCGTGCGCGTGCCGTTTCGGATCTTGACCAAAGACGAACAGCAGTTCCTGGAGAAGAACTACAAGAGCATCGACAAGCAGGTCAAAGAGGCATTCAAGAAGAAGACGTGATCGGAAAGGCCCGTCCAAAAGGACGGGCCCTACCACTAACCACGAATTAGTAACGATAGTGATCCGCCTTGTACGGGCCTTCCACGGGCCCGCCGAGGTAATCCGCCTGCTCCTTCGAGAGCTTCGTCAGCTTCACACCGAGCTGATCGAGGTGCAGCCGCGCCACTTCCCAACCGAGAATTCATCAGACGGCCCTCGGCCACGATCATCGCGCTGTGGCCATCGGGGAACACCCACTCGTCGACTGCGGCTTGATGTTGATCTTCTCGATGCCCTTCCACTTCGCCAATCCGGCCATGTCGATCTCGTTGTCGAAGTGACCGATGTTGGCGACGATCGCCTTTCCTTCATCTTCGACATGTGCTCGGCGGTGACGATGTTGAAGTTGCCGGTCGCGGTGACGAAGATGT
>Ga0126304_10000471_pt1 | contig 16362 bp, 12 predicted proteins | sample Plot25_FD_92538 | JGI IMG/M metagenome (GOLD analysis project Ga0126304, IMG submission 92538) | Serpentine soil microbial communities from UC McLaughlin Reserve, CA, USA - Plot25 | ecosystem: Environmental > Terrestrial > Soil > Grasslands | place: USA: UC McLaughlin Reserve, Lake County... | reverse complement strand
TGCGTCACCAGAGCTTAGTTCTGGCAATACCCTGACGCGTTCCCTTTTTACGAAGTACAGGTCACCCGTAAAAGCGTACGATTTGGGAACGTAAACAGCAACATGTTCATGAAGTCCAAAATCGCTCACATCTTGTTGAGTTATAAATCCAATTCTCCACACATCGTGTGCGCCGATATTAATTAGCGCCGGTTTATTGAACTTACGTTTGTTACCTGCAAAGGCTTCAAAGAAATCCTTTACGGTGGAATAAATCAGTTTGATCCCTGGAACACGCTCTAAAACTTTATCAAGTAATGCAACGAGGCGGCCAACAATAAACGAGGATGATATATAGCCAACAAGGATCACAATAACGATAACGACAATAAAGCCAAGGCCAGGAATATTGCGCGGGTTGCCCTGAGCGTCTGTACCTAGCAGATGCGGGAAAAGCTGGCCTATAAGATCAGGTAAAATGTTATCAATAAAATTGAATAAAGCCGTTACCGCCCAGATAGTTATCCCAATTGGCGCCAGTATGATCAGACCCTGCAAAAAGTATTGAAACAATTTCCGCAATGCAAAGGAAGACTTCATGATACATTTATTAGCGAGTCAAAGGTAAGTATTCCAAAATGGCCCTTGATGAGGAAAAAACGTCCAACCATTCATCAAAATATTTTGCCGAATAAAAAATACAAAGAAGAATTTTCCAGAAAAAAACGCTGGAAACTTTGGTTACGAAAAAAGTTTCCATAGTTTTGTCGCCGCTTATGATGATCATAGAGATAAATACCAAGGATCGCATCCGCCAAAAAGCTGATGAGCTGTTTATGCGATATGGCCTTCGAAGTGTAAGCATGGATGATATCGCCAATTCGTTAGGGATTAGTAAAAAAACAATCTATCAGTTTTTCGCCGATAAAAATGAACTGGTTGATGCCGTGCTGGAAGAAACGCTCAGTTTCAACAAGCAGAATTGTGATAGAAATCGAAGTGGTTCCGCAAATGCTGTAGAGGAAATCTTCTTGTCGATGGATATTGCCGACCAAATATTTCGCAACATGCATCCCTCCGTGATTTTCGATATGCAAAAATATCATCCACAGGCTTTTTCGAGATTTTTAAAACACAAGAACGAGTACCTGTATAATATCGTTTTTAAGAATCTTGAGAGAGGAATAAAAGAGGACCTGTACCGGCCTGAAATCAACTCCGAAATTTTATCCCGTTTTAGGGTCGAAAGTATGCTCATGTCCTTCAATCCCGAATTTTATATAGGCCAGAAACACAACGTGGCAGAAGTGGAACGCCAACTCCTGGAGCATTTCCTTTATGGTATAGCTTCATTGAAAGGACACAAACTGATTTTGAAATATCAACAGGAAAGACTAAAAAAGCAACACAAAAAATGAAACCTTATCAAACAGGCCTTCTCAGAACTTTTCTGGCCACCATCACTGTAACGGCAGGCATGTGCGCTTTTTCGCAGACCCGTCATGAGTTGTCTGCCAGGCAAGCCGTTGACTATTCCGCTAAAAATAATGTGGAGGTCAAGAATGCATTGGCCAATGTTGACATACAACTGCAGACCAACCGGGAAATTACCGGCATGGCTTATCCGCAGGTGAACGGAAGTTTCGGGATGATTTACAATCCCAATATAGCTGTGCAGGTGTTCCCAAACTTCATTGCAGCCGGAACATATGGTGTTTTGGAACAGGAAGGGGTTAAAGGCGGTAATGGAAGTACTATTGTGGCGCCTAATGATTTCGGATTGATAGAAGCGCAGTTTGGCACGAAATGGAATGCAAACTTAGGCCTTAGTATAAGTCAACTTCTTTTTGATGGACAGGTATTTATAGGTCTCAAAGCGAGGAAGACATCTATAGAGTTTCAAAAGAAAAATGTCGAGGTAACACAAGAGCAGATAAAAGCTAATATCTACAAGATCTATTATCAGTTAGTAGCTAGTAGAACACAGATTGGATTGTTGGACGCTAATATTACGAGGTTGCAACAGCTACTCAGTGACACACGGGAGATTTACAAGAGTGGTTTTGCTGAGAAATTAGATGTCGACAAACTGTCGGTTCAAATCGCAAACGTGGAATCTGAAAGAGTGAAAGCACTCAATACGATTGAAAACGGTTATTACGGTCTGAAGTTTCTATTAGGCATGCCAATCAGAGACACGTTGGTGCTTACAGATACACTTACCGACCGACAGCTTAGGGATGGAGTACTGGAGATTAGTAATTATCAATATTCAGACAGAAAAGAATTTCAGTACGCTGAACTTGGCAAAAAGCTTGGCGAGTTTAATATACGGCGCTACAAGTTAAGCAAACTGCCAAGGGCAAGTTTAAACGTGAGTTATTACACATTCGCCCAGCGGAATCAATTTGACTTTTACCAGGGGGATTATTTTCCTTCCTCTTCATTCGCCCTTCGCATTGATGTCCCGCTTTTTACAGGATTTGCCGCAAATGCAAGGATCCGGCGTGCAGAGCTTGAATTACAACAGAGTCTTAATAATATTGAAAACCTCCGGCTGTCCATCGATAATGAGGTAGAACAGGCCAGGACAAATTTCAAATCAGCTGTTGCCACCATGGACTATCAGAAACAAAATATGGAGTTGGCGGTAGAGGTATATAATCAAACAAAGAAGAAGTATGAGATGGGCCTTGGATCGAATACTGAGATCAATGCGGCACAGACAGATCTGACAAACGCACAAACAAACTATATCAATTCGCTGTATCAAACCATCATTGCTAAAGTCGATTTCCTGAAAGCTACCGGTAAACTACCATAAATAAAAATACTATGACTCATAAACATAATTGTATGCAAAACATTTTTAAAGCTGCTTATATTCTGACGTTTTCAATAGTCGCGGCAGCATGCGGAAGTACTACCAAAGAAGAAAAAGGTCAATTGAATGATAAAAAAGTGAAGTTGGAAAAACTAAAGAACGAACAGAAGAAAATTAGCGCCGATATCGCGGAGCTGGAAAAGGAAATTTCAAAGCTCGATACTGCTACAGTAGTTAAGGAAAAGGAAAAGTTGGTTACGCTTGCAGTACTTGAACCCGGCCGCTTTTTGCATTATATCGATTTGAAGGGAAAGATTGATGCAGAAAATATTGCTTATGTAACTCCCCGAGGAATGGGTGGGATGGTTACAGCAATATATGTAAAGCAAGGCCAGCAGGTCCGCAAAGGACAATTACTAGTGCGCCTGGATAATTCCGTAGGTCAAAAACAAATTGATCAGCTACAGACTCAACTGAGCTATGCGCAGGATATTTACCAGCGCCAGCAAAATCTCTGGAACCAAAATATTGGTACAGAGGTACAGTTACTCACGGCAAAGAACAATGTCGAATCGATGCAAAAGCAAATAGCCACCGCAAGAGAACAACTTGCAGAAGCAAACGTCTATGCACAGATGAGCGGGGTCGCCGACGAGGTAAATATCAAAGTAGGCGAAACCTTTTCGCCACAGACAGCTGCTATGAAAGGCATTCGTATTGTAAATACAAGCGATTTAAAAGTGGTTGCAGCCGTTCCGGAAAATTACCTTAGCCGCGTTGGTGTAGGCACCAACCTGCTTGTAACCTTGCCGGAGCAAAACAACGATACAATAAGAACGAAAGTGAGTGTAGTAGGAAGGGTTATCGATCCAAATAATCGTGCCTTCGAAATTGAGGCCAAAATTCCGACTGGAAAAAATCTTAAGCCAAATCAATTGGCCATGATTAAAATACAGGACTATGCCGCTTCTGCAGCCATCAGTATCCCGGTAAATACATTGCAAAATGACGATAAAGGAAAATTTGTAATGGTTGCTGTTAAAGAGAACGGGAAAATGATCGCGCGTAAGCGTTCGGTTAATATCGGACAATTTTATGGAGACAGACTTGAAGTTAAGAGTGGCTTACAAACCGGGGATACCCTGATCATTGAAGGATTCCAGGGATTATATGACGGCCAGTTAGTCACTACAACACAGGCGTAATGAAATAATTATAGTGAGTGTTGTATTGATTGGTTCCCAATAGGCAAACCAAAAAATCAAAGACGATCACAACATTATTAAACTAATTCTATGAGTGCATTAGAAAATAGAAAAGGGAGAGTTAAACAGTTTGGACCCACAACGTGGAGTATAAAAAATAAATCGACAATATACCTACTGATTCTTTTTGTTACGCTGGCAGGAGTTTATCAGTTTGTTACGTTGCCAAAAGCGCTATATCCTGATATCGTAATTCCTACTATCTATGTGCAAACAATATATGTCGGAAATTCTCCACGGGATATAGAAAACCTCGTAACTCAGCCCATAGAAAAGCAAATTAAGGGCATAACGGGTGCAAAAATTAATAAAGTTAATAGTACCTCGGTCCAGGATTATTCGGCTATAACTGTTGAATTCGATACTGATGTTACGACCGACATCGCTCTTCAAAAAGTTAAAGATGCTGTGGATAAGGCTAAGACAGATTTACCTACTGACCTTACCGAGGAGCCCACAGCAATGGAGGTGAGTTTTTCGGATATGCCTATCATGTATGTGAATGTCAGTGGTGATTATGATGTTGTGCGCTTAAAAAAATATGCTGAGGAGTTACAGGACAGGCTGGAAGAGTTGCCTCAGATCAATCGGGTAGACCTGGTGGGTGCACCGGAGAGAGAATTTCAGATAAACGTGGATAATTTCCGTATGCAGAATGCGGGTATTACGTATGATGATATTGCTAATGCCGTGGCCAGGGAGAATTTGGATATTTCCGGCGGTCTGTTAGATGTAGGAAATACAAAGAGAAACCTGCAACTGAAAGGACAGTTCAAAACATCGTTCGACATTGAAAAAGTAATTGTACGGAATACGAAGGGATCGCCTATCTACCTGAAAGATGTTGCCGAGATAAAAGACACAATCAAGGAAACTGAAAGCTATGCACGTCTTAATGGAAAAAAGGTAATCACGCTGAACATAATCAAGCGGGCCGGGGAGAATCTCATTGCAACGGCCGATGATGTGAAAAGGATAGTAGATGAATTAAAAACGACGCAATTTCCAAGAAACCTGAATGTAGTCGTCACCGGCGACCAAAGCAAGCTTACCCGCACTTCTTTTAATGAATTGGTCAATACAATAGTTATTGGATTTCTACTGGTACTGATCATCCTTATGTTCTTTATGGGTGTTGCGAACGCATTCTTTGTGGCACTGTCCGTGCCTCTGAGTATGTTCGTTGCCTTTTTATTCCTGCCTGCTGCGGAAGTAATCATAGGATCAGAACTTACTTTGAATTTCATGGTTCTTTTCGCACTACTGTTCGGATTAGGAATAATTGTGGATGATGCCATCGTGGTGATTGAAAACACGCACCGGATCTTAGTTCAAAGTAAAGGTATGCTTACGTCGGAACGATCCGCGATTATGGCCGCAGGCGAAGTATTTGTACCGGTGTTGGCGGGTACGCTTACTACACTTGCTCCATTTGTTCCTTTGCTATTCTGGCCTGGCATTATTGGAAAGTTCATGATCTATCTGCCGACGATGCTGATTTTTACGTTGGCTGCGTCTCTTATTGTAGCGTTCATTATGAACCCGGTTTTTGCGGTTGATTTCATGAATCAATCCGAAGACCATTCAGGAAAGCGCAAGAGTGAGATATTCAGAAAGCCCGTTCTATGGATTGCTGTCGGACTGGGTATCCTATTGGACGTAATGCAATTCAGGTTTCTCGGTAATCTGATTTTATTTATCGTGCTCCTGGTGTTATTCAACCATTATATTTTGAGTGGTGTGATTCATAGATTTCAGAAGAGGTTTCTTCCCTGGTTGATGAGTCATTACGAAACACTCTTACGTTGGGGATTGCGCGGATGGAGACCTGTCTGGCTGCTTCTGGCAACTTTTGGATTATTTATTTTTTCCTTCATCTTTTTTGGTCTACGTCAGGTGCCGGTTGTTTTCTTTCCGAGTGGCGATCCAAACCAGGTGTTTGTATACTTGAAATTGCCTGTAGGCACAGATGTCCAATATACTGACTCGATAACTAAAGTGCTGGAGAGTAAGGTTTATAAGGTACTGGACATGGAAAATGGCAAAACAAATCCTATTGTAGAAAGTGTGATCACCAATATTGCCGTTGGTGCAGCTGATCCGATGAGTGGCGACAGAAGTACCAGGCCGGAACTGGGACGTATACAGGTATCCTTTGTTGAATTTGAAAAACGTCATGGAAGATCAACCGCCCTTTATCTGGATTCTATTCGCGCTGTTGTAAGAGCGATCCCTGGAGCAGAATTATCTGTTAATCAGGAACAGGGTGGGCCACCTACGGAACCTCCCATCAATATTGAAATCAGCAGTGAAAATTTTGACGATCTTATCAAAACCGCAGTCGCCTTAAAAAACTATCTTGACTCAATTCAAACGCCGGGCGTAGAAGAATTAAAAATGGATGTGGACCTGTCGAACCCGGAGATCGCGTTTACTGTTGACAGAGAGAGAGCTTTGATGGAAGGCGTATCATCGGGACAAGTAGGAATGGCAATAAGAACAGCATTATTTGGCCGTGAAGTTTCTAAGATCAAAGACGGCGAAGACGAATATAAAATTCAATTGCGCAATAATGAGATACAACGAAATGACCTGGCAAGCCTGCTGAATATGAATATAAGTTTTCAGGATATGGCTTCCGGTGGAGCGATCAAAAGCGTCCCGGTAAGTTCTGTGGTAAAAGTTGACTATACCAGTACTCTTGGTAGCGTGAAACGTAAGGATCAAAAAAGGGTAATCACGCTCGCATCAAATGTGCTGACCACACAGGGATATACTCCAACTGCCGTGAATGCGGAGCTGGCGGATCATATAGCCACTTTTTCTGAAAAACCGGAAATCCCAGACACTGTTAGTATAAGCCAGACTGGCGAAGGGGAGCAACAGGCGGAGACTGCCGCATTTTTGTTTAAAGCTTTGGTGATTGCCCTTATGCTGATCTTGTTTATTCTGATTCTTCAATTCAATTCAGTCAGCAAATCGGTAATCATTCTTACTGAAATTATTTTTAGCGTGATTGGCGTACTCCTCGGATTTGGGATTACGCGAATGGAAGTTTCTGTGGTGATGACAGGTATCGGAATTGTGGGACTTGCTGGTATTGTCATAAAAAATGGTATCCTGGTAATTGAGTTTGCTGACGAGTTACGTAAACGTGGACTAAAAACCCGGGAAGCTATTATCCAGGCTGGTAAAACGCGCATTATACCGGTAATGCTTACTGCAATTGCCGCGATTCTCGGGTTGATTCCATTGGCCTTCGGATTTAATATAGATTTCATCCGCATGTTCTCTGAACTCAATCCGAATATTTTCTTTGGAGGCGATAATGCTGTGTTCTGGAAGCCACTGTCATGGACAATTATTTACGGGTTACTGTTTGCGTTTTTCATGACCCTGGTAATTGTGCCAAGTATGTACCTGATTGCGGAAAGGCTGAAACGCCCTATGCGCAGAATGTATGGCGGTAAATGGATTTCATTTTTAGGCATCCCTCCCTTTACTCTTATTTTCATGCTGCTGATGCTGATTACTATGATCGTGCATTGGTTTGAAACAAGACGTCGCAGAAGTAAGTTAATAAACGAACCAGCGAACGAAGCTTTCATCGGGTCATGGTTCTAAAATAATGGTTGCTAATAGTCAGGCAGTTGCTACGATTGGTTGAGATTTGCCATCCCGGGAAATCGGGATGGCTTTTTTCTAACGCCGACAGTACTGCTTTTTTAAATCCTTTTATCATTTCTTCAATGTGGGCAATATTATTCTTTGCTAACTTCACAAAAACTATAATAAAAAATGAGAACAAATCATGAAATAGATTACCAGATTCATGGCGAAGAAATGCAATACGTCGAAATTGAACTCGACCCCAGTGAGACGGCGATTGCAGAGAGCGGTGCATTCATGATGATGGAAGACGGAATACAGATGGAAACGATTTTCGGTGATGGCGCAAAGCAGCAGGGCTTTATGGGTAAACTGATGTCTGCGGGAAAAAGACTGCTTACTGGTGAAAGTTTGTTTATGACTGCTTTCACAAACACATCACAAGCTAAAAAGAAAGTAAGTTTTGCATCACCCTATCCTGGCAAAATCATTACCCTCGATCTATTAAAGATGGGAAATAAAGTCGTTTGCCAAAAAGACTCTTTTCTTTGTGCCGCAAAAGGCGTGTCTGTGGGAATTGAGTTTCAACGTAAACTGGGTACAGGTCTGTTTGGCGGAGAGGGTTTCATCATGCAAAAACTTGAAGGCGATGGATTGGCATTTGTCCATGCAGGCGGACATGTAACAGAAAAAGAGCTTCAACCCGGGCAGCTGTTGAAAGTAGATACAGGCTGTATAGTCGCATTCAGCCAGACAGTCGATTACGATATTCAGTTTGTAGGAGGAATCAAGAACACCTTATTTGGAGGTGAAGGATTGTTTTTTGCAACATTAAGGGGTCCTGGAAAAGTGTGGATCCAGACCCTGCCTATCAGTCGACTGGCGGGAAGAATCTTATCATATGGTACAGTGAGACGTAAAGAAGAAGGAAGTTTATTAGGCGGAATCGGAAATGCGCTTGACGGGGATGGATGGTGAGAATGTACGATGTAAGATGTGTGGTTAGATGTAAGATGTATCCGTATAGCGTACCCCCGAGTGGTATATTATCTTATAAAGAAGGCTTTAAAAAAAGAAAGTCTGAACTTGTCGTTCAGACTTTTTTATAGATGGTGGTATATTTTCGTTTACTTGAGCCTGTTTATATTGCATCGTACATCCCGCATCCTACATCTCACATCTTCACTATTTTTTCGCAAACTTCGAAAGCAACCTGAGAATTTCAATATACAGCCATACAATTGTAACAAGCAATCCAAATGCGCCGTACCATTCCATATATTTTGGAGCCCCCATTGCTGATCCTTGCTCGATCATGTCAAAATCAAGAATAAGGTTTAACGCCGCAATAGCCACAACTACGAGTGAAAACATAATGCCCCAGGTTCCGCTGCTATGGATTAAAGGCATTTCAATATTAAAAAAGCGAAGAACAAAAGCAAGAAGATAAAACATCGCGATACCTGCCGTAGCGGTGAACACGATTGCTTTAAACTTCTGGGTTGCTTTGATAACTCCAAAACGATATAGACCGAACATTGCAATGACTACTCCAAAAGTAATACCCACTGCCTGCATCACGATATTCGGAGCGATTTGAGAAAATGCATCATTATAATATGCAGAGATGCCACCTACAAAAACTCCCTCGATCAAAGCATATACTGGTGCAAGAAATGAAGCCCATATGGGTTTAAAGGCAAGAACCAGAGCAATAATCAATCCCCCAATCGCTGAGCCGATGATCCAGGGCATTATATTCACGCCCTCAGCAGCAGCTTTCCATGTGAAAGAAGCGGATCCTAGTACCAATATCATTAACAATCCAAACTTGTTGAGCGTTCCTTTTTCAGTCATCACTCCGGCATCACCCGTTGTGTGAATTGTTTTTTCAAAGTTTTTTTCGCTTAGCGTTGGATTTCCCGATTTTAAAAATGCCATAGGTTTAGTATTTTATTTGAAACAAGATACAAATTTACCGGAATTTATTCAGTGCCCTGTTATCATTGAGTTATTGTTTTGAGCACTATCATTTAAGTGCAACAGCACCTCTTTGATCTCTTTATATTTTGTCCATGGAATAAAGTGATTGCCTCCCGGAAGCATATGCTCCTCAATGTTTTTTGCATTTACCAACATTTTTTTAGCATACGAGACATTACCGGGCGGAACCCAGGTATCCTTTTCGCCATGGATAAAGTATACCGGGCAGTCTATCTTTTTGTATGCCTCCTCTAACTTGACCAGATCAGTTTTTAAATACCATAATTCCATGTTCGAAGGCCTGAATGCTCCCGGAACCAACAGGTTTAGTGGCGTGTTGAATATCAACGGACGCCATTTCTCCGGCTTCTCGACTGCCGGATCAACAGAACCGGAAATCAGTACAAGTCCGTCAATAAAGTTCGGATTGTCAGCCGCTAACAAAATAATCATTGGTCCACCCAGTGAATGACCGATCAGATACACGGGTTGACCATTATCGAGTTTGTACAACAATGGACTGATCAATTCCGACTGACGCTGCAAATTTTCGGCTCTTCCAAAATCACTATACCCGAAACCCGGCCGGTCGATGGAAATCAGCCGATACTTTTGTAACAGATCTGGGTCTTCGAGATAGTTGGCAAATGCATTCCAACTTCCGGGCGTTCCGTGGATAAACACGAGCGTGGGCAAGCTATCTTGTCCTGTTTGCGCATAATGTATATTTCGTCCATCAACTTTCTCTGTTATCGTTTTCAGTATTACTCCCTTTGACTCAAAATCTTTTTTCATTTCACCATCTGCTTTCCGGAATGTCATGCAACTTTGCGCAAAGATGATCCAGACGATTAAGATGATCCCGAATACGATCATAGACTTCATAAAAAAACGGTTCATCGTTTTAGAATTGAGGATACAGCAAAAAGATCTGTTTTCCGTTATGAAAACGACGGAACAAATTGAAACAACTCACACGCTCAATTATTTTTTTGGGTTGTTCCTTCTATCATCCCTGCGCGGCCGGTTGGGAGGCGCGGGCTTATTAGGCTGATGTTTAGTTTGCTGGGGATGATGCCTTTTCTTTTTCTCTGCTTTTTCAAGGGTTCTCAAACTGATTTGTCCTACCACATCCACAAACTCAGGTTCAACTTCCTTGGGTTTTTGGCTGGTCACCTCCACAGCTTCCAACTCCTGCGGTATAATGCCCTGGGAATTTTGTTGTTTTATTTTTCTCACTCGTTCGATCGGAACAGGGTATTGCTTGTTACTGTCAGGCAAAATGTACCACATCAGGTTTCTGAAGATATCTTTCTTTATTAGTATGGCGGTTCCTTTTGCTACCTGGATGGAATCCGCGTTGTCGGGGAAGTGTTGTAACGCATCGAGATATGTGTCGAGTTCATAATTCAAACAGCATTTAAGCCGGCCGCACTGACCACTTAATTTACTCTGATTGATAGAAAGATTCTGATATCTTGCGGCAGTTGTATTGACCGATTTGAAATCCGTTAGCCAGGTAGCACAGCAAAGTTCGCGGCCACAGCTTCCAATGCCGCCGACTTTTCCGGCTTCCTGACGGGCACCAATTTGCCGCATCTCGACTTTTACCCGGAACTCTTTTGCGTATATCTTGATTAACTCGCGAAAATCCACCCGATCATCAGCAATATAAAAGAAGGTCGCTTTCCTTCCATCGGCCTGAATTTCGACCTCGCTGATCTTCATGTCAAGATTCAATTGCTTGGCGATTGCCCGTGAGCGTATCACTGCTTCAGATTCGCGCAATTTATTCTGTGCCATGATCTCGACGTCTTTATCAGACGCACGACGTATTACTTTTTTAATCTCAGAGTCGTATTCCTGGACTCCCTTCTTCTTTAACTGGAGGCGAACAATCTCGCCGGTAAGACTCACTTCACCAACATCAAATCCGCTAACGCCCTCAACACAAATCATATCACCTTTTTCAAGTTGATGAATAGTGATGTTTCTAAAATAGTCCTTTCGGCTTCCATTATTAAAACTCACCTCGATAATCTTGCAATAACTCTCAGGATCACTCAGCGGCAGATTTACCAACCAATCATATGCATTCATCCTGTTACAGCTTCCTGTACTGCATCCTCCATTGCTTTTGCATCCGTTTGGTTTACCCGTTCCGCAATTACTACAGCCCATCTATTACTAGAATTGAAATTTGAGAAATATATTTTGGCCAGGAACAGGATGAAGAACTTACCCGGTTGATTGCTATGCCGTTTAGTAATTTGTTTGCTGTTATATGGTCTAAGCAAACAAACGGTCCTCCATTCATGGAGGCGGAATAAGCTATTTATAGAGAAGTAAGATAACTTAGCAAAACATGTCACACGATCTCCATGCATAACCTTCCTTCTTCACAATCCTTCGTCCTCATTTTGGCCTGTTTACAAATATAAGTGTAAACGCTGAAACTGCTCTATGTGATATGGACCGCCTGCCGGTGAGCCAAAATATGGTACAATTTGATGGTTAAGGCATGGAAAAGCATCTTTGGGTTGGCATTTCGCTCAACGTAATACGACGCATTATCAAGTTCTTCGACGATCGCTTTTTGCTGTGAGATATCAGCAATTTGGTTAAGCCTTTCTGCAAAATCACGCTCATTTTCAGGTATTAGAAAGCCGGGATGTTCCAATCTTCCTCCTTCCCCGAGTATTCTTAAGCGGATTGCCTGCTCCAACAGGTGATTGCAATAGCGAAGAAACTGCTTTTGCCGTTCGCGGCCCAGTTTACTGACTTCTTCAACCCATTTTACCTGGGCGACCGGCCCAGTCTTAAGGATAGAATTCAGCCAATCCCGCAGTAGGATTTCCCAGTCTTCTCCTGAATGTTGCGCGAGTTGTAGGGCTTCACGATAGTTACCGTCAGCAACGGCCGCGATTTTACGTGCTTGATCCTGGGGAATTTTGACACGTTCAACAAGCGCTGCCGCAATCTCGTCTGCATCAAGCGCAGGTATCCTTACCAGTTGAGTGCGGGATAAAATGGTTGGCAGGATCTGGGATTCATTTTCCGTAACAAGGATAAATAAAGTGTTGGCGGGAGGTTCCTCGATGAGTTTTAGTAGTTTGTTGCCTTCATTGCCAAGATATTCAGGCATCCATACAATCAGCACTTTGTACTCACTTTCAAAGCTCTTCAGGTTTAGTTTTCGAATGATGTCGTTGCATTCCTGTGCTGTGATGTTTCCCTGCTTGTTCTCTGCTTCAATAAACTGTAGCCAGTCATAAACGTTGCCGTAGGGATTTGAAGAGATAAATTGTCGCCATTCATGAATCCAATCGGTGCTGATCGGCGGAGTTCCTGTCTTTTTTGTAATTACCGGATAAGTGCAATGTATGTCAGGATGCACCATGTCACGCACTTTTGAATATGAAGGATGTTTTTGCATCCATTCGTCGAGCTGCGGTCTCGCAATCCCCAACGGGGTAGAGGAGATGTTTTTCTTTTGCAAGGCCGGATCATTTCCAAACAATGAAAATTCCTCCGAATTTTCGGGGCTTTCATCGGAGGAAGCCGGGGCGAGGCAAACGAAACCCGCCAAAGCCAGTGCTAGTGGTAAAGCACCGCTTCCTTCCTTTCCCACGAATAACAAGGCATGACTTAGCCGGTTGTGTTGGACGAGTTCAATCAGGTGTTTTTTTATGTCCGTCTGACCTATCACATCTTTAAAAAGCATACGCACGAAGATAATAAATACGCATTTGTGCTAAAAGAAAAGCCGCTCGATGAGCGGCTCAAAAATGTTGAGTAGATCAGTAACCAGGCCGGTCCTCAACAGATCATTGGATAGGGTTTAGGGGTCTTAAGATCTTTTTCGATGGTTTTTAGGAATTGGTTCTATAGTTCTTCAAGGAATTTGGATCAGATTTTTCGCGTATTGGATTCAACAATGTAAAGTTGTAAATAAAAAACTGCGGCTCTCAATTTTTTCGACTAATGACCTGATAAGGTCGATTTTTGGCAAAGTTCATTCGCCGGATGAGTATTCCGGATGATCCCGCATTTATCCTCAATCAATCACATATTAGCAAAAAAGCCATGGAAAAGCATGGAGCTTTTGCATGGCTGAAGTTACACGTAAAGAAGCCAGATCAGTTCAGATACCTGGTAACTTCTTCACTCATGGGCTGCACCTTGTTATGAATGACAGTTATCAGCTTTCCGTTTTCGTCAATCAGGAACTTCGTAAAGTTCCATTTGATTGGATCCTCGATGCCGATCTGCTTTGCTTCTTCTGTTAGGTACTTAAATAATGGATGTATATCATCACCTTTCACAGAAACTTTTTGCGCCATGGGAAAAGTGACCCCGTAATTTTTTTTGCAAAATTCCTGGATGTCCTCACTCGTTCCAGGTTCCTGTTGCCCAAAATTATTGGCCGGAAAACCGATGATCACCAAAGTGCTCTTGTATTTCTCTTGCAGTTTCTGCAATCCATCGTATTGAGGTGTATTACCGCACTTTGAAGCGGTGTTTACGATCATTATTTTTTTGCCTTTATACTTTGACAGATCAATAGTTCCGCCATCAAGTGCTGGCACTTTAAAATCGTAAATAGACATTGCAACAAACACAGTAAAGGACAATAAAGCTAAGCGTATCATAATTGAGATTTTTAATAGTAGGCGATGATTCCAATCAATGCTCACTGCAAAGATGGTGCTAAAAACAGGTAAAAAACTAAATTTATGATTGCCTATTACTGCTTTTCATATGAGCCAATGTCGGGAAGTCTAACCGGTCGGGGATTCCCGTCTAAATCTGTAAATATACCCGTGACAATGCCTTTGTCAACAGCCGGGGAACCATCCTTCAGGCGGAAATTGTAATAATTCCTCTGAACGTTTATACTATCGAAGGCGGGGTCCTGGTTCGCAATAATATTTGAAGATTTAACACCAGGAGTTAACGCCGGATCTTTTTTCACTTTCCACAAACAATTTTGAAAATTAACATCGAGCGAAGCAGAGCCCTGTTTGTTGACGACAACCTCATTTTCTGTTGTGCCATTTTCCCCCCAAAACAAACAATTGCTAAACACTGCAGAAAGCGGATTGCTTACAAGAGTATTACCCTCCTGGATATAGTTTGTAAGTAACAATACCGGGTCCTTATGCGGAATGTAATTATTGGAAATTGTAACAACTGAACAATGGGAGAATTCGTAAATACCTCCGTTTATCAACACCAAATTTTTGCCGCAATTACTGATGAGGCAATTTTTTGCTTTGACAGATGACTGTACAGCCAAAATGCCGGCGTCATAACAGTTATCCACAATCGTTTCGTTAAGAGAAAGCTTTGGAGCTGCATTTGGGGATGGCTGTAAGGCAACAATTCCCTGGTATGCATTATGGATATTTAGGAAATTCAGTTCATTGTTTACACTGCTTTCCCGAAAAAAGATGCCTGGCCAGCCTGCGGGGAAATATTTATATGGCTCGTCAAGGCGGTCTCCTCTGATTACAACACGCGTGCTGTCAAATTTGTCTCCTAACACTTTGAGTGTTCCGTCGATAATTATTGGAGCATCGGCATGAACAAAAATGTTTGTGCCCTCGTTTATCGTTAACGTAGCTCCTTGAGCTACGAATAAACCATCCAGAATAACGTAAGGTTTGGTCTTTGTCCAGCTTTCATTTCCGGCAATAACTCTCGATCGGTAAAAGTTTGCATTCCGACCCCATGCCTCTAACTGAACCCATTTTTCGTTGCCGTTGTAGGCAATAAGTATGCTATCCTGGATAACAAATGGAATGTTGGTTACAGTAGCATCAATCTTCGCAGTAACAAAAACATGTACACTATCATTTGCATCGATCTCAATTTCATTCACTACGGGTCCGGGAACGCCATCTACATTTATCTTGAATGCAGAACTTATCCCACCTTTCAGCAAGACACTACCGAGTCGCAGTTTCTGATCATTATTATTGAAGATTCTAAAATAGTGGGTAACGGATCCCACAGAAGTAAATAGCGTGTCGAAGTATAATGTGTCGACAGAGGTGCTGAGTTTCGCGCCGCCCGATGTAATAAGACTTTCTTTTTTGCAGGAGACTGTAAAGAGAACAATAGCAGTTACAAGGACATGGAATGGTTTCATCAGCATCAAAAATAGGTAGACTTACCTACTATAAAACGCATAACGTTCATTTTAATTGCAGATCATCTGGACGTGTAAGCCAGTGTAGCAATGCTGAGTTGCAGGCCTTCTATGTTCAACAACTGCTGACCGCATGATTCCAGTGTGGCTCCCGTGGTCACGACATCGTCCACCAACAAAACATGTTTGTTCGCAATCGGGGCAACATCTGCTAACAAAAATTTTCCTTCGATGTTCTGCCATCGCCCGACGCGGTCTTTATGCGTTTGGGTTTGAGTTGACCTGGGCTTTATAACGGCAGTTTTAAGAACAGGCACCTTTGTTATTTCGGCTATTCCTTCACACAGAACGGTTGCCTGGTTATAGCCTCTTTTCTTTTCCTTCCTCGGATGTAGTGGTAAGGGAATCAACGCATCAATATTATTAAATCGGTTTGATTGAAGAAAGCTTCTGCCCATGCATCTACCAAAATACAATCCTATTTCCACAGCGTTTTTGTATTTGAACGCATGAAGCAAATGTTGAAGCAGTGAATCTTTTGTAAAATA
>Ga0126304_10000470_pt1 | contig 16365 bp, 14 predicted proteins | sample Plot25_FD_92538 | JGI IMG/M metagenome (GOLD analysis project Ga0126304, IMG submission 92538) | Serpentine soil microbial communities from UC McLaughlin Reserve, CA, USA - Plot25 | ecosystem: Environmental > Terrestrial > Soil > Grasslands | place: USA: UC McLaughlin Reserve, Lake County... | reverse complement strand
GCGAACAATGCATCAGCGCGAACGGACCAAGGAACCTTACACTCCTCCGCCAGCGCATCTTCCAGCCACGCTCCGGCCTCGACAGCATGAAACAGGCAAAGTACCACTTGATGCTTGCCCCCAAGCGCAGGATGTCCCCAACTCGCCCCTGCTTTCGGTGCCACTCGAAAGCGTCGCGGAGATTGGCATAGTCGGCCTCGAGCTGGGTCGACCAGGAACCCAGTTGGGGACCCTCCAGGTGCGGGGATGCTATTTCAGCAAGAGCCAACATGGCCGCTGCCTGGGCATCGCGAATGGCCAGCACCTCGCCACTTGCCTCGAGCTGTCCCAGCGCAAACTCGCGAATTGTCTCCAGCATCGTGAAACGGGGCTCGCCTCTGAACCCCTCTTCCTGGCGCAGTAGACTCTGCTCGCACAGCCGCTCCACTCCACCGAGGGCATCCACGGCACCGTCGTGATTACCAACGGCCTCAGCCGCGTCTAACGTGCAGCCGCCGGCGAAGACGGCGAGGCGGCGGAAGAGGGTCTTCTCGGCGGGCTCGAGGAGGTCGTGCGACCAGGCGATGGTATCGCTGAGGGTTCGCTGTCGGGCTGGAGCGTCACGCGCTCCGCCAGTGAGCAAGGGCAACCGCTGCTCGAGGCGCGCTAACATCGCTTGGGGAGGTAGCAGGCGGACCCGGGCCGCTGCCAATTCAATCGCGAGCGGCAGACCGTCGAGTCGCCAGCAAATCTCGGCCACGGCGGGAGCGGTTTCGTTGTCGACGGTGAAGTCCGGTTTGATCGCTTGCGCCCGGCTGATAAAGAGTCGAACCGCTTCGTACTGCGTGAATTGCTCAAGAGTGGGTGGCGGCTTGCGGCGCGGCAGTCCAAGCGGGGCCACCGGGTACTCGTGCTCAGCGCGCAATCGCAATGGCACCCGGCTCGTCACCAGCACCTTAAGTTTCGGGGAGGCACCGAGGAGCTCTCCCACGACAGGAGCTGCTTCCACCAGATGCTCGATGTTGTCCAGAACGAGAAGGAGGTGCTTGGGCGCCAGGGCCTCCTGGAGGCGGTTCGCGAGGGGTCGCTCTCCCTCTTCGCGGACTCCTAGGACGCCGCCGATGGCCGATGGGACAAGCGCCGGGTCCACAAGAGGCGCGAGCGGAACGAAGTACACGCCGTCGGGAAAATCCTCGAGCGATTCGGCGGCCGCCTGGAGTGCGAGGCGTGTCTTGCCGGTACCGCCGGGACCAGTCAAAGTAAGCAATCGAACGTCAGGACGCACGAGAAGGTCCACAACCGCACCCACTTCGCGTTCCCGACCCAGAAAGGGGGTCGGTTGTAGCGGCAGGTTATAGGGACGAATATTCAACGACGCGATTGGCGGGAAGTCGGTCGGCAGGTCAGGATGAAGGACCTGGAAGACGTGCTCGGGTTCCAGCAAATCACGCAGCCGATGTTCGCCCAAAGCCTGAAGTTCGACACCGGGTGCCAGCGCGCCGCGACTTAACTGCTGCACCGCTTGGGTCAGGAGGATCTGTCCGCCGTGGCCGATTGCCAGCGGCCGAGACAAGCGGTTAAGTGGCGCGGAGAGATAATCGCCTTGGGTATCAGGTTTCGCTTCGCCGGCATGCAACGCCATACGCACCCGCAATGGATCGACTTCAGCCCAGCCCTCTGTGAGCAGGGCTCGCTGGCCGTCGAGTGCCGCTGCAATTGCGGCCGGCGCGGTCGAGAAGGCGGCCTGCACCGCATCGCCGACCGTCTTGAAATGGATGCCACCATGTGCCTGGATCGCAGCATCTAGCAGCTCGATGTGGCGGTTGACCGCGACCTCCATCGCGGCGCGGTCGTGTTCCCAGCGACGTGTCGATTCCTCGATGTCGGTGAAGAGGAAGGTAACCGTGCCAGATGGCAGCTCGCGCATGTAATGACCCTTGCGTTTCCAGATAGTGAGATTGAACCGGATTGTCGCACGCGTTATCTGCCACTATGAACTACGCTGGACATCCGGCCTCAGGTCATTTCAGGCCGTCGAGTGGAGGGTAGGGGGATGCAGGACGACATAGGAGGCCGAATCCACAGGGCCGGCACTGGGTCAGCCAAGCCACAAGATCTCCATGCCAGCGAGATCGCTGACAGCGAGCTGGAGAGCGATGCCGAGGCCGTCGCCGCCCAGCGAACCGGTCGTACAAACACCGCCGGTGAAATGACCGCAACTCTAGGGCAAGGTCCTGCGCCCGGACGGTGGGACTCGATCGGCGAGCCAGGGGAGGGACTCGATGAGCTACAGGGACTCTACGCGGACGACGCGTCGGCGCATGATCACCTTCCCGAGAAGGGTGACGAATCGACGACTGCGACTGGATCCCATCTTCCAGGTGCCAACGCGACCACTCTCGAATTGTGGGATCAGCTGAAAGCGCTGGAAGGCCAGACGGTCGAGACCCCTAAAGGCGAGCCATTCCGGGTCATAGCAGTCCAGACCGGAGTGGGCGTTACGGTCAGCCCGCTCGATGGCGGCCTGGAGTGGGATGTGCCCGCGCAAGAGCTCGAGGTGGGGTGGCCGGTTCTCAACCGCGGAGCGCGTCTCGACGGACTGGCCTCGATCCGGCTACAAGAAGCGGGCGTCGGCTCGGCACACCCCCAGTATGTGGCCGGGCTCCTCCGCGCAATCATGGAGGATGAGACGTAGGGTGGCATTCACCGAGCACCGCGGTGAGGCAGACCCTGGCCCGGATGCTTCGGCTCATGAAGCTCTTGATTTGCCGAAATCAAACGCGGGTAACAGGCTCCACGCAAGCGCATCCCGGGTTGTGAGCGGCGCCAAGCCCCACCGCCACTCGATGAACTTGAGGATCGAGGTGTGGTCGTACGGCGTCGAATCGATGTATCCCTGCCGTGCCCAAGGGGAGACGATGATGGCTGGCACCCGACCACCGGGGCCCCATCGGTCAATTGGGGACGGCGCAACGTGGTCGTACCAGCCACCGAAGTCGTCGTAGGTGACTACGATCGCCGACCGCTCCCAGTACGGGGAGGACTTCACCGCTTCGATCAACTCCACAGCATGGCTTTCGGCGGCCTCGACCGTCGAGTAGCCGGCATGTTCGTCATAGGTGCCGAGCGGTTTGATAAATGAAACCGAGGGCAGCGTGCCTTCGCTGAGGCTGCCCAGAAACCGTGTCTCATCCAGGAGGTGCTGGCGCCCCGGCATGCCTTCGCCAAACCGCGAGTAGTAGCTGAACGGCTGGTGGTGGAACTCGAACGTCGGCGCGGGTTTGCCGGCGACGGCGTCATCCCAACCACCGGCATACCAAGCCCACGAGACCTCAGCATCCGAGAGCCGATCACCGATCGTCGGGGCGAGCTGCGGTGGCATCCGCTCTGCAACCGGTGTATCGGCCTGGAACGGAGCGTAGAACGGCTGCACGTCGTTGACACAGTAACCGTCTGGCGTCACGTTGCCGTCATGCTGCAAGCCGATGAGGGCGCCACCACTATCGAAGAGCGGCTGGGCGACCTGTTCGGCAGGCGCGCCGGGCCAGAGCGGGGTAACCGCGGCAATGAGCCAGATGTGGTTGAGCATGGAGCCGCCCCAGGCAGCGGTGAAGTAGTTGTCACAGAGGGTGTGCTCGCGGGCATACGGGTAGAGCGGGAGTTTTTCCGTGTCAAAATGCCCAAGAGGGAGGCCACCCGTGTCACTCCATACAACATAACGGTCCATGCGGCCGCCGTTCACCTGGAGCTGATGCTGGTAGAAGCGATGGGTCGGCGATGGGTCGATATCGCCCAGAGGTACGTAGTCCTCGATCAGGAACGGCTCGTTGGGCAGATCGGACGGGAAGCGAGTGTCGACGGCGGGAGGGTTTGCCCAGGAGTTCACGACCGGCGGCAGAGTGACGTACAGAACGCCAGTTGCGTCCGTCTGAAGAATGTGTGCTTCCGGCGAGAGGAGCCCGTTTGCGCCCGGGAAGAGACCATAGAGATGGTCGAAAGGGCGATTCTCTAGAAAGATCACGACCAGGTGATCGATGGGAACAGTCTCAGGTCTGCCAATCTGACCGGCCGAACCCGGCACCGCTACCGGTGTCGCCAGATCTTGGGCCTGGGCGTTACTGGGGCTAATGAACCAGGGAGCGCCGCCAAGCGAACCGGCGGCGACGAGCGTGTCGCGCATCATATTCCGACGTGATCGCTTGCGCCCAAGCCAAGCGTGCGGCAGGTTGAACCGGTCGCTCTCCATACTTCCCCCTCTCAGGACAATAGTCGCCCTGTTACCTTAGCGCAGTTCGAGCTCGTCGGCCGGTCGGGTCACGCAGCCACCCTCTTCGACGATCTCAGCACCGACCGGAGCGACCGCGAGCTGTCTTACCTCGCCGGCGACGCCCATGGAGGCCGCCGAAGCGCGATATGCGCCGGCGACAGCCTCGGTGCGATCAGGCTGTGTCAAGGCAAGAACGGATGGTCCGGCGCCGCTCAGACAGGCGCCCAGCGCGCCGGCGCCACGCGCAGCAGAGATCAATATCTCGAGGTGCGGAAAGAGGCGTGCCCGGTACGGCTCATGAAGGCGGTCATGCATACCGGCGGCAATGAGCTTGGTGTTACCGGTGTGCAGACCGAGGACCAACCCCCCAGCGGCGGCCACGTTGAATGCCGCGTCAGCGTGGGGGACCGTTGGTGGCAACGCCGCCCGAGCCGCACGGGTCAGTGCGGTCACCTGAGGAATGAAGACAACCGCGCAAAGATCGAGCCGGCCGTGCGTGAGAAGCTGCACCGGGTTTGCCACCTCGGGCACGGCGAGGACCGCGCCGCCATAGAGAGCCGCGCCGACATTATCGCCATGCCCTTCCATCTGCCAAGCAAGAGAGTAGAGGTCGGAAACCGCGAGCGACGTTGCGAGCAGATGATTGGCGGCGACGAGTCCGGCGACAAGGGCCGCTGCCGATGAGCCGAGTCCTCGCGCTACCGGAATATCCGTGCGCACGACGAGCGAGAAGGGCGGCAGCGTACGACCTGTCTCGCCTGCCAGGCGATTCATGGCAGTTAGTGCCAGGTTCTCGCGACCGTCCAGCAGGCCCGCCTCTGTGCCCTGTAACGTGACCTGCCCCGGTTCGCCGGAGAGGTCGACTGTTGCCTCATTCCAGAGTCCAAGGGCCAGTCCAAGTGCATCGAACCCCGGTCCAAGGTTGGCGGACGACGCGGGGGTCCTAACTGTGAAGCGCATCGGCGAGAGCCCGCTCCAACGCTGAAAGTTCAGCAGCGACGCGAATCGGCCGGTTCGCGCCGCGCGGCGGAGCACCGTCGACATCGGCGAAGTGGTAGGCGGTAACTGCGTCTGTGTCTTTCAAGATGTGCCCGGTCAGGAGCGCGACCGCGGTTTCCTGAGGACCAACTATGCCTTCCCGCACGAGGCGGCGCAGTCCAGAAAGTGAAGCGGCCGATGCGGGCTCACAGCCGATGCCGCTGCGGTCGATCTCAGCTTTAGCGTCGAGGATCTCGTCGTCGCCGACCGTGGTCACCCAGCCATTACTCAGCTCGATCGAGCGCCGGGCTCGAGCTGTCGATGCCGGATTGCCGATCTTGATCGCGGTGGCGACGGTCTCCGCGTGAACCGGGGCGAACTCTTCAAAACCGGATGCATGGTACGCCGCGAACGGTGCCGCGCCGGCTGCCTGGACGACGGCCAGGCGCGGCAGGCGGTCGATCAGTCCGACCGCATGCAGCTCGGCCAGGGCTTTGCCGAACGCGGACGTGTTGCCGAGATTGCCACCGGGCAGCACGATCCAGTCGGGAGTCTGCCAACCACGCTGCTCCAGCATCTCGAAGACAATCGTCTTTTGTCCCTCCAAGCGGAAGGGGTTGATCGAATTCACCAGGTAGACGTCGTAGGCAGCGGTTAGCTGGCGCAGCAGCGCCAGCGCAACGTCGAAGTCGCCGTCGACCTGCACGACCCTGGCTCCGTAGGCAATGGTCTGCGCTAACTTTCCTGCCGCGACCTTGGTTTCGGGCACGAGGACAATTGCCGGGATACCGGCCGCGGCCGCATATGCGGCCAGCGAGGCTGAGGTGTTCCCGGTCGAGGCACACGCCACGACGCGAGCGCCGACTGACTTGGCATGGCTCACCCCGACGGTCATTCCCCGATCCTTGAACGAGGCCGTGGGATTGTGGCCTTCATGCTTCAGCTCGAGATGACCGGCCGGGAGACCAGCGTAGCGTGCTAGGCGATCGTCACGGTAAAGCGGGGTGTTTCCCTCCCAGCGGCTGACGAGTGCGGATTCGGGAAGGGCTGGTAAGAGCGCTAGGTACCGCCAGACGCCGGAGTGCTGAGCCGCCGCAGGGACACCCGTGCCGATTTCTGATGGCGTCAACTTGCGCCTGATGGGGATCACGACGTCGAGGAGCCCGCCGCAGTCGGGGCACTGGGAGAGCGCTTTGGCACCGGTGAAACGCGCTTCACAGGCCATGCAGCGAACGACGATTCGGTCCAGCATCTCAGTATCGGTCATGCCTGAGGCTGCCGAATCAGGCAAGGTCGCTTCCGCCGCGCTGGTCACCTGTGATCCCCTGGATGCGGCGCGTTGCGGCGCGCCCCGGAATGCCACTCAGACTGGCAGGATACCCCCCTTTAGCGTCTGTCTGCATGGGGGGCGTAATTCTGGTCGAATCACGACTAGTGTGCGATTCCTAAGACGGGGGTCGGACGTCAAGGGCCAGAGGAACGGACCTCGGGTCTCCGATCTCCGAACCAGCAGACGCCGCGTGACGAAGAGGACCACGACCAAATCCCTCGTGGCTCGGATGACACGGTTTGGGCGGTGCCGGTCTCGTGCTATCCGGCGCCAGTCAAACCCGCGCCGTGGATCAAGCGGCAGCCGCGATGCCTCCGCCAGAGCGGTTAGCGCGCACCACAGTTCGCTGCAAGTAGTGACCGTTCGCATAGTCGAACGCTCCGCCGCAGGTGATCAGGGTCAGGCTTTGCTCCTCGGTCGGTCCGGCCACCTCGTCCAATGGAATGGACATAGAGTCGTACTGGCGGACTGAGTCGACCGCGAAGGGGTAGGTCTTCCCATCGTCACCGGTGACGACGATCTCGTCACCCGCCTCCAGCGTCGAAAGGTTGTAGAAGACGGCGGGACCGACGTTCCAGTAGTCGATGTGTCCCGCCATGACGACGTTGCCTGCGGTACCTAGGGAGCCAAGGTTTTCGTACCAGGCGACGACCCAGGGTCCTGTCGGGTCCTGCATCGCCCCGTCGACCACGCGCAGCGTTTCGATGCCGGCGTCGATGCCTGCGGCTTCGATCGCCAATCCGACAGGCGACACGACGCCGGCCCGTAGGCGCTCGAGGGCAACGTTCGCCGGGCCAGGTCTCTTCGCTCCGGTGCTCGGCACGTCGCCGACCCCTGTCGGTTGGATGACGCTGCTACCGGCGGAAGGGGTGGTGACGGCAGCAGGTGTTGCGTCCTGTGCCCTGGCCGTGACGAACGGGAGTGTGGCAGTCCCGGTGAGAACGGCGACTCCAGCGAGGACGGACCGTCGGGACACTGGATGCGATCGGTCGGGCATTGCGGCACTCCGGGTTCTAGAAAATCGATCTCAGTCGCCTCGCGCATAAGTCTTCTACCGGCATATACGCACGCCTCTCGCGAACGGTATCACCCGGTATCCGCAAGCCGTCGGTCGAGGAACCGTGCTAATTGGCCGTGAGCGATGTCGTCGAGCATCAGCGCGGGCTGCCGGAGCCGCGCCGAGGCAATGACACCGCGGCGGTGAAGCTCTACTTTAGCCGCAGTCACAGAGTGGTCAATCGACTGCATTGTCCACATCACGAACGGGACGCCCCGTTCGAAGAGCTGCTCGGCGCGCACTCGATCGCCCGCTTCCCAAAGTCGCTGCACGTCGGCGAAGAACCGGGTGAAATTCGGCGCCGGCATGTTTCCCGCCGCGGCGCGCTCGAGCGCATCGAGCAGACTCAGTCCACCCCAACCGCAAAACACGCCGACGCGATCACCACAGAGCCGCAGCGTCTCCGAGATGGTCGGGCCCTGTGGGGTGCCCTCGGCTTTGATGTAGCGAAGTCCGGGCGTCGCTTCGGCCATACGAGCCCAGAGCCCAGGTGACATCGATACTCCAGTCAGCTGCGGCGCGTCCTGCAGCATGATCGGGAGATCAGATGCCTCGGCGATGCGGTCGTAGTACGACATGAGCGCATCGGGACCGGGTTTGACGAAGTAAGGCGGGAGTACCATCAAGGCGTCGGCACCTAGGGCCGCGGCACGACGGGCGCGGTCCATGGCCGGCTCTTCGCCGGGGCCGTCGGCGGAAGCGACGACCGGCGCACGCCCGCTAACGCGGCGGACGGTGGTGGCGATCACCGCATCGCGCTCGGTTTCGGTCAGCTTGTATCCCTCGCTGGCGATAGCGACGCAGGCAACGCCACTGGCCCCCTCCTCCAGCACCCATTCGATCTCGCGCTCGAGGCTCGCCAGGTCGAGCGACCCGTCGTCGGCGAACGGGGTAATCAGGATCGGGATGCAGCCGTGGAGGCCTACTCCAGCACTCATGAGAGCCGGCTCACATCAAGCCGTTTCGTCGGTGGCGTCGATGTCGGGCCTAGCTCCCTCGCGACGTTCCCAGCCAGGCGAGAAGAGCGGCAGGAAATTCGAAACCTGGTATGGGTGCTTTTCCGCCTCGGCCCAGTTCACGTCGATGCCCAGACCCGGCGCGTCTGGAATCTGAATGTGGCCGTCGACCACGTGCACGGGAGGGGTGACGATCTCGCGCTCCCAGTCGACATTGAACTCGTCGAAAAGCTCCTGCACCAGTAGGTTCGGCGTGCAGGCACCAATCTGGACGCAGACCGCGGTGGCGATAGGTCCCTGCGCCTGGTGAGGGGCAACGACCGCGTAGCTGGCATCGGCCATAGCGCAGACCATCCTCGTGCGCAGGATGCCACCCATGGTCGAGGGATCGGGTTGCAGGATGTGGACGCTGTTGTACTTCAGTAATTCAGCGAACTGATGCGTCGTGTGAAAGCTCTCACCGGCGGAAACCGGGACGTTGATACGGCGCGCCACTTCGGCCGTGGCGTCAATCTTCGTGTGGTCGGTTGGCTCTTCGAACCAGGTCGGCTCGAACTCGGCAAGATGATCTCCGACCCAGATAGCCTCCGAGACGCTGAACCGGCGGTGCCCCTCGATCATGATCTGGATCTCGGGACCGACGGTTTCGCGGACCGCACGAACGATATCGAGCGAGAGCTGGCGGTCACACGGGGTCATCGTCCGCCAGGCTGACCCGAACGGGTCGAACTTGAGCGCTTTGTACCCGCGAGTGACGACCTCCGCGGCCCGCTCGGCAAAGCTTTCCGGAGTACGCGGACCGACATACCAGCCATTAGCATAGGCGGGTAGGTCCTCGTGATAACGACCGCCAAGGAGGTCGTAGACCGGTCTGCCTGTCACCTTGCCGATGATGTCCCAACAGGCCTCCTCGATCGCGGCGACCGCATTGCCGTGAATCTGGCCACCGTCAGAGTAGAGATCGCGAGTCATCCGCTGATAGATGGTCTCGACCTGGAACGGGTCCATCCCCTCGTACCGCGGGGCCAGCTCGTGAATGGCCGTCTCGATGGTCCGCGCGAACGCGTTCAGCGTCCCCTCGCCGACGCCATAGAGCCCAGGTTGGTCGGTGTCGAGGCGGACGAATAGCCAGTTCTTCCAGGGATTTCCCACGACGAAGGTTGTGGCGCGAGTGATCTTCATTTCCCCTCCCGCGTGGGCATTTTCACGAGCTGACTTTGATGGTGGACAGCCGGTTGTTCGATTTCGTCTTCGATTTTGGCGGGTGTCGGGCCGGGATGAGCCAGACCTCCCGTGTGCGCCGGTGGGTCTGGGTAGATCCCCGGAGGCTTACCGTCGTCCAGGTCGTGGACGATAGTCTCGTCGCCCATGATCCCGGTACCGGGGACGTCGTCCCCGGTCGGATCCATGAGTCCGGCATCAGTCGGGTGAACGTGGTCGACTGACTCGTGCCGCGGCATCTCATCGGGGTTCATGCAAGCACATCCTCCGCATCACAGGCTCGTTCCGCGCAGGACGATTGTAGGACCGAAATGTCCTCGGAAGCTCGGAAGGATGGCCGAGCGCTGCCACCTACACGAGGTGCCATTCTGGGGCACGAAAGATTTCGGTCACGTGCCGCAGTGGTTACTATGTTGCGAAATTCTGCAAGTTCGCCTACGGGCTCCCTTGTGGGGATTACAGAACTGGGAGTGTCAGCGAGTGGAAGTGACCAGCCCTGACCCATGTTGGGTCGCTATTCTCGCTTCGACCCCGGTCGGTTGAGGAGGCACCGACTTGTGCTCCTCCTGAATGTCGCCGGCCCGCAGGAGGACCAATAGCGGTATTGCCAAGGTGAGGGACAGCGCAGCAGTTTGCATGGCGCGATCGAGCATCGTGGGCAAGACGCTGAGGTGCGCGGCGTGGTAGATGAAATGCGGCACTTGAGCGACGGGGATCGCCGCCGCAACCGCCCTCACGCGTCCCGCCGTTGGCCGCGAGATGGCGAACAGGATGACCAAGCCAAGAGCCAAATTCGCACCGCCTAGATCACGCAGCAGGTGCTCGTTGTACGGTCCGTCGACCGCGACCCAGCGCATACCAAACCCCGGGAAGTCGTCGTAAAAGGAGCGAGGGACGAACTGCTGCTGAATGCCGGCAAGGAGGCTGAAGAGCGCCATTGCCCAGAGACCCAGGCGGACGGTGGACGGAACTCGCGGTAACGGGGCGGGAGGATTGTCAGTGCTCGCTCGTGCCATGCCTTCGATGGCGTTGCCGACTTCCGGCGCCCATCCGGTTGCTTCGCGGTAGCGGCGATTGGAGATGCGCAGGCTTCTAGTGAACACCTCCGCGGCCGGGCCAGCCATCATCCGTGCGAACCAAGCGGGGAGTGATAAGACTCGTCGTCGCCCCGCGGCCGCGGCGAGAGCGGTCTTGAGCTCCTGTTGCCGAACTGGCTCGTCGTCGACAACGTCAAAGATCCCGGACGGAGAGCGGTCGAGCGCCGCAACGAGTGCCGAAGCGGCGTCGTCGATCCAGAGGGTCGGAGTGAACGCTGCGGGGACGCTGCCGAAAATCGAGATCCCGCGCCGGGCGAGCTGGAGTTGCTCTTTGGTCGAGGGGAGTTCACTCCCGTAAAGGCCCCCCAGGCGGAGCGATACTCCGCGCCGGCCGCCTTCGGCGAAGCGCGCCACCGCTCGCTCGGCAGCAATGGTGGAGTGCAGGATGTCGGTCGGATCGATGGAGGTTGACGCCGCTTCGATCCAGACATCACCGCTGTCGGGATAGACGAAAGCGAAGCTGGGATAAACGAAAACCCCCACGCCCGCTTCGAGTGCAGCATCGACGAGGTTCTTCGTGCCTTCGGCGCGAATGCGATCGTTCTCGGCCCAGGCGGACCGACGGCGCATGTCGGAGCTGGGCGGAATCCGCGTAGCCAAATGGAGGACAGCATTCGCACCGGCGACTGCTTCTCGCAGCGAGTCTGGATTGAATAGATCGGCGTGCACCGGTTCTGCGCCGAGTGCGCGGATCGCGGCATCGTTCTCTTCAGTACGGGCGAGTGCTCGGACGGTGTATCCGGAAGCGAGCAGTTGCGGGATCGTGGCGCGGCCAAGGACACCGGTCGCGCCCGTGACGAATACAGTTGCCATGGAGATCTCCTATTCCATCGCCGAGATCGACGACGTCAATGCGTTTGATCGCCGGTGAGTCCCGTCCCGGACAAGGCCGAGGCGACCCTGCCCAGCTTGTCCGGGTTAACGACGATGTAGATGGCTCTGATGGCGGAGTCCGTGAAATCGAACGTCACGACGTTCCGCACCGCATCGTTGACGAGAGTCACGATGCCCGGCTGACCATTGATGGACTCGATGCGGAAGCTGGTCCCCTCCGGTGCGAGGCGCGTGAGGTTGGTCAAGAACTGAGCCACCTTTTCGCGACCGACAACCGGTTTGCGGGCCGCGTTGACTTTGCCGCCTCCGTCCGAGACGACCATTACGTCGTCGGTGAGGGTTTCGATGAGGGCTGGCATGTCTCCTTCGGATACCGCACGCACAAAGTCGGCGGTGAGCCGCTCTCGCTGCGCGCGACCAGCCGTGAAACGCGGGCGGCGTTCAGCCATGTGCGCCCGGGCACGTTTGGCGAGCTGTCGGCAATATGCGTCGCTCTCGCCGACGATGTCGGCGATCGAGGCGAAGTCATAGCTGAACACGTCGTGCAGGAGGAAGACTGCTCGCTCTTTCGCTGAGAGTGACTCCAGGAGTACCAGAAACGCGATCGAGAGCGAATCGAAATCCGCGACCGTTTCTGCGACGTCGGGTGAGACGCCGGCCAGAGGCTCGGGCAACCAGGGCCCGATGTATTGCTCCCGCTTCACCCGGGCGGAGCCGAGCTGATCAAGACAGACGCGGCTGACGGTGGTGGTCAACCACGCCTTCGGTGAGCGGATCTTGTCGCCATGCTCCGTCGAACGATGCCACCGTAAGTAGGTCTCCTGCACTGCGTCCTCCGCGTCGGCGACGCTACCGAGCATGCGATAGGCGATGGAGAAGAGGAGCGAACGGTGTTCCAGAAATGGGTCGCCGCCGATCATGTCAAATTCTGCACTGGGGTGATGCGATGATCCGGATCTTGGCGAGTCCAGGCAACCGCCATCGAGAAGGGATCGTCTGTGGGATTCAATTGACATCCGAAGTCGCCTCCAGCGTTTTGAGCGGTCGATCCGGTTCATGGCTGGTCAGGGGCGTCAGCCCGCGAGCAACGGGTGAACCGGTTCTATCAAACAGGAGACGATTTGGACGCGGCCCGCGTGACACGTGTCGGCTCGGGACGCGCTTAGAGCGCGGTTGGGCTCGCAAAACGAGTCTCGAATGAGCGTACATCGCGCAGGTCGTGTCTTTCCGCCGAACTTACAGGAGGAACCGCGTCGCCGCGGCGCCAATCACAGGACAACGGCGAGATCCCTCGTGCCTCGGGATGACACTGGAGACGGTGCCGCACGAGTGCCCAGGCGGAGCTTTGATCAGACTATCGGGGCCGTTACTCCGGCGCGGTTTCGCTCACACGCGCGATCGGGGCTGGCTCAGTTCCATTGGAGCGCTGAAAGAGACCGGCGATGAGGTCGATCGGGAGGGGGAAGACGACAGTCGTGTTCTTCTCGGCGCCGATCTCGGTCAGTGTTTGCAGGTAGCGAAGCTGGATGCCGAGCGGATTCTGGTCGATGACCGCCGCGGCTTGAGCGAGTTTCTGGCTTGCCTCCAGCTCACCCTCAGCGTGGATCACCTTTGCCCGCTTCTCGCGCTCGGCCTCCGCCTGGCGGGCCATTGCGCGCTGCATCGTTTGTGGTAGCTCGACGTCTTTGACCTCGACAATGCTGACCTTGACGCCCCACGGCTCAGTCTGCTCGTCGATGATCTGTTGCAGTTGTTCGTTGATCTTTTCGCGCTCGGACAGCAGGTCATCCAACGTCGATTGGCCTAAAACCGAGCGGAGCGTGGTCTGGGCAATCTGCGATGTGGCGCGGTTGTAGTCAGTCACATTCACGATCGCGGCATTTGGGTCGAGAACTCGGAAGTAGGCGACCGCATTGACACGGACGGTGACGTTGTCACGAGTAATGACTTCCTGGGCTGGGACGTCGAGCGTCACGGTGCGAAGATCGATCTTCTGCATACGCTCGATAAATGGCACCAGCAAGATGAGACCGGGGCCTCGGGGTCCGACTAGCCGACCAAGGCGAAAGACGACGCCGCGCTCGTACTCCTTAACGATCTTGATCGTCGCCGCCAGGACCACCAGGATGATGAGCAGGATCGGTATGATGATGAAAAGTGACGATGGCATCGCTCTACTCCTAACTGAACCTCAAGTTCTATGGCTCGCGACTGTGGACGGTGCCAACAATCTTCACGGGGAATCAGCGAGCGGGATCCCTGCTTCCTTACTCGTTGTCGGTCGCGAGTCTCCGATCACAGCGACTCCAGCGGCCTCGGCCTCGGTTGCGGTGGCGCGACGCACGAACAGTCTTAGACCGTCCATGCCCGTGACGGTCACCGGCACTCGCTCCGCTATCGGAGGAACGGCTTCGACGCGGTCGCCGGGGGCGGTCGCCTGCCAGAGTTCGCCGGAGACGAATACAACCCCATCAGGGTTGAGGGGTCTTCGCACGGTGCCGACAGCGCCTACCAGGCCCTCGCGGCCGGTGGCTGGCTTGCGGCGCCAGACCGTCAGGGCGAAGCCTCCGATGACGAGGAAGATGCCGACCAGGCCAGCCGCGATTGACCAGATCAGCGATCTATTGACGAAGACGCCTTGTGCTTCATCGAACAACACGTACGACCCCGCCACGAGCAATGCCAGCCCTGACAGCGTCAGCAGACCCAGGGACGGCACGAAGATATCGGCGAAAAAAAGCAGAAATGCCCCAAGAATGAGTAATGCTCCCCGCCAGTCGAATGGGAGCTGCGAGAGCCCAATCGCGGCCAGAATGAGACATATGACTCCAATTGCGCCCGGGAGCGACGTGCCCGGGCTCGAGAGTTCTAGAAAGAGTCCGAGAAACCCTAGGACGAGCAGAAGATAGGCGACGTTGGGGTCTGCAAGCGCTCTAACAGCACTATCAAGCGGGCGGGTCGACTGGGCTAGAAGCGTGAGGTGCGGATGAAAGGCGCCGCCGGGCGGACGCAGCTCAAGCAGGAAGGCGAAATGAAGCATGGCGCGACTCCAGGGTGATCCTGGATAGAGTATAGGTGAAGCCCGGTGCCGAGAAAATCATCACGGCCGTGGTAGGCGATGTTGCCGCGGACGGGCTTGGAAACATGGATACCCCCGTCGTCATAGCCAAAGACGGTGACGACGTGCAAGCCCGGGGCGAGCGGGTAGGTGCCTTTGTCCTCCTGCACCTAGGCGGACTCGCCGAAATAGCCGAGCTAGGTCATGACCGGCATCCCGGCGTCGATGCGCGTGTCAACGAGGATGCGTTGCCTCCGTAGAAGACTTCGGCCATAAATCCGCACTCGTAGAGTGTTGGCACGAGCGCCTCCAGATAGACTCCGTAGTCGTTGGCGCCGGCCCAAGCGCTTTCGAAATCGCCGTGCGATCCCCAGAGGGGATTCGCCGAACCGCCAGTCTGCTCGATGAACGCCGATTCTGGAACTTCCAATCGAACGCACAGGTGACGATGTAGGCGGCGGCGTATTCGCAGAAGAGCGAATACATCTTGTGGAACGCGGGGACTGCTGCGGTGAAGACCGGGCCGTAGTCGGGCCCCCCGGCCGGCACCGGGTCCGCCGACGGGCTCGCGAGCCCAATACGCCTCTTCGATCCACGTGTCGATGTCAACCCAGGTTTCAGTCGTCCCGGCGACCTACTCGGCCGACGCCGAAACTGTTATCTCCCCTGTCGCCGGATTGACCGCTGCGTTGGTCACGGGGATGCGGAGTCGCTGACCGCCATCAAGGGCATCCTTTTGGGCAGGCCGTTGAACGCCGCCAGCGGCCAGGGATCGAGACCAGTCCGGCGCGCAATGCCGGCGAGCGACTTGCACGGCGCGCCGTCGTGGGCGCCACTGACGAAGGGACTGGAGCCCTCCTGCTAATTCGCACGCCGGGCAGCGGTCCCTGAAGATTTGCTCGGGTCAGGGATGACGATGATCTCTTCATGCGTAAGTGACGGAGGATTTTCGATGCCGTTGGTGGCGAGAATTGCCCCCGGATCGACTCCAAATTCCACGGCAACTCTATTGAGCGTATCACCCGCCTGCACGACGTAGTGTGACTGAAGCGTGGATGCATGGGCGTGGGCGACGATGACGCCGAGGGGCAGCAGAAGGAGAGCGGCGATACCCGCCGCTGCCAGTTTGCGCGACATGCCGAACTGAAATCCCGAGCGCGATCTAGTAGCTCGGTCTCGTCGCTGATCTAAAGTTGTGACGGTTGGCCGTGACAGTTCGTTCTCGAGGGCCTGCGATTGCAGATGGGCAGCGGTCCCCCGGCCGAAGCGTGACGGGCGGGTCCGCGCCATCAACGCTCGCCGTTGTGGTCCCCGGTCAACGAGACCCAGGCGGTCGGCGCGGATCTCGGCGCAGAGCGCGCGGGGATCTATCCCGCGCTCGAGCACGCGATCGGCGTAAATACTGGCCAGACCATCGACGCCCGGATCGAAGGCATAGGACGCGCCGACCGCGGTCGTGACTACCGGTTGCCGCGATGTTGCGTCGGCGCTTTTGGACGTCGAGTGCGAATCCAGGCAGGGCTGCCTCTCTGAGACACGGAAAGTCTGTTCCATTCGCCGCCCCTAACTTCACGAAGCCATGAGATTT
>Ga0126304_10000469_pt1 | contig 16376 bp, 13 predicted proteins | sample Plot25_FD_92538 | JGI IMG/M metagenome (GOLD analysis project Ga0126304, IMG submission 92538) | Serpentine soil microbial communities from UC McLaughlin Reserve, CA, USA - Plot25 | ecosystem: Environmental > Terrestrial > Soil > Grasslands | place: USA: UC McLaughlin Reserve, Lake County... | reverse complement strand
TCAATTATAAAGAGAATATTGAAAAAGATGAATTGCATATTGTTGATTTTAAGCCTTATTATGAATCAGCACGTAATGTAGATTTTGGTCCGTTTAAAAAGCTGAAGGTGGAAGTGGAACAAACTCTGAATCAGCGAAAATCTGAAGGCAAAAAAGATGCAATTCTAATCTTTGCAGATGCAGCACGCTTCTTATCACAAAATAGACACTTTGATGAATGTGAAATATTAGAGTGGTGGTGGAATGAAACTACTACTGAATGGAAGCAAAATAATCAAAATATTACTGTGGTGTGTCCTCATCCTGGACAAATCCTTAAAAATCCTTTATTATCAGAGGCCATGTTACATATTGGTTCAATGCATGCAATAACTATTGATTTTAATTATAATATAGATAACAAGAAGCATTATGACTATAATATTCAAAAAAATCCAAAATACCAACATTATCAAAATAAGAAAAAAACTAAAAGAATCCTTATAGTCGAACCAGAACCCGATATTCAATACATTTATTCTCTTGTTACTAAACAATATGGTTTTGAAGAATCAAATATAAACATTATAAAAGATGGTACCAAATGTTTAGAAGTTGTATTTTCTGCTAAAGATGATAACAACAACGACTATGACTTAATTATAATAGATACACATCTTGGTGACATTTCTGGATTTGAAGTTGCAAGAAAGATTCGTAATAGATTACCACATAAACGAATTATATTAACTACAACATATTCAACAGATAATATAAACAATATGATAAATTCAATTGGTATAAAACCTAAAGATGTACTTCTAAAGCCTTTTAACTTTGCCGAGTTAATTGCTTTAATAGAAGGACGATAAAGTTTATAGAGTAAAATGGTTTATTGCGTTATATCCCACTATATTTTATCCATTTGTAATTTTATATTAAAGAGTAACTTCTGCAATGATAGATTTTTGAGTTATCTGTATTTCTGCCCTTAAGTTAGCGATATTATAAAAAATAAGATTTAAAAGTTCTTTTGCAAAAAGTGACCAATATTCTCCTAATTCATGTTGTATTACAAAAATATGTTTTTTACCTGCCTCTATTCTATGATCAGACGTTATACCTGAAACGTCCATATATTCATGTAATACTGAGAGAACGGACCACAAGTCAAATTTTTTTTTCATCAATATTACTGACTCTTTGAGATTATAGAACGCAACCTCTGCCGAATACTTTATTAATTTTTCTTTATATGGATCGACTGAAATTTTATTAGATTCTACTAATCGGATAGTTTCCTGAATTATAGATGAAACAAAATTTTTCGGAACTGGCATCATTCCTAATTTATGCTCGTATCTTTCCCATTCCACATATTTTTTTAAAATTTTATTTATAAGAACATTTAATGAAATTCCATTTTGATTAGCATCACGTTGGAGTTCATCTACTATAAATGAATCCAAACGGAAAGTTATACTCCTACTTTTTTTATGAGGACGAAGAACAGTATTATTATTATTATTATTATTGAAATTATTCACAATCCCCTTTTGTTCAACCACGTATATGTATTTTTGTTGTTAAAAAATGGTATTTTTAATATAGTTATAGACAAATTAATTAGCTTTCATAGTTTGATTATTTATTATTAAAATATTGAATCAATATTGTGCAGTTTTGAATGTAATCGAAAAAAATTATTCATTCAATATTTAAAAATTTTTAATTATTGCTTATTTAATTTGTAATTAGAATTAGACTATTTGCATTTGTTAACGATGTTAATAAGAGCAGTCTTGATCAGTCTAAAATGGATATTCGATACCACGCATAGGAACAATTATTTTTGAAAATAATTGATTGTTTAAAGACGTCATGATTCTCTAATAGATAAGATAAATAATCTTGTATATGCATTTATGAAAAAAACTTCTGCCTCTTCATCCAAAACCATTAATTGCTAAGTATAACTCCATAAGAGATTTATAGATTTGAGACTTATTATCTTTATTTGTTATTAGCAAAGGCATTATAAATATTGTAAATTTTTATATCTTATCCTTAAAATAACAAAATTATATTTGGAAATAGTAGAATAAAATAGTAAGAGTGAATATTATCAATTCATTTTAAATTTTATTAAAAAATTTTTTGATTAATAAAATTACCTTAGATAATAACCATCAAATCATTTTTTAAAATAAATTAAAATCATGTTTGCTTTAAAATTCTTAAAGTATGACTGATACTAAATTATCTAGATCCAATTTATTTAATTATATAAGATAGTTATATCATTGTTTATATATTTGGTTACATAAATTTTATTATCTTAATGAAAAAAAATGGATCAACAAGTGATAAAATTGATGATAATATAGATAATCATTCAGCCCTATTACTTACACAATATAGTTTAAAGGCATCACAATTAATTAAATCATTTACAAAGAATATCCTATTCCTTATACTAATTCTATTAGTAATTACAGGAATGACAATTTTGGATTTATCTATGGATTTGGGATTTATTAATGTTTTATCTGATGAAACAATTGATGCCATTATAATCGGTACATCCCTATTTCTTATTGTATTTACTATTTTAATAGTAAGGCCTGTTTATAGATCACAAAACATATTAGAGAAATGGTCAAACCTCTTTGATAAAAATGCGATTCGTACTGGCATAATTCTTTCAATCAACAATAAGAATAAAGAAGAAATTTTGAGCGCCTTATCGGAAACTATCGAACAGATTGCGACACCATTACAAAACTATCTTTCAAAATCAGATAATAAGGAATTTTTTGATATTAGTATTAACGATACAACTTTTGATATTTTAATCGATAAATCAACGATTAAATCTGTAGATGCAAATTCGTTAAAAAATACTATCCAAGACTATGGGAGTATAATAATTAAAATCACAGATGGTGTTATTGATAAAGATGTCACTTACGGTTTTATCCAATTATTGCAAAAGTATAGTAGACAACAAGGAAACAAAATTGGATTAGCCATGATAATTGGAGAAAGTATTACTCCAGAGAGTTATGAGTTAGTTAGTAAAACTAAGGATAAAATTATTAATGAAAATCTAATACTAATAGAAAAGCCTACTCCTACAGATCCTGATTTAATGAATTTGAATAATGTGTTACATTAATTTGTATCTTCATCATTATTTATAATTCTTACAAAAGTCAAAAATTCTTTAATCCATTTTAAATAAGCATCAAATCCTTTTTCTGTAATTAGATAAAATTTTGCATTAGGTGTATCGATTGATTCGAGATATCCATTTTGTTCTAGTTTATTTAGGATCAAAGAAATTCTATCAGGACGTTGCTGTTTAATTTCACCAATTTTTGTCATTATATGATATTTGCTAATTGGTCTTTTTCTGGAATATAAGCAAAGGTATTCTATTATGGATAACATAGTATACTCGGAAGAGAATCTCTTTGGTTTTTCCAATCATTATACCTAATTTTTAGGGTACAGAAGGTATTATATATTTTATAATTATGACTAGAGCTATTTAGGAAAGAAATAAATGAATGAATGAGGTTTATTTTACCGTTTATGTCTTTGTTATGATCTCCTCTTGTTTATTACCTGTTTTTATTTTGTATATCAAATACCCAGATAGAGCAATTATTACTCCTTGCAATACTTTTGTTATCATATCATATTTACCAATATAGAATTCTATACCTATAACAGGAACTCCTACCGTTCTAGAGGCAGCATATGTAATTATTAGTATGGTAGAAAGGACTATCAGAATTGAATAAGACAGTATGCTTTTTAATTTTTTGCCTAAAATCCATCCTAATAAACCTAAATAGATTATGGCTGATCCAGCAAATAATGCAATTTCAATTTGAAGTTCAGATATTTCACCGTCCAATCCTTCTGCAGCAAATTGACTAAACTTTTGTATTCGTTTGATGCTAAAATAAAATATATTATTGAAGTCGATAAGATTATTGCTGCAAGTATGTATATTAAAAGATGTGGAATATTCATGTGTTGAATTAGTTTCATAAAATTATAATAAAAGCATTGATATAACAATATTGTGAACATTCCTAACTAAGTTACATTACTCTTTTTATAGAATTTGGTTTTGCAGTTTATTATGGAATCATCTACAACCAAAGTATTTGTACTCGTAATGTCAACTATAATTAGTCTGTCAATTTTTACAATGACAAATTCCAATGTATTTGCTCAAAAGAACGGATTTACAGAGGAATTAAATTTACTAAATCAAGCGATACCTACATTAGAAAATCAGGATAAAAATGCAAAAAAGACCTTATTTGATGCTGAAGAAATAATGGAAGAAAAACTAAAAGATAATCCAGAAGCTGTAACTGCAGAAAAACGAATAGAAGCTGCAATTAAGATGGTAGGCGAGGATAATTTTCAGGCAGCACTTGACCACACCAAAGAAGCTATTAAGAGATTGAATGAACTTAATAATACATAAAAAATACCTGATAAAGTAGATTAATTTTCTTTTCTTTCTCAATTAGGTCTCAAACCATTATTTTTATAAATGGAAAACTATGTGAGATCTTATCCACATGTAAATAAACTAATATTAATTGGTTAGATCTAACTATGGTGATAACAATAGTGACTACAACAAGCATTTTCAGTAACAAAAAACAAACTTTTTAATTTAATCTATAAAACAATACGTAGTAGGAAGAGAAATTTACATGTCATTAAAAACCCTTTCAAATTTAGATGATCTAACTTATTATGGTAAAAAGATATTGGTCAGAGTTGACTTTAATGTTACCATTGGAAAAGACAATGAAATTGGTGAAGATTACAGAATAAGGATGACAATTCCCACTATTGAATACCTTACAAAAAGAGGTGCTAAATTAATATTGATGTCTCATTTAGGAAGACCGAAGAACAAAGAAGAGAAAGAGTACAAAGAAGAGGATAAAATTCAACAATATTCCACATCGGATATAGATATAGATATTAGAAAGCAATTTTCATTGGCAGCTGTAGCAAAAAGACTATCTGAACTAATACAGGTGTATAACGTATCATTTATTGAAGATTGTATTGGTTCATTGGTTCACAAAGAAATCGCCAAGATGGAAAGAGGTAACATCCTTTTACTTGAAAACCTTCGATTCTATAAAGGAGAAGAACTAAATGATTATAATTTTTCAAAAGAGCTGGCCTCATTAGCAGATATTTATGTGAATGATGCTTTTAGTGTATCACATAGAAAACATGCATCTATCTATGGAGCAGCAAGATTTTTTGATAAAAAAATAGCTGGATTAAATCTAAAGAAAGAATTGGAGTATCTCTCCATGGTAAAGGATTCTCCTGTACAACCCTTTGTATTAGTGATTGGTGGTTCAAAGATCAAAGACAAGATAGGTGCTTTAGGGAATTTACTTCCAAAAGTAGATAAATTACTTATAGGTGGTGCAATGGCATATACATTTTTAAATGCTAACGGAGTTAAAACGGGGGATTCCCCAATAGATTATGATCATTTCCAATGGGTAAAAAATGCACTATCTACATACAATGATAAAATATATCTTCCTGTTGATCATATAGTTACGTCACAATCTTTTTTAGACCTTAAAAAAGGAGAATCTCAAATAAAAGATAAAGAGAAAAGGAATGAAGGAAATGACAATTCTAAATTTGATCTATTATCTTCGATAGCACCACTATCACCATCGTCATTATCATCACATTCACCATCCGTCTCCCTCAATAAAGGTGCAATACCAGATGGGTTATTAGGGGTGGATATAGGAATTGAAACAGTTCAGCAATATTCATCAATTATAAGTCAAAACAGAAATGGAATGATAGTGTGGATTGGACCTATGGGGGTATTTGAAATTGGGCTTTTTAGAAATGGAACTAATAATATTGCGAAGAGTATGGCATTGGCTTTTTGGAGGGGGTCAAAGACAATAATTGGAGGAGGAGATACGCTGAGTGCATTAAAAAAAGCAGAGGTTTCAGAGCTAGAAGTGACTCATGTCTCAACAGGGGGAGGAGCGACACTAAAGTACTTAGCTGGAGGTGAAATGCCAGGAATAGAAGCGTTAAATAAGATTAAGTAAATTGAAACAGCTTAATAGGATTTATATACAAAATAATTAATATATAAAATGTTATCTATTGTATGTAGCATATTATTGTTAGTTATTGTTATACAGTAGATAAGTTACAATAACTTAGTATCAAGTTCAATAAACTTAATCGATATAGTGTTTTTTCTGTTTTATGTTGATTTCAATAATGAGTATAATCATTTCTTACTAGGACAAATTAATTACTCTCCAATTCACATGTACATATTTTTGATGGTTATTAGTGTATTCAAAAGTAATGTGACTTATTATAGTTACATTAGGGAAAACAATAAATTGTATCTTTTTACAATGATATAAGAAAGAAAATCAAATTTAAAATAAATAAAAACCAATATTTCCTTTTAGATAAATCACTTTCCAAATGGTAAAAATGAAAAATAAAAGACAATGGTATTAGTTATTTTTACCTATCACTGTATTTTAAAAACTCAATAATTATAGAAATCTCTCATAGTAAACTTTGTAAATTTATAAGTCTAAAATGAGTTCCAGCTTGGGATGGGATCATATAAAATATTCTAATATCTTTTCAAGATAATCTTTATTATCATCATCTCGAGTAAATTCCTGATATTTTGTCAAGTCTCTAGGAGTTACTATACCAATTGGTTTGTTTATTTCCCTTATATTATCAACAACCAGTAAATGTCTGATATTGTGTTGTAACATTATATCAATTGCTGTTGATGGGGAGTCATTCGGGTTAATAGTAATAAGTGGTAAAGACATTATTTCTTTGATTATTACTTTGCTAGTACAAACATCTTTAACACAGACTTTTCTAACCAAATCACGTTCCGTGACCAATCCCTTTGGGTTACCAAGACTATCAACTACTAGCAATGAGCTTACATTGTTCTCTTTCATCTTTATTGCAAGTTGCTGAACAGTAGCAGATTCTTCAATAGTTTCCATTTTTTTACTCATGATTTCATCAATGGTCCGTTTCATGAACTAATATATTAAATCTGATCTTTTAAGTATTATTTTATAAATTAATAATTATGGTTTGGCAAGCATACTCGCATTGTTAAATCCTAAATACAGTTTATTTTTTGTCGAACTATTCAATTAAAAATAATCATGTTTAGATAACCTACTTTTACAAAAACAATGAAAACCAAATTCATTGGGTTTAAGAATCGGATTCAATCATGATAATTCGCTTATGAATGTATAAACAATAAAATTTTAGTCAGTAGAATTAATTTTTATAAAATTTTTAAAATTGTACTCTTCATTATTGCCGTTATTTGTAATATGTAATGTATCATTTTCCGGGGAAAATTTATCTAATCCTTTTACATCCAATTCGGCTTCAAATTTTTTTAGAACAGATAAAATAACGTTATAGTCAATTTTACTCATATCTTGAATTGCTGCTCCTTCGCCAACGGTGGTGCCTTTAGGAGAATAAATAGTACCACCAACCATTCCCGGACCAAATGAGTTTCCTGGAGCTCCCAAATTTAGTAATACTCCCCCTGACATGTACAAACCTGAATTATATCCTGCTCCAAATGTTATCAAACTTCCTCCCCTAGCCTGACCCATGGCTCGTTCCATGCATCCCTTTCTTACAAGAATATCCACACCACGACTATCCTCAGAAGCCTGATTGTTCTGTCCTGCAAGTTCTGTTGCCAAACCATCGACTACAATTTTACCACTATAACCTTTATCAGCCAAGCCATTTTCTGCATGACCTTTTACTGTCCACGTTCCATTAAAATTACAGCCAGCTGCAAAAAAGTTCCCAACACTCCCCTCTACTATTAGATCTAGTTTTACAGGTTCTTTGAAACTGAGAATTCCTATTCTGTAAAGAGCTTTGGGATTTTTTATTGTAATTTTATTTTCGCCTTCAATTATTTTCCTTTTTAGAATGGAATTTACTGCTCTTTCATATACCAATGGTGAACTAACAATATCTCTGAATTTTTCTAAAGAAGCCTTTTTTAACCCTTTAGGAAGATTTATCCCATAATTTTTATATAATGAAAAATTAAGTCGTTCAAATTGCTCTTCTGGATTTGATGTATTAGAGCCTATAGAATCAGCAATTGATCTTATTTCATCTATATCGAGAATATACAATATATCTCCAATATTTAGCAAAGTTAGAGATATATCTTTTATTATATCAAAATAAATAGATATAAACAAACTCTCTATACTAGATCCTCTTGGAACTAGTCCTCTATTTTTATACTGATCCCTTCTGGTACAGAGAATAGATTGTGAGTAGATACAAGGAAGTAGAAAAAATCTTATTATAATCGATCATTTGCCTAATTGGTTAACCTTGAAAATCCAAATTATTATATGTATCTAAATAACTACACAATATTGGATTATAAGAAAATATAATATTTCGCGCTTCTACCATAATTCTATAAAGATGTCGTCAAATGTTAAGTAATAATATAAACAACCAGATTAAAGAAATCTTGAAGGCGGAAAAGAGAATTTTATAATAAGAATAGAAATTAAAAATTTGATAAAGTTCTTAAGTTAAGTAGACTTAATATTAATGGAATAATAAAGAACTGACACATTCTTTCTTCTCTCTTCTATTCTAGTCATATAGTAACTTTTTGCCCAGAGGGTAATAAACACGGAGAAACATATTACAATATATTTAAAAAAAAATTGGGTACATAATCTAATGTCCTTCACCAACTTATATAAGGATATATGATAGATAGATATAATTAATCAAGAACTTTCAAAACAACAAATGCTTACTTCAAATTAAAATTATATATTTCAAATTAAGGAAGAGAGATGATTTTAAAAACTCTATAATCCCAACAAAAATATTATGTATGGCTATCCTATAAATTATGATAAAGCAAAACAAAAGGATTTGGGAACACATAATAATATTTTACTAGTAATCGTAAAAATTTGTGATTTGATTTGAAAATAAAGTACTTATAATTTAAGTAGGTATGGATTCCATCATAATCTTATTATAAAATATTTTTGGTTTTCCAGGTTGCGGCGTTTCTACATAAAATGTTGCCCCTACAGAATCCAAAGCAGATAAATCAGTAGCCATTGCCCAGAAAGATGGATAGTTTCGATTGCCTGGGTTATATCCGAAAATACCTTTTCTTGCTCCAAACTTGTCTCTTACTAAAGCAAGAGAATCGGGTGTAGAAACTATATAAGTAAAAGGACCATCTGCCTTTTTTATAAATTCATAATTTGCCTTTTCTAGATCTCCATGTCTCAACAGCTGATCTGCAATGAATACGGCAATCACCTCAGAATCACATCTAGTAAATAAACGATATCCTTGAAGTTCAAGTGAAGATCTTAATTTGGAATAGTTTGTTATTTCGCCATTATGTACTACTGCTATATCAGGCATCACAATAGTACTGAATGGATGCGCATTATCCGGCGTAACTCTACTACTGGTCGCTATCCTCAAATGGCCGATCCCATGGGTTCCCTGAAGTGACCTTATTTTATATTTTGCATCAAGGTCCCTTACAAGCCCAATATCTTTTAGAAGATTCATTTCTTTTGCACAACTTGCGATTACAATATTGGGATCGAGAGTTAATTCATACAAAGTTTTATCCAATCTCTCTGGAGGTACTTTTTTTGTTACCTGATTATATTTTCCATTATTCTTTCTAAAGTAATCTATTCTGTAAAACTCTTTGTTTGATCCATTATTATTAAAGATGGCCACACCTGTACTATCCTGAGCCCGTATTTGCTGACTTTCCATCATTTTATAAAGGAGACATCCAATAGGAAAATCCTTATTACGATTTTCCATCATCACAGCACATATTCCACACATATTTTATTCCCTTACTATAGATCTAAGAACTTGTTGAGTTTCTGAAGAATCGAGTTTTATTCCTTTCTCACTAACGTACTCATTAAGAACCTCCTCTATCATATCCTTATAAGTTCTGTCTATTCCTTCTAGTGGAATGTTACCTTGTAGGCTTGCATCTATACTTGATGTACGTAAATCAGAAGGAGATATATTATGAAAATCACTATATCCTAACGCAGCAGGTATTCCTTTAATTTCCCCTTTTGTCCCTAACATATGGCGATATACATTATCAGCGATTGAACTGACGTCAGAAGGTTTTTCAGAATACATGTTGGAATGTGCTATCAACATACTTGTAGAATATCCTACTACATTTGCTCCAAGTGCTGCTGCCTTTACGATCTTACCTGCACTGTTAACATCACCTGCAATTACCAATATTGCATTATCATCGTCATTTTCTTCTCTTCCTTTGTAATAGTCGTTTATAGCCTTCCTTGCATCAGAAATCACTGCTATTGCATGTTTTCCTTGGTATATTTCATTTTTTGTTACCTTATTGGTATCAATTATAATTCCATCAGCTCCTTCCTCTAGTATTGTTTTTATATACAACGGAAAAACTTCACTAACATCTACCAATATTGGGCCATCAAATTCTTTTCTAAAATTCTGGAGCATCTTCAGAGAGGTTTCATCTGTATATTCTAACACTAAGCCTTCTGGATAAGATTTTTTATAATCTTGTTCCAAACTATCATTATTAGAACTAGGTACTTTTTTGAATAATGGGTATTTTCTTTTATTATCTCTTGTGGAATTTATTTCAATTGCTGAAATCAATCCTAATACATTTCCTTTTTCAGCAAGCTGATTTAATGCGAGATGCACCGATTCTAGAGAACTATAATGAATTGCAATATTGCCATATATTATCAAAGGTATATTCAAAGTAACCTTTCTAGACGTTTTTCTTCCTATGGAAATATCTAGGCTTATGGTTTCCCTATAAGGATCATATGGTGGCCTCGATAATTGTGCTCCGATTGCAGTTACATAGTCCCATAGATTTATTACTTTGGAATTGACGTTCGGAAGATTTCTAACATCATCATCTATCGAAGTAAATCGTGGAGTACCTGTCTTTGCAAGCTCCAAGACAGCTTTTCTAATGATAAACTTATCTGCATCATTCAATTTTTTTTGTCATCCTCCTCCAATACTCCTTATCTACTTGATGATCTTTCAAACCAATTCACTTCTCTTATCAATAACCGTCTTTATCATTTCCTTTACCGAATCTTTAAAAGTCTGACCGTTTACTAATGGTAATCCGCAAATCATACTAGTCAATTCATCTATTGCAACTAAATCTTCTCTTCTAAGATCATGGATACTTTTTCGTCCTATTGAGCCAGCAATGTTATTGAGTTCAAGTAATGTTCCTTTAACATAATTTACTATTCCATTTACACTTGTCTGTATATCCAATTTTTCATAGGATCCAGTTAACCCAGCGGGACATGCATTTGTATAACAATCCTGTACAAGAGTACATCCCATTGAAAGAAGAAATCCCGTTCCTATACCAACACCATTAGCCCCTAACGCAATACATTTAGCTATTCTTTCTGAATCCCATACACTACCATGAATGATTAATCGGAATTCGTCGTCGTCTCTATTATCAGTTGAATAATAATTTTCAATTGCTTCTCTTGCAGGTTTAAGAGATGGTATTGTATTTATTCCAATGATATCTCGAAGTTCCCATGGAGCAGCGCCAGTTCCTCCAACAAAACCATCAATAGAAGCTGCATCTGCATATGACTTCAGGATAATTTCAATATCGTCGTAGACTCGAGAACATCCAACCTTTACAATTATTGGAGTTCGCCAATCAGTGATTTCTCTCAGTTCTAGAATCTTTGCTACCAAGTCTTCAGGTCCTAAAATATCAAGATGTCTTGAAGGTGAATGTGCTGCTTTATATGATGGTATTCCCCTATTTTCAGCAACTAAGTCTGTTACCTTTGGACCGGGTAATAATCCTCCATGACCTATCTTTGCACCCTGACCAATTTTTATCTCTATACCATCAGCATTCAAGAGATAACTAGGATCTTTCCAGAACCTTCCCGAGGCATATTGGGTAATTAATGGATATAAACGACAAAAGAGACTATCCCTATCTATTGAATCTAAGTGGTGCTCTTTCAATAGTCGCTCAGCATAACTTAGTATATTCTCGTGTCTTTTCTCAGAAACATCTGACCACGACTCTTCTGAACCATATAGTTCCCACGGCAATGCTCCGCCCTCACCTGTATTCATTATAATCTTTATTCCCTCTTTCGCAAGTCTATTTAACGCGAGATGCAGTGCTATTTTCGCAGGAAGTTTTAATGAACCATAGCTCATTCCTGAAACAAAAAATGGTACGTCTGAAGTTATGATATTGGTAGAATATCTCCCCCCTAATGTGAATGTAGTATCAATGTTATTGTAGTGGGTATAATCTTTTTCTGTAGTTCTTAGCTTTGATCCAATTATTTTAATAGAAGGAAAATAATCATTTGGAGATCGAGCTCCTAGACCAGAATATGGAATTTCAGAGTCATTTACTTTTCTTACGTCAACTATCAGTTTAGTTAGATCAAAATAGCTATTAGATGATTCAGCTGCTCTTAAAAGATGTCTTTTAAGTTCCAATATATCTTTTGAATATGGCATGATATGTATCCGACTCTAGAAATATAACAATTATCACACATTTCCATACATATAGAATTCTCTTGGAGATGGTATTGATGCAACTTTTGCATGTTCATCTTTTTTAATATCGCAATACATATCGATAAAATCATTTGTAAATGCCGGTTTTAAAAATTCTGTGTCACATTCTAATGACTCTATCGCATCTTGTAAAGATGTAGGTAATTTTTTGATTCCGTATTCTCTTTTTTTGTGTTCTGAGAGTTTATAGATATCTTCATCTACAGGATCAGGTGTTGAAGATTTTTTATTAATACCATTTAAACCTGCAAGTAACAATGCTGCCTCAACAAGATAAATATTTGAGCTAGGATCAGGTGTTCTGTATTCTATCCTCTTTCTTCTTTTCATTTTCCTAAAATGAGCTGGAATCCTGATACTCACCGACCTGTTCATCTTGCTCCATGCAACATTTATTGGAGCCTCATATCCTGGCACTAATCTCCTATAGGAATTCGTTGTAGGATTAGTTAAAGCACATAGTGCCTCAGCATGTTCTATTAACCCGCCAATATAGTAAAGTGCTGTTTGACTTAACTCTGCGTATTCGTCTGCAGCATCATAAAACAAGTTTACATCTTCATTTTTATGCCTTGCCCATAGACTTTGACTTACATGCATCCCAGATCCGTTATCTAGTGCAACTGGTTTTGGCATAAAATTTGCAATCATTCCACGTTTTGCAGCAGTTTCCTTTACTGTTTTTTTGTATGTAATTACTTGATCAGCCATAGGAACAAGCTGGTCAAATGACATTTGTATTTCACATTGGCCAGCAGTAGCTACTTCGTGGTGATGGGCTTCAACCTTTATTCCAAAATGTTGATGCAATGTATCAGACACTTCATCCCTAAAATCTGTTAAACTATCTGCAGGTGGAGCAGGAAAATAGCCACTTCTAAATGGAATTGTGTATCCTCCACCACTTCCATTACCTTGGCCCCAAGGAGCCTCAGCAGATTCAATAGAATATCCAGTACCACCAGAGCAATTAACTGCTGACATAGGAGTTGGCAATAATGTTATTTTGTTAAATACAAAAAATTCTAATTCTGGACCCCAATAGCTTTTCTCGAACCCTTTATTCTTTGCAATTTGATCAGCTTTCTGCGCAATAAACCGAGGATCTCTTGAGTAACGTGTATTATTAAAACCTTCATAGATATCCACAAACATGCGAGCACCTCGTGATGCATACGTGTTATTTTTATTGTGATGGTCTTTATCAAAATAATCTGGCAAAATAGCAAATGTAGATGGATCGGGTTTTAGTATCATGTCTGATTCTTGAATCTCTTTGAAGCCTTTAATAGAACTTCCATCTAGTCTAGGAATACCATTTTTAAATGATTCTTCTGTTATTTCATCACTGTGGACACTTATTTGTTGTAAAAAACCAAATGGATCACAAAAATTCAATCTAACCCATTTTATTTTTGCTCGTTCTAATTCATTTAATATTTCAACTTGTTTTTTATTTTGATCTAAGTCTATATGAGCTATCTGCATATATTATTCTTACCATACTAAAATATAAAGTGGATCATTCGTTTAATTATCAAACGACAAATAAATTCATGAATTTCTTAACATATGTTAGGAAGAATAATAAGATATTCGCAAAAATATAATATTATCTGAAATTTAGAAGACAATAAATAAGAACATATATTATAAAAAATAGCTATAAGAAAATTCAGGTTCATTGTTATTGAATTTTTGTCTAATTTATTTTACATAGAATATACGACCCTTTTTAGAGACAATCTTAATGATTAACTGTAGAGTAAAAACAATTTTATGTACGTTAAGATATTTAAATTATTTGTTAATGAATCAGAACCAAAACTCTTAAATACTTTCTATATGTGAGATATTAAAAACAAAAGGTTATAATTATCATGGCTACAATTTCGGTAGATGAATTAGACATCAAGATACTTAAAAAATTAATATCGGATGCAAGGTTATCATATCGTGGAATTGCTGAACAAATTGGAGTTTCTCCACCTACTGTACTTTCAAGGGTAGAAAAGCTTGAAAATAATAGCATTATCAAATCATATTCAGCAATACTAGATCATGAAAAATTAGGATATGATTTAACAGCAATAATTGAAGTTATTGCTGTTAAAAATAAAGTAGTTGAAGTAGAAAAGATTATATCAAAATACCAAAATGTATGTGCAATATATGATATTACTGGATTAACGGATATGATAATTGTTGCAAAGTTTAGAAATAGAAAAGACCTAAGCAATTTTGTAAAAAAAGATTTATCAATGCCCTATGTAGAAAGAACCAATACACATATTGTATTTATCACAGTAAAAGAGGATTTTCGAATACTATAGATATCTATTTAACTTGGAATGTCAATTTTAAACTGTATTTATCAGATAGAGATATTATCTCCTTTAGCTCAAATTAGTTGTTTGCTAACTATGTTTAGGCTAAAACAACCACTGTAAAGAAGACTAATTCTTAAGTTGCATAGCATCATAAGTTGGTTGAAAAATCAAAAAGTATCTCAACATTATAATAAAATTGATTCCTACGGGGTTCTATGTTGAATTATTGTTACTATAATATTATTACATAATTGCCAATAATAGTTGTAAAATAGCAACTTATTAAAGATTCTTACTAAAGTTTTGCATACTTAACACCATTTTTCGTGACTGTATGGTATTGTGCTATTATGTCGTTGCATATTTTTACATTTGTATTTGCTTTTTTCAATAAGAAGATTGGCTTTACCAAGCTACTCATAGGGGTTTTCATTCCCCCTATTCATAGAATTATCAGTTTCAAGGGACTTCTATTTTATTCATATCAAAAATATTCCTAACGTTGTTTTATTTTTAAAAAAATTTTGATTCAATGATTAGAATTGGAATCTTCTATAATCAAATGATTAAAGTAATAATTTGACCCGATTACGATACTGATTAACCAAATTTTATTTCTAAGATATAATATTTGAGGAGGAAACTTTTTGCTAATAGACGTCATTGAATATTACTTTTCTTTTTGTAAATAATTTATGTAGAAAGATTTAGCTCTTTTAAATTTATGTTGTTAATATAAGAGGATTTTACAAATCAAATTGTTATATTATTTAATTCATTCTATATAAATTTTATAAAAGAATTGACAAGTAAAATACAAAATAATGTTGCGTCTAAATAACTACATAAATAAAGCTCACTGAGACTTCTGACTTGGGATTGGAGAAATCAGTTTAATTCATCCAAAAATACATATCAATTTTTGATTTTATTATCTATTATTTTAGTTTACTGTTTTTTTCATTTATGGAATTTGGATGGTTTTCCTAGTATATACAGAGATGAAGATCATTATTTAAGAAAAGCTATGTTTATCTTGGAAGGTAAAGGACTTCAAGAAGGCTCAAATGATCTGATGTATTCCATCTTATAAATACGATCATCCATACTTTGGTCAACTATTTCTAGGTGGTGTTTTGAAATTAATTGGATACCCTGACATTTTATCACCCAAAGCGGGAGATGTACATTCAATCGAAATGTTATATCTCGTACCTAGAATTATTATGGGATTACTTGCAGTAGTTGATACATTTCTTATCTATAAGATAGGTCAATTAAAATATA
>Ga0126304_10000468_pt1 | contig 16383 bp, 20 predicted proteins | sample Plot25_FD_92538 | JGI IMG/M metagenome (GOLD analysis project Ga0126304, IMG submission 92538) | Serpentine soil microbial communities from UC McLaughlin Reserve, CA, USA - Plot25 | ecosystem: Environmental > Terrestrial > Soil > Grasslands | place: USA: UC McLaughlin Reserve, Lake County... | reverse complement strand
TCTTCATCTGGATCGGCGTATAGAACACGTCGAGGGCGCCCTGCGTTAACAGACGCTCCATGAGCACGCCAAAAATCTGCGGATTCATGTCGTCGATCTCGGCCTCGATAACCACCACCGTGTGGCTCGCCGCTGCGGCATCCGCCTCGCCGATCAGCACCCGCAGCACATTCGGCATGTCGGCGAAATCGCGGTTGCCCGCTCCGTAGCCAATCTGAGCCACGCGCATCGGCGGCACAGAACCAAACGCGTGCGCGTAGCCCGTGATCAGCAGCGCGCCCGTGGGCGTCACCATCTCGACCGTCTGCGCGCCGGCATAAATGGGTGCGTCCTTCAACAGCCGAACCGTGGCCGGCGCGGGCACCGGATACACCCCATGCGCCGTGCGGACAGTGCCGTTACCCACATTCAACGGCGACGCCACGATGCGCTCTGCCCCGATAGTCTCCATCGCAAACACCGTCCCGACAATGTCGATGATGGAGTCGAGCGCGCCGACCTCGTGCAGGTGCACCTGCGCAAGTGACGTCCCATGGATGGCGGCCTCAGCTTCGCCCAACCTGGCAAACAGTTCTTTTGCGCGATCTTTTCCGGCCTGGCTCAACGCAGAGCCGTCGATCAGACGGTTGATGTCGTTGAGCGTCCTATGCACATGGTGATGCTTTTCCTCGTGCGACTCGGTGTGGACGTGACTATGGCCCTGGTGATGATGGCCATGATCGTGCCCCTGGTCGCGGCGATGGCCTTGATCAGAACCATGGTCATGTGCGTGGTCCAGAGGGCCGTGCTCGCCCTTGACGCAGAATTTGGTCGCCGCGATTCCGGTGCGCGTGACCCGCTCGGTCCAGATCATGGCCGGTGAAATCGCGAGGCTGCCGAGCGCTCCGCGGACGTCCTCGATCTTCACGCCGGCATCGATCAGCGCGCCGAGGACCATGTCTCCAGCCGCACCGGCAAAGCAGTCGAAGTACAAGACCTTCACAACCTGCCGATTGTACCCGCTTACCCCGACCTTCGCGGTTGAATGCGGCCCGATTCCATCATCGAGTAGTAGGTCTGGTCAGCCAGGATGAGATGGTCGATGACATCGATCCCCATGATCTCTCCTGCGTCCAACATCCTGCCGGTCAGCTCAAAGTCGTCTGGGCTGGGGCTTGGATCGCCTGACGGATGGTTGTGAAACAGGATGATGGCGGCCGCTGCCGCGGCCGCGGCCTCTCTGAAGACCTCACGCGGATGGACGACCGTGGCGTTCAGCGATCCGACCGACAGCAGCTTGATTCGCAGCACGCGATTCTTCGAGTCGAGCATCAGGATTCCGAACTGCTCGACGGCCGACGATCCGTACTCGGGTAGGAGATACGCGGCCACCTGGCGAGGCGTCACGAGCCGCGGACGTTCGATCATGTCGCGCACGAGGGTGCGGCGCCCGAGCTCGATCGCGGCAATCACCTGAGCGGCGCGCGCGCGACCAATCCCTGCAACATGACATAACGCACTGACGCTCAGACGCGTAAACCCATGAAGTCCGCCAGCATGCTCGATCAGGCGATTGGCCAAATCGAGCGCGCTGTGGCCGCGGACGCCGCCCCCGAGAACGACCGCCATCAGCTCGTTGTCGCCGAGTCCAGTCGGTCCGAGGCGCTCCAGTTTCTCGCGCGGACGGTCGTGCGGTGCGACACCTTTCATCTATACTCAATCCTTCATGCGTCTCTGGTGCCGCGCTGGTCTGGCGTGCTTCCTCATCGTGCTCGCCGCCGCGTGCACATCTCCTCCGAATAAGGAAATGGATCAGGCCCAGGGCGCGATCGATGCCGCGCGCGCTGCGGGCGCAGATCGCTACGCACCGACCGAGTTCACTGCCGCAACCACCGCACTCAAGAACGCCAGCGATGCCGTGGCTCAGGGCGACTACCGGCTGGCACTCAATCACGCCATCGACAGCCGCGAGCAGGCACAGAACGCCGCCCGTGTGGGCGCCGATACCCGCGCCAGAGTCCGTGGCGAGGTCGAGCGTTCGATCGCGGAAGTGAACGCACTCATCACGCAAGTCAACGCGTGGATCGCGAGTCCGACGGCGGCGCGCACGCCGCGCACGCGGCGCACCGCGCAACAGGTCGTCACCACCAGCACTGCGGAAGTGCAAAAAGCGGGCTCAGCGATGCAGGCGGAGGATTATGCGGGGGCGCAGAAGCTGTTGACGGCTTCAAAAGAGCGGCTGCAGAAAGCACTGCCAGTCACACCGAATAGCGCAGCCGCGCAATCTACGCGACACCGGAAGTAGGCCGAGTGATCAGAAAACGATCCAGTGCCCTTCCATGACGATGTCGGCCCAGCCAGTCAGATAGACACCGTCATCGCGCCACTCGACGCGCTGCGTGCCGCCGGGCGCGATCACGTCAACGGCGCGAGCCGCGCCCCCGTGCGCCGCTGCCGCCACCGCTGACGCCGACGAGCCCGTTCCCGACGAGGTCGTCGGGCCGACGCCGCGCTCCCAGATCAAAATCCTCACGCGGTCGGATGCCTCGACATGCGCAAATTCGACGTTGGTCCCCGCCGGGAACATGGTGTGCCTCGAGATGAGCGGTCCGATGCGGTGAAAGCGTTCGGCGTCAGGCAATGGCCCGAGCACGATGCATTGCGGGTTGCCGATGCGCAGCACGCTGGCGCGAATCGATTCACCCGCGACCGGGATGTTCTCTTCGCGCAACTCCTCTGGCAGGCCCATTGCGGCGCGGAACGTGTAATGCTCCCCTTCCCGATGCGTCAACTCGAGCCGCTTCGCACCGGCATCGGTATCGACCAGGATCGACGTACCGGCGGCCAGATTTTGTGCGCGCGCGACCAGCGCCGCGAGACAGCGCAGGCCGTTGCCGGACAATTCCGAGCGGCTGCCGTCCGCATTCAGAATCTGCATGGCGGCACCACCAGGGCGAAGGTCGTACACGATGAGCCCGTCGCCACCAACGCCGTGATGGCGGTGGCACAACCGTCGCGCCAGATCGGCCCGGTCGCCGCCGACGTCAGCAGTGGGAACGAAGAGAAAGTCGTTCCCGTAGGCGTGCGCCTTCGTAACTCGTACCGGCATCAGGGAAGCGTGAACCCGTTGAAGACGTAGGTGAAGCCAGCCGCAAAGCCGATGCTCGGGTCGCGTGAGGTCACACCCAGGAGAATCGCCGCATCGCCCCGCCACCCGCCGACCGTATAGCGGGCGCCCAGACGTACCTCGCCTCGCGACCCAGTGCCCGGTGGGGCCACGCCCTCAGCCGTGTCGATGTGGCCATTGATTTCACCAACGAGCTCGGCCGCCTGCGTGAACGCTCGAGCCAGAGAAAAGCCGTAGGTGAACACGTCGTTCTGGCGATCCCCTCGCGTCGGGTCTCCAAGGATCCCCATGCCGATATTGCCTACGAATCGAATCGACCGTACCGTCTTGGCGCCCAGCACAGACGCGAAGAAGTCTGTCGTATCGAGGCCGAGTCCACTTTCGTTCGACGCATTGGGCAGCTTCGTCGCGAAGCGGAATCCAAACGTCGGCCGGCCCTCGGTCTCCGAGAGCAGCCGCACCTTCATGCCGATCGACCAGTCTTCCACGCTCGACGTGGAATCGCCGGTCACGGTCACCATGTCGGAGAGCGGCGCCACGCTACGCTCAGTGATTGACAGCCGGTTGTAGAAGCCGCCATCAATCTGCACTTCCGCTATCGAGCTGACGCCGACGCTGACCCCGACGAGCGGCAGCCGCAGCAGGTTGCCCTCCAGGCCCGATGCCGGATAGCTCACGTCCTTGCCGTAGTCGAAACCAAACTCCGTGAGTACTCGGCCAGCGCCGATCGTCTCGGGATCTTCGGTGACGAGCGGACGCTGTTGAGCAGACGCCGAGAACGGAAGCAGCACGAGCGCTGCTGACACGAGAAGTCGATTCATCAGAATTGCCGTTTACTGTCCACGAGCACGGTGACCGGCCCGTCGTTCACCAGTTCAACGTGCATCATGGCCTGGAATTCGCCGGTGGACACCGGCACGTGCGCCGCCTGCAATTCTCTCACGACCGCTTCGTAGAGATCTCGCGCGTCGCTCGGCGCCGCGGCCTCATCGAACGATGGCCGTCGTCCCTTGCGGACGTCGCCGTACAGCGTGAACTGCGAGACCACGAGCACTGCCCCGCCGATGTCCATCACCGATCGATCCATTGGCTTACCCGCGTCGCTCTCGAAGAGTCGCAGATCGCGGATCTTGGCGGCGATGTACTGCACGTCGGCCGGCGCATCCCCGCGGCCGACGCCCAGCAACGCGACCAGCCCGCGCCCGATCTCGGCGGTCACACGCTGGCCCACGCGTACGCGCGCAGACGTAACACGCTGGATGACAGCGCGCATATTCTGTGGTTACGACTGAATTTGAATCAGCTGCCCGGCGGTCGCTTCCTCGAGGCGAAGCGCGGCACTGTCACGGAGTTCGCCGCTCGGGTTGAGCCGCGTGTCGAGCAGATGCCGCGGCATCACGTTGCCGAGCGCTTTGAGCATCGACTGCTTGACGCCCGGGTGCTCGACCTCGAGATCCATGATCAAACGCTTGACGCGCTGACGCTGCAAGCTGAGATCGCCGCAGGCCGGACAGCAGCAGCCGATGATCGGGAGTTCCACTTCCTTGCAGTACAGCCGTGCCTCGTCCTCGCCGACATACGCGAACGGACGAATGACGACGTGTTCGCCGTTGTCTGAGACGAGGCGGGCCGGCATCGCCTTGAGCGCACCGGCAAAGAACAGGTTCAGCAGGAGGGTTTCGATGAAGTCATCGAGATGATGGCCCAGGGCAATCTTCGTCGCACCCACCTCCGTGGCGATACGGTAGAGCACGCCACGCCGCAACCGTGCGCAGAGCGAGCACGGTGTGGCGCCAGAGTCGAGGATGTCGTCCATTACCTCGCCGATTGACGTGTGCTCGATCCGATACTCCCAGCCGTGCTCTTCGCACGTCTTCGCGATGACGCCGTGCTTGAAGTCCTTGTAGCCGGAATCGACGTTGACCGCGATGAGCGAGAACGAGATTGGCGCCCGCGTGCGCAGGTTGTCCAGCGTCTGCATGAGCGCCCAGCTGTCCTTGCCGCCGGATAGACCAACCATGATGCGGTCGCCGTCCTCAATCAGATTGAAGTCGGTGATCGCTTTAGTCGTCTTTTTGGCAATGCGGGCCTCGAGTTGGCTGCGGTACGACATCGGTTTCTTAGTTTACCGCGCGAAAACTGCGCCCAGCTGCCCTATCGAGTATTGAACTGCGCACGCCGACGGCGTGTCAGCAGAGTGCCCGGGCATTTCGGAGCGGCATCGGTCTCGCTCTCGGAGCAATCGGTAGGGCCGGAGGACGCCATGACGCAACAAGCTCGAGTCCCTCACCTCACGCAGATTTCTGGCCGTAGGCGACTAGAAGCCGTTCGTCTTACTCAGCCGCGACTCGAGGACTTCCGCAACGTCATACAACGATGGCGCGGGGGTCGCGGGATCGACAGCGTCCCGCATCAAACGCCGCAGATTGAACAGGTCGGACACCACTCGGAACGTCCGGGATAGCCCGTACTTTGACTGGCCGAACCTCCGCGGCCGGTGATTGACGACGACCTCGGTCACGCGATCGCCAATCTGGCTGGCAAGCTGCGGCAGATACCGGTGCATCCCAGGCGTGAGCTTCAACGGTTTTACGACCTCCGCCCGGAAGACCTTCAGCGAGCAGCCGACGTCGTGCACCTTAACGCCGCTCACCAGGCCAATGAGTCGATTTGCAATCACTGATGGCACCGAGCGCGTCAGGAAGTCGTCCTTGCGCTCTTTGCGCCATCCGCAGACGACGTCGTAGTTCCGCGCGATCTCGAGCAGGCGGGGAATATCCGCCGGATCGTTCTGCAGGTCGCCGTCGAAGGTCACGATGAACTCGCCACGTGCGTAGGCAAATCCGGCGGCAAACGCGGCGGTCTGTCCGAAGTTCCGCGCGAATCGCACGACGCGCACGTACGGATCGGTCTTCTGAATCCGTCGCAGGACCTCGAACGTGCCATCCGTACTGCCGTCGTCGATGAGGACGACCTCGTGCGGCACCGCCATTGAGGTGAGGATGGCCGACAGTTCCGCATGGAGAGGCGCGACGTTCGGTTCCTCGTTGTACAGGGGGATGACGATTGAGAGCTCCACGCTCACGGGATGTCAGCCGCCCTCGTGCGCGCCCGCCGCTTTCCGCGCAGCCACCACAGCACGGCACCGACCACGATCAGAGCGGCCAGCCACATCGCGATGGCCTGGCCGTGCGTGCGCATCAGCTCGAGGGCTCTGTCGCCGTAATACATCGCGAGCACGCCGAGCGCCAGATACCTGGCGCCACGCGCCACCGCGATCGCCCACACGAACTGCCACACGCGGACTTCTGCGAGACCCGCCGCCAGGACGAACAGCTTGAATGGTGCCGGGGGCGGCAACAACGCCGGCACTATCAACGCCAGCACGCCGTGCCGGCGATACAGCGCCAGCGCGCGGTCGATATGACCGGCGTGCAGCCGCTTGCGCAGGAACGTCTCCCCGCCTTTCTCGGCGATGTAGTAGATGACCAGGCAGCCGGCCACTGACCCCGCTGTCGCCATGAAGGCGTAGTACGGCATGCGCTGCTTGTGCTCGATCACCATCAGCACGACGAGAATGTCGTTGATCTGTGGCAGCGACACGAATGATGAATCGAGAAACGCGACGCCAAACAGTCCTGGCCCACCCAACGTAAGAGCGATGCCGTGTAGCCAGGTAATGAAGGAACGCACTGAGGTCGCAGTTGATCCGCGCTATTCTTGACGCGGCCCCGTGATTATAGCCCGCGCACGACATCCAGAGCGGCTGCTGGCCGCGGTCGCGCTGCTCGTCGGGCTCGCGGCGTGGCTCGTCTACCTCAACGAAGGACTCGTCCTCGCCCACTACGACGCCAAGGCGCATCTCGTCGTCGCGCGCCGCGTCATCGACAGCCTGACACCCGGATGGCGGCAGATCGGCGCCGTCTGGCTGCCGCTCCCACACTTGATTCAGATCGTGCCGACACAGATCGACCTGTTCTATCGGAGCGGCGCGTTCGGATCACTGCTGTCGATTGGTTGCCTCGCGATTACCGTCTGGGCCATGTCGCGGCTCGTGCTGTCGATGACCGGCTCGAGGCTGGGTGCCATCGTGTCGACGGCGCTGATCGTCCTCAATCCGAATCTGCTCTACGTGCACGTCACGCCAATGACCGAGCCGCTGCTGCTGGCCGCGACATTGATGTCGGTGTTGTTGCTGCGCGAGTGGCTGATGACATCGACCGGCGAACGCGTGCCGGCCTCGCTCGGGTGGACGCTGTTCCTGACGACGTGGACGCGATATGAGGCGTGGCCGATCCTCGCCGGCGCAATCGGTACTGCGGCATTCGTGCTATGGCGGCAGGATCGTCCCTTTCGGCAGGTCGTGCGCCAGACCTGGCGACTGACGCAATGGCCGGCCGCCGCTGCCGTGCTGTTCCTCGTGCTCAGTCGAGTGACCGTCGGCGCGTGGTTTGTGTCCGGCGGCTTCTACGAACGCGATCCCACGTACGACGCGCAGATCATTAAATCACTGCTCGCTATTTGGTGGGGCACGCACCGTCTCAGCGGCTACGTCATCGAGATCGTTGGCTTGACGGCAGCTGCGTGGGTCGCGTGGCGAGCGGTGAGACACCGCGAGGAATCACTGAATCTCGTCGTCGTCGTCCTGTTCGCCGCGGCCGCGCTCCCGGCGTATGCGTTCTACGAGGCGCATCCGTTTCGGATCCGTTACATGGTGCCGGTGGTAACGGCGTGCGCGTTGTTTGGTGGAATCGCGGTCGGAGCACTATCAGGCCGGCCTAACCAGCCTTCGCTTTTCGAGCTACGGCGGTCCGCCGCAGCCTTGGCGAAGGCGGAATGGAGCCGCCCTGGCGAGTCGCCCGCGACAGCGTGGCTGCTGGCAATGTTGCTGATCGCAGCCATGCTGATCGAGTCGCCGCCATGGAGCAGCCAGAGTCCGCTGCTCGTCGAAGCTCAGCTCGATGCAGTAAACAGCGTGGCACGTCAGCGGGTCACGGCGTGCCTCGCGCCGGCTTACCACGGAGAAAAGGTGCTTGCGAGTATGGGCTCACTCGCCCACTACATGCAGGAGCTCTCGCATCAGGGCTTCGCGATCGGCGACTTCATCCACGAAGGCAACGGCGCGTTGTGGGAACTGGCACTGGAGACCGGACCCGCGCCGCACGCGGGCTGGATGCTCGTCGAGGAGAAATCGGAAGGTGGCGACGTACTCGCTCAGCGAATCCGCCGCCACGACACGTTTACGCGTGGCATGACGAAGGTCTGCGAAGGCGGCGGTGTGTCCCTGTACCGTCGCGACTAGAACCGGAAGCCCGCGGTGAAGTTGTACGTCCAGCCACCGAGATCGATCTTCGGCGCAGCGAAGTCCGAATTGAGATCCCCGCTCGCCCATTGATGGCGGATCTCGAAGCCCGCGCTGAACGCGTCGGCGGCGAACCGGATGCCGCCGAGCACGATCGGGCCTGCACTGGTGCCGTCGTCCTCAAAGCGTCCGTTGAAGATTTCTCTGCCTGCGTTGAAATCGACGAACTCTCCGACTTCACTGTAGCGCCAGCTGATGAGGCCGACACCGCCGCCGACGTAGGGCTGAAAGGGCGAGCTCGGACTCACCGGAATCAGCCGCACCGTGAACGCCAGAGGGACCAGGCGCAGATGCAGATCCTGATCGATCTCCGTGCCATCCGGATCGACGAAGTCCGCATAGACGCTGTGGGCGGTCTGGGATGAGTAGCTGACGCCGATGCCGCCTTCGATGTGGCGCGCCAGCGGGAAGAGCCACTCGCCGCCGACTGACGCGCCGTTGAAGTCGGCGATGTCGAACAGCAGAAACGTGCTGTTCGCATTCAGCACGTCATCGAGATCGCGCCCATCAAAGCCGACCGGCGTGAAATAGCCCAGCGTGAAGTTGACGGTCTGTGGTCCCAGATCCTGCGCGCTCGCCACGGTGGCGCACATAAGCACCGCACCGACGAGCACTCCCTTCGCTAACGCGTTCTTCAACATGTGACGTCTCCAATGTAGGGGCAGCATGCGGCACCCGGGAAAGGCGTCACAGGGCATGTCCTACGGCGGACCGCGACTGCACTTGCGATGCCAGCTGCTGGTGCAGGTTGTGGGTTGTGTTAGTCGTTAGTAGTTGGTGGTTAGTGGTTTGGTTCGTCGGCTATGCGCGGGTTTGCGCTCGTTAGCACCACCAACCACTTACTATCACGAGCTGTAGCGTCCAGGCGTCAGTTCGTCCGATTTAGAGAACGCTGTCGGACGTCACTGATCACGTCGAGTATTGCCGTGTGCACTCGGCCGTTCGAGGCGACCAGGTGTGCCGCAGCGGGATCAAATTCGGATCCATCCATACCGCTCACAGTGCCGCCGGCTTCGGTGACGACCAGCGCACCAGCAGCAACATCCCATGGCCAGAGATGCTGTTCCCAGTAGCCGTCGAAGCGACCTGCAGCGACGTAGCACAGGTCGAGTGCCGCAGAACCAAGGCGCCGCACTGCACGTGCACGGCCAAGAAAGGCCGCGAACATCGTCACCAGATCGGCGGTCTGCTTATGGACGTCGTATGGAAACCCGGTGACGAGCATCGCATCGATCAGTTCGCCAGCCGCCGATACGTGCAGACGTTGGCCGTTGAGAAACGCTCCCGCTCCCCGCTCGGCGGTAAACAACTCGGCACGCGTCGGATCGTAGACCGCGCCCACCACAGTGCGTCCGTCGATCTGCAGCGCCAATGACGAGCAGAAGATCGGCAGTCCGTGTGCGTAGTTAGTGGTGCCGTCGAGCGGGTCGTACACCCAGCGGTGCGGTGACGTGCTCGGTTGGTGCGGGTCGCGGCTCATCTCCTCGGCGAGGACGTCGTGATCAGGAAAACGCTCGGCGAGAATCGTCCGGCACATGCGCTCGCACTCGAGATCGACTTCAGTGACGAGATCGATGGTGCCCTTCTTGTCGATGTGGAATCCCGAGGCACGCCGTGCGAGCTGGATGGCGCCGGCCTGAAGGACGATTTCGACTGCGGTGGCGAGAAAGACTGGATCCGGGGGCCCCTGCCCTGAGCGAGCAACGCGAGTCGAATGGGTCACTCGGCGTTCTGCAGACCGCACTCAGCCGCACCGGCCCGCTTGACCATGACGACTTCCATGCCGCCCTGAGGTGCGCGCTGCAACACCATTTCATCCATGAAGCTGCGGATCAGGAAGATGCCGCGGCCACTCGCCTTGAGCAGGTTTTCGGGCGCCAGCGGATCCGAGATTGTTTCAGGGTCGAATCCGGGCCCCTCATCGCGCACGCGAATGACGATGCCCGAGGGGCGGCCCGCGTCGAGCGGTGTGAACTCGACGTGCACATGTTTGTGCTCATCGCCTTGATTGCCATGCTTGATGGCGTTGATGACCGACTCGCGGACCGCGACGCCGAGCCAGTGAAGCGCTTCGTCGTCGAGCCCGGCGAGACGCCCGAGATGATCGCTCGCAACCTGCACGAAATCGAGCATCTCGTAGGTGCTGTGGAAATCGAGATGGACGCTGTTTCCGTTGGTCATCAGTCTGACGGATTATAAGTCACCTGTTATAGTGCGATGATGGCCTCGCCGCAAAGAGCCATGGTACAGCCCGCGCCGCGCGGTATGCGCGGGCACGTCCGACCGCCAGGCGACAAGGCGATTTCCCACCGCTACGCACTGCTTGCCGCCCTGGCCCAGGGACGATCGGACATCCGGGGCTATTCGACGGGCGGTGACTGCGCATCCACCGTGCGCTGCCTTCGCGCCCTGGGCGTCACCGTCGATGAAACCGGACGCGACGCCAGCGGCCTGATGCTGTCGATTACAGGGCGTGGCCTGGGTGGCCTCTCGGCGACCACGGGAGTGCTCGATGCCGGCAATTCCGGCACCACGATGCGCATGCTCGCCGGGATTCTCGCGGCACACCCTTTTGCCACGACCATGACTGGCGACGACTCTCTGCGGCGGCGTCCCATGCGTCGCGTGATCGTGCCGCTGGAGCGCATGGGCGCCCGCATCGGTTCGGAAGACGGCCGGCCACCGCTCTCGGTTCAAGGCACCGCCTCCATCCAGCCGATCGAATTTGCGCCCGAGGTGCCCAGCGCCCAGGTCAAAACCGCAGTCCTCCTGGCCGGTCTGCACGCAAACGGGACGACAACGGTGCACGAGCCCCTTGCCACGCGGGATCATACGGAGCGCGCGTTGCACACGTTCGGTGTGCGGGTCGAGGCCAGCGGACGTTCTGTCTCTGTGACGGGGGGCCAACGTCTCTCCGCCCAGACCCTCGAGGTGCCGGGTGATATTTCGTCGGCGGCCTTCTGGATGGTGGCCGCCGCTTCGCTGCCCGGGTCGGAAATCGTCATCGAGTCGGTTGGGGTGAACCCGACTCGCACCGGCATTATCGATGTCCTCCGCCGGATGGGCGCCGATCTTCAAGTTGACAGCGTGCATATTGGAAGCGAGGGCAGTTACGTCGGCGAGCCGATTGGCACCATCCGGGTACGCCATGGCCACCTGGGCGCGACGGTCATCGAGCCAGCGGATGTGCCAGGGGTGATCGACGAACTGCCCGTGCTTGGCGCGTTGGCCACGCACGGCGGTGAGTTACGGGTGACGGGGGCTCAGGAGCTGCGGGTCAAGGAGAGCGACCGGATCTCGGCGCTTGCCGACGGGCTGCGCCGGATGGGCGCCGACATCGACGAGCTCCCCGACGGGTTTCACGTCCGCGGCGGGCACCGTCTCCGCGGCGGCGAGGTGGACGCGCGCAACGATCATCGCCTCGCCATGGCGTTTGCCGTCGCGGCGCTCGGCGCCTCGGGCCCGACGGTGATTCACGACGCCGGGGCGGCGGCTGTGTCGTACCCGGAGTTCTTTTCGGTGCTCGAGTCGCTGCGAGCGTGAAGGCGGACAAGCTCTATCTGGTCGGATTCATGGGTGCTGGCAAAAGCACGGTCGCCCGTGCCATGGGGCGCGCTACTGGTTGGCGCGTCGAGGACATCGACGAGCGGATCGAGGCGAGCGAGCGCCGATCGATTGCGTCGATCTTCGCCCAGAATGGCGAGCCCTACTTCCGCCACCTCGAACGGCAGGCGCTCAGCGAGTTGCTCCACGAACGACATACGATTGTGGCCACCGGCGGCGGCACCTTCGCCGAAGCCGACAACCGGGCATTGATGTTGGCTGATGGCGCCGTTGCGTGGCTCGATCTCCCGCTGACCCGGGTGATCGATCGCGTACCGGCGGACGGACGTCGTCCGCTCGCCGCGGATCGTGCACAGCTCGATCAGTTGTATGCGCGACGGCAACTGGCCTATGCCCATGCGCACGTCCGGATCGACGCGACGCGACCTGTTCCCGAAGTCGTCGAGCGGCTGCTGGCCTGGATCGAGTATTAGCGGTATGCGTTACCTGATCCTGAGCGATATTCACGCCAATCTCGAGGCGTTGGAGTCTACGTTGGCCGCCGCTGGCGACTGCGACGCCGTGCTCGTGCTCGGAGACCTGGTCGGCTACGGCGCCGATCCCAACGCCGTGATCGAGCGCGTGCAGTCGCTGCCTCATGCCACCATCATTCGTGGCAATCACGACAAGGTGGGCGCCGGCGTCGAAACGGTGGACAGCTTCAACCATTTGGCCCGACACGCCATCAGTTGGACGGCGACTGAACTCATACCCGAGTATCGGCAATGGCTGGCAGCGATGGCCGCCGGACCGGCGATGATCGACGAGGTCGTCGAAATCTGCCACGGCTCGCCGTTCGACGAGGACGCCTACATCTTCGACGACCTCGACGCCCGCCGCGCGATCGTCTCATCGCAACGTCCAGTGTGCCTGTACGGGCACACGCACGTGCCAGCGATCTTCAAGTACGACGGTGAACTCACCTCGCTCGGGCCGCCACGCGGCGCCCGACATCGTCTGACGTTGGATCCGAAAGCGAAGTATCTGATCAACTGTGGAGCCGTCGGCCAGCCGCGAGACGGGGATCCGCGCGCGGCATGCGGACTCTTCGATACCGCGTCGCGCACGGTGACGGTGCTGCGCGTGGCCTACGACGTCGCCACCGCCCAGGCCAAAATCATTGGGGCCGGGCTGCCAGAGGTGCTCGCGCAACGCTTGGCGATTGGGCGATGAACCGCTAACCACTAACTACTAACTGCTAACCACCAACTATTTAGGCTTCTGCTGCTGCCGCCGTAGCTGTGCTGCGTAAGCGTCGGCCGCCGCGCGCGAGCCGAGAATCCACCCGATCACGATGCCGACCAGCAGCACACCGGGGATGTAGAGGAAGTGCGCGGCTGTCGGCATCAGGCACGTCCGCCCTGCTTGATCGTGGTGTCCAATCGATCCAGCTCCCGCTGAACGCTGGTCAGACGCCGCGCGACTGAGAACACATACAGGAACAACACGGCCAGCACGAACACGTAGGCGCCGATCAACAGCGGCGCGGCCGCGAGCTGCTCTTGCGGAGGCAACTGATCAATCGGAATGAACTCGTTCTGCTGCGAAGGCTGTGGGGATGGTGGTGACGGCTGTTGCCCAGCCACGTTTACCACTGCCCAGACGCACACCAACGACAACACGGCACACCAGCGTTTCAACGTCTTCATCAGCGATCATCCAGTGAGAGATAGAGCGCATCCACGCGAGCCTGCTGCTCTTCGACCCGCACCCGCAGTTTCATCAGCACGACGAAAAGCAGTGCGAAGGTGATCACGCAGAACCACAGTGGAAAGCCCATCGTGAATGGCAGCTTCGGCACGACTGTCGTAGCCGGGTGAATCGTTCGCCAGTAGTTCACCGAGATATAGATGAAGGGCACGTTGGCCATGCCGAAGAGCGCGAGCGCCGCTGCCAGCTTTTCCGATCCCGGTCCGCCATAGCGCCGCAGAATCAGATACGCGCACGCGATCATCCAGCTCACCAGACTCGATGTCGTCCGTGCATCCCAGATCCAGAACGTGCCCCACGCCTTGCGCGCCCACAGCGGACCGGTCACCAGCGTGAGCACGCCGAAGAGGACCACCAGCTCCCCGGCCGCAAGCGCCGTGCGATCGTGACGTGAATCGCCGGTGATGAGATAGCGGATGCTGGCCACGCCACACACGATCGACGCGATGAGAAAAATCCACGCCGACGGCATGTGGTAGTAGAAGATCTTCTGCACGAGGCCCATCGTTGACTCGTAGTCGGCGCTGGCGATGACCAGAGGCGAGACGACGAGCATTGCTCCGCAGATGAATGCGACCGGTGTGAACCACTTGGGCATAGAAATCAGTATCAGTCGGTCATCACCGTTTCGAACGTCCAGAGCGCCAGTGTCACGAACACGACGTCGAAGGTCACCAGCAGCGCGAACCAGAACCGGATGATGCCGGCATCGAGCTCCGGTTGCAGCAGCGTCGCTGTGCCCCGGACTCCGGCAATGATGACTGGAACGGTAATCGGATACAACAGCACCGGCAGCAGCACATCGCGGCTGCGCGCCCGCACCAGCATCGCGGCGAACAGCGTGCCGACGGCGGCGAACCCGACGGTTCCAGTCGCCATGATCGCCGTGAGCCAGAACGGATGCGATAACAACCGCGCCTGGAACAACAGCGCGACCAGCGGGATGAGCAGCAGCTCGGCACCGAACAGCAGCACTAAGATGCCGAGCAGCTTGCCCACATACACCGCCGGTCGCGACGCCGGAGCAAGAAGCAGCGCGCGTAACGTTTCAGACTGGCGCTCGCGTTCGAACGTCCGGCCCAGCGCCAGGTTGCCGGCGAACATCACTGCAATCCACAGAATACCTGCCGCCCCGTCCTCCGGGCCGCGGCCTTCACGTACCAGCGCAAACGCAAACACCAGCACGCACGATACGGCGAAGAACAGCGTCGTGTAGACGATCTCCTTGCTGCGGACCTCGACGGTGAGGTCCTTGCGCAGGATGAGCCACGCGACGCGTATCACGACCGGCTCGGCCCCGTCATCGCCTGTCGATACACCGCCCGCAGACCCTCGGGCCTCGACATCGAGTCCACCATTCGTCCTTCACGCAGGAAAATGGCTTCGTCGAGGAGTCCCTCCGCGACGTCGAGATCGTGAGTGGCGAGGACGATCGCCGCACCACTCTGTCGCAGCCGTTGCAGTCGCGCCACCAGCGCCGACGTCGAGGCTTCGTCGAGCCCGGTGAATGGTTCATCGAGCAACGCCAGGCGAGGATCGTGGATCAGCGCGCGCTCCAGCGCGACACGCTGACGCATGCCACGCGAGAACCCCGCTACGAGATCGTCGCCGCGGTCGGCAAGACCCGCCTGCGTCAGCGCCGCACGTGCCGCATCGTCGGCATCGCGTCGTCCGTAGAGTCCGGCGAAGAACGCGAGGTTCTCACGCGCGGTCAGCTCCGGATAGAGAAACAGATCGTGTCCCAGAACACCAATGCGGCCGCGCAGCTGGGGAGGCGCCTCCGCGGCCAGCATGGTGCCGTAGCGAATCGAGCCTCCGCTTGGCCGCAGCAGCGTGGCCAGCATCGCAAGGAGTGTGGATTTCCCGGCGCCGTTGGGCCCGAGCAGCCCGATGATGCTGCCGCGGGGGGCGACAAACGAGACGCGCGACACGGCCCGACGGCGGCCGAAATGACGGGAGACCTCGTCTACGGTGACGCGGTCGAAATCGAGCGAAGAGCTCACGCGGCGATGCCCTCGCCGCCTCCCTCCGGGCCAGCGCCCACCTCGTCCAGTTCCCCGTAGATGCGCTCGAGCTCGGTGTAGATCCGTTGGCGGCGCGTGGAATAGTTGTTCGGATCGACGGTGCCCGCGCGGCTCTTGGACTCGAGCTGCTCGAGTTGCGAGAGCAGCGTGTCACGCCGCTTGACCAGCGTCTGTCGCGCTTCGTCGTGGCCACTCCGCTTCGGCATCGCCAGCCACACGCCGACTGCCGCGAGCAGTCCCGCCAGAGTCAGCGCGACGTACCGCGGCATACTGCTGTGTACCGGCAGATTCGACAACGTGACGACAGTCTTGCCGCCCGCCGGCAGTGCCGGTCCCCGACCGAGCACGAACACGTCGCCAGCTTCCGCTGTTACGTCCTGGGCTGACGTGAATTGTGGAGACGAGATCGACAGGTTGTTGACCTTCTCGACGCCGATGGTCACCTGCTGTAACGCCGCCGGCCACGTCTGTTCGATCGTCAGATCGGACGTGTCGTAAGGCATCCGAAACGCAACCTGCACGAGCGTCGTCCCCGAGGCGAAGGGTCCCTTGATGACGACGCGATTCGCCGCGACTTC
>Ga0126304_10000466_pt1 | contig 16412 bp, 15 predicted proteins | sample Plot25_FD_92538 | JGI IMG/M metagenome (GOLD analysis project Ga0126304, IMG submission 92538) | Serpentine soil microbial communities from UC McLaughlin Reserve, CA, USA - Plot25 | ecosystem: Environmental > Terrestrial > Soil > Grasslands | place: USA: UC McLaughlin Reserve, Lake County... | reverse complement strand
GGCTGATCGCGATCTCGGCGCGACTGCCCGTCCCGCTGCTTCTCGCCTTGCGGGTCGCCGCCCGCCGGCCGCGCCGCGTCGTGCTGGGTGTGGTCAGTATCGCGATCACGGTCAGCGGGATCTTCGTCGCACTGGTACTCAACGCCTTCCTCACCGCCCAGCCTCCCGCCAGCGGATACGACGCTGCTCAGGTGGAGCTGCTGCGCCAGGTGCTCCTCGTCGTGATGGTCATCCTGCTGTCCCTGGCGGCGGTCAACGCCATCTTCATCACCTGGGCGACGGTGCTCGACAACCGGCATTCCTCCGCGCTGGCGCGGGCCCTCGGCGCAACCCCTCGTGAAGTGAGTGCGGCACTGGCGGCCGCGCAGGTGCTCCCCGCGCTCGTCGGCGCCATCCTGGGCGCTTTCCTGGGAGGCTTCGCACTCTTCCACGCCATCAACGCGATCACCGGCGGCGACAGCGACAGAGCCACGCTTCCGCCGCTCTGGCAACTGCTCGCCCTGGTGGCGGGAACCGTGCTCGTCGTGGCGGGGCTCACCGCAGTGCCCGCCCGCCTCGGCGGCCGTCGTCCCGTGACCGAGACGCTCCAAGCCGAACTTGCTTGATGCACGGAGTGACTGGCCAGATCGCCCCGCATTGCCTCCCAGGCCCTGCCCCGTCGTCGCCGTCGGTACTCGATCTGGCCCCATTCCCACGTCCCGATCGCGTGCCGCGATCAATGCCTGATGCGCTCCGGGAAGCGGTCGCGGATGAGATTGAGCTCGATCTCCCGCTCGAGCCATGCCTTCATTCCGGAGAGGACCAACGTGAAGCCTTCGGTTGCGCCGATCGCTTGCCTGGCGATCGCGGTCTGATCGCCCGTGAAGCCGGTGTTGGTGACGGTTACGAAGGTGGTGTTGTCGGGGCGCGCTGTGAACATCCACTCGACCGTGGTTTGAGCATCGCCCTCGTAGGCGGGCCACCTCATCACGATCCGCTCGTTCTCCTCGACCACGTCGACGTCGACGTCGGCGGTGTGGGCATACATCTCCCACTGCCATCGGACGCGGGTACCGGCTTCGAGCATTCCGCTGCTTTGCGTGAACCAGAACTTGGTTGTGACGTCCGGATCGATCAGTGCCTCGAACACTGCGGCTACCGGCCTGCGGATGAGCATCCCAGTCTCCGCCGCAATCACGTCGGTACTCATTTGGTGCACCTCCTGGATTGGGGCACGTCACGTTCGCATGGCTTCGCGGCATCACCTACGGCCTTATCCTGCCGGTCCTCGCCTGGACCGTGATCCATCGCAACCGCTCATCGGTGCTCTCGCCCTGGCACGTCTCGTGGGCCACGATGGCCTGGTGAGCCCCGGTGGTGATCCGCCCGGAGCAGTTGCGCGGGGCAGGTCCATCCGCCGCCAGCTGCCCGGCGGCGCCGACTGGGCGTTGGCTGCTCTGCTGGTCGTGCTGCAAATGCTCGCTCCGCAGGCTGGGCAGCCCGTCGAGATCGCGGCCTGGCGGGAGCAGCTGGCAATGCCGTTGGCGCTTGGTCAGGGACTGCCGGTGGCGTGGCGGCGGCGACGCCCGTTCGCAGTCGCGACAGTCGTGCTGGCCTGCTATGCCGGATATGTCGTGATCGTCGGGCTCGCGCCGCCGTTTGCGGCCTGGGTGGTGATCTGGTCACTCGCGACCTCGGGCGTCGAACGTCGACGGTCCATCACCGCGGCGATGGTAGCCGCAGCCGCGACCGTTGTGCTGGTGGTCGTCGGCGAGCTGATCAGCCCGGGCAGCGGCCTATCCGTCGTTCTGGTCTCGGCCACGGTCGTGGTGACGCTTCTCGCGGTGCTGGTGCGCAGTGAGCGCGGGCGCCTCGAGGCTGTCCGTCAGGGGGCAGCGTCAGAGGAACGGCTGCGCCTCGCCCGCGACCTGCACGACCTGGTAGGTCATGGTCTGAGCGCCGTCACGGTGCAGTCGAGCGCAGCGCGGATGGCCCTCGATACGGGCGACACGGCGACGGCCCGCAAGGCCTTGTCCGCCGTCGAGTCGAGCAGCCGTACGGCGCTGCGTGAGATGCGCCAGATGCTCGGCGTGCTCCGCACCATCGGCGACGCTCGAACGGGCGATGCCGACGCGGGCGCGGACAACGCGCCCACTCCCGGCCTGGCCGACCTTGCCGTGCTCGTGGACAACGTCCGGCTCGGCGGTGTGGCGGTGACCTCGGAGACGACCGGTGACGTCCTCGACGTGCCGCCGGCGGTCCAGCTCTGTGCCTATCGCGTGGTGCAGGAGGCACTGACCAACGCGGTCAAGCATGCGCCGGGCGCGGTCGTCACCGTCCGCGTCGGCGGATCTGACCAGACCCTGCATGTGGCCGTCGAGACCAGCGGCGGCATGCCGTCGGACGGGCATGCCGACAGCGGTGGGTTCGGTTTGGAGGGCATTCGGACTCGTGTGGCCGCTGCGGGCGGTCAGTCCTGGATCGGTCGCACGCCGGAAGGTTGGCGGGTGTCGGCGGAACTGCCCGTGCGGCACGAGGAGACCCGTTCGTGATCCGGGTGGGGATCTGTGACGACCAGGCGCTGGTGCGGGACGGGCTGCGTGTCCAGCTCGGCCTGGTCCCGGACATCGACGTTGTCGGCGAAGCGTCCGACGGGGAGCAGGCCGTCGCGTTCGCCCGACGAGAAGCTCCCGACGTTCTGGTGATGGACATCCGTATGCCGGTACTCGACGGCATCGAGGCGACCAGGCGCATCGTGGCCGATCCCGCCACAGAGCGGGTTCGCGTATTGGTGCTGACTACGTTCGACCTCGATGAGCACGTCTACGCTGCTCTGTCCGCCGGTGCGAGCGGATTTCTGCTCAAGGACGCGACCCCCGAGGAGATCGTGCGGGCGATCCGGGTGGTCGCAGCCGGCGAGTCACTGCTCGCGCCGACGGTCACCTCCCGCCTGGTCCGGGAGTTCGCCAGCCGTCCCACGGCCGGTCGACCTCGCGCCGAGCTGCTCACCTCGTTGACCGAGCGCGAAGTCGAAGTGCTGCTCCTGGTCGCACAGGGGTTGTCCAACGCCGAGTTGGCCGAGCGTCTCGTGGTCAGCCATGCGACGGCGAAGACGCATGTGAGCCGCATTCTGACCAAGCTCGGACTCCGCGACCGGGCGCAGCTCGTCGTGGCGGCCTACGAGGCCGGCCTGGTCGTGCCCGGCGCCCGCTGAGCGGCACGTCCCGCCGTACATCTCGAGGCGTACGACGTCACCCCGAGCCGTACGCCGAAGTGCGATCCCGCGGCCGACGACCCGGGTGCCCGTGGTCCATAACTTCGAGGAGAGCCGCGAGATCGCGGCCATTCCGACCAGGGAGGACATCGTGCAAATCGAGCTGAACGGGCTGACCAAGCGCTACGGGTCGGTCATGGCCGTGGAGGATCTCACCTTTTCCCCGGCGCCTGGCCGGGTCACCGGCTTCGTCGGCGCCAACGGCGCCGGCAAGTCCACCACGATGCGGATGCTGCTCGGGCTCACCCGGCCCGACTCGGGCACCGCCACAATCGACGGCAAGGTGTACGCCGAGCTCCGGGACCCGTTGCGGTCGATCGGCGCAATGGTCGACGCCAACGTCTTCCATCCCAGACGCAGTGGACGCAACGCGCTGCGAGTGCTCGCGCGAGTTGCGCAGATCCCTGACCGCCGCGTCGACCAGGTGCTCGCCCTCGTCGGCCTGAGCGATGCAGCTCGTCGCCGGGTTGGCGGCTACTCCATGGGCATGCGTCAGCGTCTGGCGCTGGCCGCGGCGCTGCTCGGCGATCCCGGAACGATCGTGCTCGACGAGCCGGCCAACGGCCTGGATCCGCACGGCGTGCACTGGCTGCGCGGCCTGATCAGGGAGCTCGCGTCCGAGGGCCGCACGGTCTTCGTCTCCAGCCACCTGTTGGCCGAGCTCGCCCAGACCATCGACGACGTCGTGATCATCGCCGGCGGCCGGCTCGTCACCCACGAACCGATGGCCGGGTTGCTGGCGTGCACCAACGGCGCCTCTCTCGAGGAGATCTTCCTCGATCTGACCCGCACCGTGGGGGCGGCCTCGTCCCACTACGACATGGAGGAACTGACATGAGATCGCTGATCTACTCCGAACTGCTCAAGGTACGCACGACACGCATGCTGGCGGTCACCGTCGGGGTGGTCCTGGTATTCGCGGCGGCGCTTCCGGTGTTCTACGGAGCCGTGGCCGGCAGCGGAGACCTGCCACCTCTCGCCCCGGAGAGCCTCGCGGACATGCTGGCGGCCCCGAGCTGGCTGGCCGGGGGTGCCGTTCTGCTGATCGGCTTGCTCGCCTCCGCCGGCGAGTTCCGGCACCGCACCGTCTACACCACCCGCCTGGCCGAGCCGCGCCCGCTCCGGGTGCTTGCGGCCAAGCTGGCGGCGATGACCGTCATCGGCCTCGCCGTCGGCGTGGCGGTGGACATCGTCGCCGCCGGGGCAGGCGGTGCGATGCTCGCGCGCGACGGTCTGGCCATCGAGCCCTTCTCCCACGGCGTCCCCAAGGTCGCTCTGGTGATGCCCCTCGTGCTCGCCCTGTATGGGGTTCTCGGCGTGGCCATCGGAGCCGTCCTGCGCAGTACAACGGCGGCAGTAGGCGCCGCGCTGATCTGGGCGTTCGTCGTCGAGGCCGTCATCCCGGTCGTGGCCGGCAACCCCGACCTGGTCAACTGGCTCCCCACCGGCGCCGTGCGGGAGGTACTGAGCACCCAGCCGACTCCGGGTCAGCTGGCCCCACTCGCGGCGGCCGCATTGCTCCTGGGCTACGCCGTGGCCCTCGTCGCAGCCAGCGCAGCACTCGACCAGCGCGAGCTGTAACTGACCCGAAGGCGGTCCGTGCGGATCTCTGGTCAAGAAGAGACCAGATGGTCGCGCGGACCGTCTTCACAGGTAGTGGGCTCGTGGTCTGGGATGTCGGTGGGTCGGTCCGGGACGCGGCGGTCACCACCGGTCCATGCGAGGGTGGGCAGCTGCTCTTGGGATCTTCTGCGGCGTTGCGTCGGATCGGTGACCTACCCGTCCGTGGACGTGCCAGACTTCTGGTCCGGCTATCGACGCCCGAGGAGTGCACTGATGCGCGGTGGGCAGGCGGCCTTCAGAGTTCGGCATGCTCGTACGACGCAGGCACGGTATCCGTTTGCCGCAGTGAAACACGCCGTGCGTGGTGTGCTGCAAGGCATCCTGCTGCTGGTGGCCGACCGCTGGAACTACTTCCTGGTTCGCGGCATGTACCACCCAGACAGTCGCTTCGACCACCGCGCATTCCTTGGCGGCCCTGACTGGGGCAAGAGTCGGGACATGGTGAGGTTTGCCACGGTCGACCTTCTCAGGCGGGAGATCGCGGACTGGGGCGTGGACGGTGCCGTGGCTGAGCTCGGTGTGGGCGTCGGGACGTTCGCCGCGATGCTCAACCACTACTTCCCCGAGCGAACCATTTACCTGTTCGACACCTTCGCGGGCTTCGATGCCAGGGACCTTGCAGCCGAGACCACTCGTGGCCGCTCCGGGGTGCCGTACGGGGTGACCGAGGTCACGGTGGAGGAGGTCCGGTCCCGGTTGCCGTACCCGGAGAAGGCGGAGTTTCGCGTCGGATGGTTCCCGGACTCGGCCATGGGCTGCGAGGGCGAAACATTCTGCTTGGTCAATGTCGACGTCGGCCTCTACCAGCCCACCTACGCCGGTCTGCGGTGGTTCTATCCGCGCCTGGCTGCTGGTGGATATCTGCTCGTGAACGATTACAACAACGCCCACACCAAGGGCGTACGGGAGGCGGTGCACCAGTTCACGCGGGAGACCGAGGCGGCATACACCGTGCTGCCCGACTACGGCGCCCACGCCGTGATCGTCAAGTCGAGACACGCGGACGAAGCGTGACCGGCCGTGGGCTCATCGTTTTGGACCGGGTGCCCACGGTGAGCACCGGTGCGGGTTCAGTCAAGGGCCCTACGAGACGCGTCCTCGCGCTCGGCAAACCACCGGATGGTCCGCTGGAGACCGGTGTCCAGCTGAGTTCGGGGTCGCCATCCTATGAGGGTCTCCGTACGACCAACGTCGGCCACGCGGCGGACCTCGCGCGGCCGATCGCCCAAGGCTCCGAACACCGGGTCCACCTGCGCGCCGACGAGACGTGTCAGCCGGTCGACGAGGGAACGAATGGTGATCAGCCGACCGGAGCCGACATCGACGATCTCGCCGACCACGCCGGGCGCTCGGGCGGCGGCAATGAATGCCGCGACCACATCGTCGACGTAGACCCAGTCGATCTCGCGCGTGCCGCTGGTCAACAGTGGTCGTTCACCGCGGAGCAGCTTGGTCGTCACATACGGGATCAGCTTTGTGATGTCCCGTTGCCCAGGCCCGTACACCATGAAGAGGCGCAGGTATACGACCGGGAGCCCGTAAAGGGCGTGAAACAAGCGGGCATACGTTCCGGCCGCGGTCTTGGCGGCCGCGTACGGAGACCCAGGCGCTGCGGTCGGGTCTTCCGGGTCGACCTCCTCCATCGAACCCGCCATCACTACGCGCGGCCCGTCCGCCTCACATGCCGCGGTCAGCAGGTTGACGGTCGCGACCAGGTTGTCGCGCGCCGTCGGCAGAACGGTGCTGAGGGCTCTGTCACCACTGACGTGGCTGGCGAGATGGAAGACGATTGACGGTCCGACCGTTCGCATGACCTGCCTGATGGCGTCGGGCTCGGAGAGGTCGACCTGCCACCAGCAAACCTTGGCGCCTTCTCGAGGGGCTCGCGACGTACCGTGCACCTCGTAGCCAGACGAGACCAATGCGCGACACAGGGCGGATCCGATAAAGCCCGCCGCCCCCGTAACGAGGACACGCACCCCGGCTACGGCAACATCGTCTCCTGCGCTATCGGCCGACAACGGCGCCCCCCACTACAACCTGCGCGAGCACGCTAGCCGTCGTGCACGCGGAGTGCCATACCGGACGGAGTTCAAGTTGCACTTGGACACCAACCCGTAGACGCGCCGACTGACGGTCGCAGTCCATTCCCCATCGTCGAACACGTGATCGCACGATGGAAAGCGTGAGGTGTACCGTCCCCCGCCATGTTCGAGTCTTGGGACGGCCCCGAGGTCGCCATCTTTTGGATCGCTATCGCTGCCCTCGTCCTCAGCGTCCTGTCGCTCGGCTGGCAGATCTGGACATGGCGCCACATGGGATCCGTTGTCCATGTGACAGCCAACCAATCGCTGCCCGTCTACAGAGGGCAGGTCGGCGCGCCGCACGTGCAAGTCGCAGCCACGAACAAGGGCCGGGGACCGACGACCGTTACGTCGTGGGGTCTGCGAATGCCCGACGGGAACGACATGACCGTGCTCTATCAGTTGCCCTGGTCGTCTCCATTGCCGTTCGCAATCCTGCCGGATGGTGCCGCAGGAGCATGGTTTGTTGAGATCGACAAGGTGCAGGACGCCTGTCAGCGGGCTGGTCTGGACCATCGCCACCTGCAGGCATGGGTACGCCTGAGTGATGGACGCCAGATCTTTGCGAAGCAGAGCGGGATTGGGATCGAGTGACGACGGCACCCACGGGGCCCGTCAGCTCGTCGCAGTCCCCGAAGCCCGGATTGCGAGCCGGCGGCCGTCCAGACGCGCTGGGTCTGCAGCAGGGAGAGCAGGCGCAGGATCCGCGTTCCCAACATTCCTGATCGTGTCCGGTGTTTGGGAAAGAATCTTTCCGTTATTGTCACTAGCCGTCTCCGTGAGTCACGAGTTTCTGACCGACCGTCATGAGAAAGGCCGTCAGCGTCTTGCCGCCCCGTGTCAAGGAGAAGCGCCATGAGCGACCAGATCCGGCCATTCCGCATCGGGATTCCCCAGGCGGACCTCGACTATCTGCACAACCGGCTGGCCAACGCCCGCTGGCCTGGTGAGCTGCCCGGTGTGGAATGGTCCCGCGGCGTTCCGCTCGGTTATCTCGAGGAGCTCGCCGAGTACTGGCGCACCCGGTACGACTGGCGCGCCCAGGAGGCGCAGCTCAACCAGTATCCCCAGTTCACTACCGAGATCGACGGCCAGCGCATTCACTTCCTGCACATCAAGTCCGACCAGGCCGACGCGAAGCCGCTGCTGATCACGCACGGCTTCCCAAGTTCCGTCGCCGAGTTCCTGCACCTGATGGAGCCGCTGGTCAATCCGGTCATGGGCCAGGCCTTCCACGTCGTCGCGCCGTCCCTGCCCGGGTATGCCTTCTCGACCCCGCTGGCCGAGACCGGCTGGGCGATGGGTCGCACTGCGCGCGCCTGGGTTGAGCTGATGCGCCGGCTCGGTTACGAGCGGTACGGCGTGCACGGCGGCGACGTCGGCGCCGGCGTGTCCGCCACGGTCGCCGGCCTCGACGGCGGACATGTGATCGGCGTTCACGTGGTGACCGATCCGCTGACCGCCGCAAATGTCGCCACCTTCCTCCCTGGCATGGCCGACCGGCTTGACCAGAACGATCCGGTCGACAAGACAATCCTGGACCGGATGGATGCGTTCAAGAAGGAAGGTTCCGGCTACCTCGCGATCCAGAACAGCCGACCGCAGACCATTGGCTACGGGCTGGTCGACTCACCGCTGCTGCAGCTCGCCTGGATCGCGGAAAAGGTCCACGAATGGACCGACCTGCCGGTCGACCGTGACCAGCTACTCACCACGGTGAGCCTGTACTGGTTCACCGGCTCCGGCGCCACCGCCGCACACACCCTCTACGAGCAGGCGCACTCGTCTGACTGGGGCGCGCCACCTGCGGTACCGCAGGGCTTTGCGGTCTTCGGCGCCGACGAGACGGTACGCAAGTTGGTCCCCGCACCGGCCGACGCCTACTGGACCGAGTTTCAGCGCGGCAAGCACTTCCCAGCGATGGAAGCCCCGACTCAGCTGGCGGAGGACCTGCAGGCGTTCTTCAGCCCGCTGGTGTAACCGAGGTCCTGAGCCTGCGCGGTCTCAACCGGCTGCGAGACCGTCGGCTGGACACGCTCGGGCGTCGTCGTTCCACAAGCCCCGGACACGCCGAACTCGGCGACACCGCATCTCGTTTCCGAGATGCAGCGCCGCCGAGATCGGGCAGCAGCCGGCGCAGCTGATCGTCACGCCATGGCGAGCGCCTTAAGCACGTCGAGCTTGGCTGCCCGACGGGCCGGCATCACCGCAGCCATCGCACCGGCGAGGGCCGCGATGACGGTGACGACCGCCAGGTTGCCGACCGGTACGGTCAACGTGTCGATGCCCTGGTCAGCCATCACCCGGACGATCGCCCAGCCGAAGAACGTACCGATGGCCAACCCGAGGGTCGTGCCGAACACGGCGATGATGATCGACTCCCAGCGGACCGTGGAACGGACCTGCGACCGACCCATGCCGACCGCCCTGAGCAACCCGACCTCGCGGGTCCGCTCGAGGATCGACAGCGCCAAGGTGTTGGCGATGCCAAGCAGAGCGATGACGACGGCGAGCATCAGCAGCGCGTAGAACAGCCCGAGCATCGTGTCGACATCGCTATTGACGACATCGAGGAAGGCGTCCTTGTCCAGCACGTCGGCCGACGCATGAGCGGCCGCAACGCTGGTGATCGCCTTCTCGTCACCCGAGACGTAGACGCGGTAGTCGAGCTCGTCGCCTCCATTCGCCACCAGGGCGTCGAGATCGACGAACATCGAGCCGACCCAGTCGGTACCGCCCGAGTAGACGGCCTCCACCACGAACGTAGTGTCGCCACTCGGGAACGTCGCCGGTACGGTCGAGCCGATCGTCCAACCCTGCTCGGCGGCACGCTCGGCCGAGACGGCGATGCCGTCGGCGCCCAGCGAGTCGAGGTCACCCTCGACCGAACCGAGCACGAACACCTCGTCGACGGTCGTGGCGTCGAAGGCGTTTAGCGCATCCGTGGCCGAACCGTCGATGACCGCCGCGCTCATTCGAGCCTGGCTCACGACGTCGACACCCGGCGTGGAGCGCAGCTCGTCGGCCAGGTCGGGACTCAGCCCCGTCGAGTTGTCCCACCCACCGGCCTGCACGATGTGAGTGCCGGTGAACTCGGTTTCCAGCGAGCCGGCCATCGAGGTCTTCGCCGAGGCGGCGAAGACCGTGATGAACCCGATCAGCCCGACGCCGATCATCAGAGCCGAGGCCGTGCGAGCGGTCCGCTTCGGGTTCCGCATCGCGTTGCGGGTGGCGAGCTCACCACTGAGCCCACGCATCCGAAGCGGCATGCCGAACACCTTGGCGACCGGGCGGGCGAGCACAGGACCGAGCACCGACACGCCGACGAACGTCGCCAGCGCACCGACACCGACCAGCGCGATCTCGCCTCCGAGGCCGGCAAGCAGTGCCGTCACACCCACCGCCGTGATGGCCGTTCCGACGACGGCCCGGCGAACCGAGCCAGCGGAGCGGTCGATGTCCACGTCACGGAGCGCCGCGAACGGGGCGATCTTGGCGGCCCGGCGCGCCGGCAGCCATGCCGAGAGCACGGTCACGATCAGCCCGACGGCAAACGACAGAGCCATAGCGTTGGGCGAGATCACCGTGGCTCCGTCCGGCATATCGAAGCCGAACGCCGACATCAGCTGACCCAAACCCGAGGCCACACCGATGCCGGCGGCAAGGCCGGCCCCCGACGCGAGTGCGCCGGTGACGACGGCCTCGATGAGCACCGAGCGTTTCACCTGGCGGCCCGATGCACCGATCGCACGCAGCATCGCCATCTCACGCGTCCGCTGCGCGACGGTGATCGAGAACGTGTTGTTGATGATGAACGCGCCGACGAACATGGCGACCACGGCGAAGACCAGCGTGATCGTCCCGAATTCGGCGAGGTTGACGGCCATCGATGACTGGTTCTCGGCCACGAGCGTGGCACCGGTGATCACCTCGACGTCGCCACCGACCGCGGCTTGGACCGCAGCGGCAACGTCCGCCTGCGACACAACCGGGTCAGCTGTGACGGCGATCCCGTCAGCCTGGCCGGGCGTCGCCAGCAGCTCCGTGGCCGCCGTATCGGTGAACAGCACGGCCGTCGCCCCCGCAGGGGAGTCCGCTGTGCCGAACGTGGCGATGCCGGCGATGGTGAACTGCCGCGGCGCGCTCTTGGTGAGCACGGTCGCGACGTCGCCCGGCTGGTATCCGGCCTTGTCGGCGCTCGCCTTGTCGATGACGATCTCACCGTCGTTGCCGGGCGCGTGCCCGCTCGCCAGCTCGTACGGGTTGAGGTCGTCGACCGCCACCCAGTTCGTGCCGAACGCGGGGTGCTTGGAGATGTCGCCGACGGGCTCACCGTCGGGCCCGACCACCTGGGCATAGCCGTTGATGCGCAACGCCGCGTCGTCGACGCCCTCGACCGAAGCGACGGTCTGGGCGAGCGAGGCGTCCAGGCGCGGGCCGGGCTCGCCGTAGCCGCGGTCGATCTCCGAGGGCGTCCGGACGTAGGCGTCGACCCCCTCGTCAGCCTCGGCCAGCGCGGTGTCGAACGTGGCACTGATCGTGTCGGTGAAGACGACGGTGCCGGCCATGAAGGCGACACTCAGGAGCACCGCGAAGGCGGTGGTCAACAGTCGCAACTTGCGCGCTGCAAGCTGCTTGATCGTGAGCGTGAGCATGGCGGTCAGCCTCCGAGGGTGCGAATGCGGTTGATGACGGAGTCGGCGGTCGGGGCGTCGAGGTCATCGACGATCCGCCCGTCGGCGAGGAACACGGCTCGGTCGGCGTACGAGGCGGCGACGGGGTCGTGGGTGACCATGACGATCGTCTGACCGAACTCACGCACCGCGGTGCGCATGAACGACAGGATCTCGGCGCCCGTGTGGGAGTCGAGGTTTCCGGTCGGCTCGTCGGCGAAGATGATCTCCGGCCGGCTGGCGAGGGCCCGGGCGACTGCGACGCGTTGCTGCTGTCCACCGGAGAGCTCCGACGGGCGGTGCTTGAGGCGGTTCCTCAGCCCCACGGTCTCGACGACCTGGTCGAACCAGGCGGCGTCAGGCCTGCGGCCGGCGAGGCGCGCCGGGAGGGCGATGTTCTCCGCCGCTGTGAGGGTGGGTACCAGGTTGTACGCCTGGAAGATGAACCCGATGCGGTCCCGACGCAGCTGCGTGAGCCTGCGGTCGTCGAGCTTCGAGATGTCGGTGTCACCGATGAGCACGGTGCCCAACGTGAGGTGGTCGAGCCCGGCGACGCTGTGCATGAGCGTCGACTTGCCCGAGCCGGAGGGGCCCATGATCGCGGTGAAGCGACCAATCGCGAACTCGACGGACACGCCGTCGAGGGCGCGAACCTCGTTCTCGCCCCGGCCGTAGACCTTCACGGCGTCGTAGACGCGGGCGGCGGGCGTGTCGAGGAAGGTCGGCACCTGGATGTGCCCGTTCGTGGTGGGGTTCACCGATGGGTGGACGGTGACGGTGGTCATGGCGATCTCCTGTGTGGACGTGGTGTGGGACGCCCCAACGCTCGCCTTCTCAGGGCCGGAAATCGTCGGCTTGCAGGGTGGTTCGCGACCAACCCGTGGATGTACGTCTGGAGGCTGATACGCGTGTCATTCGCGGGACGGATCCGCCGGCGGGGGCGAGTCGGTACGTTCGAGCGGTGACCAGGCTCGAACGCCATCTCGAACGGCTGCGGTCGCTGAACCCGCTCGTGGTCGATGGCGTCCTCGCCGCGATCTTCGCCGCCGTCGGCGTCGTCACTGCGTTCGGGCAAGCCATCCGGGACGACGAGGGAATGATCCGCGAGGGTTACAGAGAGCCCGGCGCCCTCCTCATCGTGACCGTGCTCGTGACGTGCGCCCCGATTGCATTCCGGCGCCGCTCGCCACTGGTGGCGCTGGCGATCTCCTCGCTCGGGATCTTCGTCCACGTCCTCGCGAACTGGCCCGAGGGATCCCTCCCGTTCGCGGTCCTTTTCCTCACCTACACGGTGGGCGCATGGTGCCCGCTGCGGCAGGCGATGGCCGGGCTGGCGGTCGTGTCAACGGCAATCGTCGTACTCGGGCTCAGCGGTGCTCCGGGGCTCGACGCGGTCGGCGTGTTGGGCGTCATCGCCCAGTTCGCGGCCGCCTGGGCGATCGGGGTCGCCATGCGCAACCGGCGGGCGGCGATGGAGGCGCGGGTGCGCGAGGCCGAAAAACGAGCCGAGGCCGAGCGCCAGAGCGCGGCCCGGGTGCTGGCCGAGGAACGGCTGCGCATCGCCCAGGAACTGCACGACGTCATCGCCCACTCGATGTCGGTCATAGCTGTCCAGGCGGGCGTCGGCGCGCACGTGCTCGACGAACGGCCGGAGCAGGCGAAGGCGGTGCTCGACGCGATCTCGGCCACGTCGCGTGGGACGCTCACAGAGATGCGCAGGCTGCTCGGCGTGCTGCGTGACAGCGAGGGCGCCCGATCGCACGCACCGGCTCCGGGTCTCGCCGACCTGCCCCGCCTCGTCAATGACGTGCGGGCCGCCGGCGTGCCGGTGACGCTGCACATCGAGGGACCGGCCGACGGCGTCCATGCCGGCATCGAGCTCTCGGCCTACAGGGTGGTGCAGGAGGCGCTCACCAACGTGCTCAAGCATGCCGGGAAGCCGACCCGCGTCGACGTCACGGTCCGCCACCTCCCGGGATCGTTGGCGGTCGAGGTCACCGACGACGGGCGCGGGCTGGCGGCGCGGTCGAGCACCGGCGGTGTCGCCGGCGCTGTGGCGGAAGGCCCGGCGCACGGCCTGGTCGGCATGCGCGAGCGGGTCGAGCTGTGGGGTGGCGAGCTCTCGGTCGGGCCGGCGCCCGGCGGCGGCTACCGCGTCAAGGCGCTGCTGCCCTACGGTGACGCCGAATGACGATCCGCGTGGTGGTTGCCGACGACCAGGTGCTCGTCCGCAGTGGCTTCACGATGTTGCTCTCCGGCGAGCCCGGCATCGAGGTCGTCGGCGAGGCGGGCAACGGTGCCGAGGCGGTAGCTCTTGCCGCCAGTGAACACCCGGACGTGATCCTGATGGACGTCCGGATGCCGGTGATGGACGGCCTCGACGCGACCCGCCGGATCACCGGCGACGAGTCGCTCTCATCCACTCGCGTCGTGATCCTCACGACGTTCGACCTCGACGAGTACGTTCACGAGGCGCTGCGGGCGGGTGCAAGCGGGTTCCTACTCAAGGACACACTCCCGGTCGACCTGCTCAACGCCGTGCGGGTCGTCGCCGCCGGCGACGCCCTGATCGCGCCGCGTATCACGCGCCGCCTGATCGAGGAGTTCGCCCGCCGACCGGGGCCGGCCGCTGTCGCTGCGGCGCATGCGGCGCTGGGTCAGCTCACCGAGCGCGAGCGGGAAGTGCTCGAGCTCGTCGCCAAGGGGCTGTCGAACGCCGAGATCGCGGCCACGCTGTATGTCAGCCACGCCACGGTGAAAACCCACGTCAGCCGGCTGCTCATGAAGCTAGAGGCCCGCGACCGCGCCCAGCTCGTGATGATCGCCTACGAGACCGGCGTGGTGATGCCCGGTGCCACCTGACGCGCCGGCGGGCCGACACGGGCTCCGGCGAGGGAACCGCACGTTGTCTGTCGTTCCATCCGTTGCTGTTTACTTTGACGATGCCGGTTGGCCGCTTACCCCTCCGTGCCTGAAGCCGTGCGCGCCCTCGGATGTCTAATCGCTCTGTTGCTCGCCGGTTGCAGCCAGGCAGATGAGCCCGGGGACGCCCTCGAGACCTACACCGACTCGGGGGACGGCTGCCAGCAGGCCGTGTCCGCCATCGGCTACGCGGACGACCTGTTGCTGGTGCTTGGTCAGGAGGACCATCAGAAGTTCGACGCGGCAGTGCGATCCCGGCTCGCGGCCGTCGCCGGCACGATTTCGCTGGAGATGGAGGACTTCCCGAACCGCCGCACCAGTGAACAAGCCGGCCGGGTAGGCCGGCTGGCCGATCGCGCGCAGACGTCTGCCACCCCGGATGCCGAGCAGATATTGGCGTTGCGGGAGTACCGGCGCGAAGCAGCACAGCTGGTCATCGACTGCGCCGGCGCCACCGGCCCATAAGGCGACACCTCATGCCCGTCCCGCCACGTCGGTTGCCACATGTTCGGCGAACCAGGTGAGCATCGTCCGTAGTCGCGCGAACGCTGCCAGCACCCGATCGACCGGCTCCGCGGTATGCAACCAGTCCGCACAGCCGAGGCGATCCGTCGCAACCACACAGCGGTGACGCAGCAGCTCGGCACGCGGGTGATCCGACGAGTAACCGCGGGGCGGCCTACGCATCACATCGCCGCCGATCTCGAGACCCTGCCGGCTCAGCGCCGCCACGATCCGGCTCAGCTCCTGCCCGCTCGGCGCGTCCGCGACCGCAACCCGGAACCGCTCGACCTGCCCCTGCAGTGGATACCACCACGCGCCCTTCACCTGTAGCCCGTCCAGGTCGAAGGTCAGGGAAATGTCGACCCTGGGCGCGATCCGCACCAGCGCGCCCTGGTGCTGCCAGAACCACACCAACGTGCGAAAGGACCACACCGAGAGGTCCTCGTACGCCGCGTCCGCATCCGCCACATCCTGAAGCAGCGCGATCATCGGCTGCCGGATCATCCGCTCTCGATTCCGGCGCAGGCCATTGCGGACCTCGACCGAAGGCTCGCCGTCCAACTCGAGCAGCACATCAAAGGCCTGCTCCGGCCAGCCTGTGAACCGCCTCGGCATTCCCTCATTCACCGCGACCGTCAGTGGATATCACGCGGCGAATGTGGTCCCAATGCCGACCAACCTTCGCCACGACGCCATAGCCTGCGCTCAGGACGAGGAGGCGCCACCCGCATGGCTAGGCTTCCTTCGTGGCGTCCGCCTCCGCTGACGAGTCGCGCTTGGGCGAGCCGGAATTGGTGGCCCTGGCTCGGGCCGGCGACAAGGCCGCGTTCGATCAACTGGTCGCCGGATATCGGGGTGAGCTGATCGCCCACTGCTACCGGATGCTCGGCTCCCTGCACGACGCGGAGGATGCGCTGCAGGAGTCACTGCTCAGCGCCTGGCGGGGATTGGCTCGATTCGAGGGCCGTAGCTCATTGCGTACCTGGCTGTATCGGATCAGCACCAACGCCTGCCTGCGGCTGAGCGCGCAGCATCCTCGGCGGATGCTGTCGCCGGATTACGGCCCGCCACGGCGCGCCACCGCGGACCTCGGAGAGCCCGTGACGGGACCGGTCTGGCTGGAACCGTGGCCGGACGACCTGGCCGCGGACGAACCCGACCCCGCGGCGACTTACCTACGGCGTGAGGGCGTGGAGTTGGCCTTCGTCGCGGCATTGCAGCACTTGCCGGGCACTCAGCGCGCCGTGTTGATCTTGCGCGAGGTACTGGAGTACTCCGCCGCCGAGGTGGCGCAGGTCTTGGACACCACGCCGGCCGCAGTGAACAGTGCCCTGCAACGGGCCCGGAAAGCCG
>Ga0126304_10000465_pt1 | contig 16422 bp, 10 predicted proteins | sample Plot25_FD_92538 | JGI IMG/M metagenome (GOLD analysis project Ga0126304, IMG submission 92538) | Serpentine soil microbial communities from UC McLaughlin Reserve, CA, USA - Plot25 | ecosystem: Environmental > Terrestrial > Soil > Grasslands | place: USA: UC McLaughlin Reserve, Lake County... | reverse complement strand
TCGCGTCTGGCGGTGCCGCACATGACGCGGCGCGGCGGCGGCTCGATCATCATCATCGCGTCTATATTTGGCCGCGAAGCTGGCGGCCGCATGACCTACAACGCCGTCAAAGCCGCGGAGATCAGCCTGGCCAAATCACTCGCGCAGCAGCTCGCCTCGTCCAACATTCGCGTCAACAGCGTGTCGCCGGGGTCGTTTCTGTTCGAAGGCGGATCGTGGTGGAAGCGGCAGCAGGAAAACCCGGCGGCGATTGCCGAGTACGTCAAGTGCGAGCTGCCGTTCGGCCGTTTCGGGAGAGCCGACGAACTGGGCGACGTCGTCGCGTTCCTCGCCTCATCGCGTGCCAGCTGGATCAGCGGCACGTCGATCGTGGTGGATGGCTGTCAGAGCCGGGCGTTCTAGCTGCGGTCCGGGAAGTCCATTCGCCGGACCAAATCGACGTATCGAGAATCTCCACGCAGCCGGTCGTAGCGAGGATTCTCTCTGATGTGAATGAGCCAGCCATTTCGCTGCTGGAAGGCCTGGTCCAGCCACGCGAATGCGTCATCCACGTTCCCAAGAGCGATATGGATCTCGGCGATACCCCTTGCCGCGACATAGCGTCGCGACGACAGCTCTTTCAACTCTTCGAGCACGTTCACCGCATCGTGGCGTCTGCTGGCGATGGCGAACCCGTGGCCCAATTCCGCCAAATATGGCGCATGTCGCCGCGACAAATCCACGCAGCGCTCGAATGCAGCAATGGCGTCCGGGAACGCACCGAGCTGCTCCAGCGCCTGGCCAAGGAACATCTGCGCGGGAATGAATGTCGGATCGAGCTCCAGCGTTTTCTGGCATTGCTCGACGGCTTTCTCGTGCTGGCGTGAATAGTGAAGATGCCACCCCATGTGCATGTTCAGCACGAGACCGAGCGGGTCGCACTCGAGGGCGCGGCGCGCCTCAGCAAGCGACTCCTCAGTGCGATCCATCGCCCGCAGAAAGTGTGAGTACCAGATGTGAACGGGCCCGTACTGTGGCTTGAGATCGATCGCGTGGCGGAACTCGCGCTCGGCGGTTGCCCAGTCCCAATCGAACCCGACGGCTGTCCAGCCCAATGCCGCATGCGCTTCGGCGCAGTTCGGGTCGATCTCGAGCGCCTTCTGGGCCGCCTGCCTGGCTTTGGGAAAACTCTCTGACGGCGCCGACAATCCAAACAGGTCCCAGCCCACCGTGGCGTAGGCATCGGCAAGGCCGGCATGCGCCAGCGCATGGCTGTGATCGAGCGTAATCGCCTGCTGCAGGAACTCGAGCGCTCGCACCAGCGCATCGGGGCTTCGCCGATACCAGAGATGACGGCCTTTCAGGAATGCCTCGTAGGCGGCCGGATCGACCGGACGACTTCGCGCGAGCCGTGTTCGTTCCTGAGGTGACAGCTTCACCTGGATCTCGTCGGCGATGGCCCGCGCGACGTCGCTCTGGAGCGCCAGGACATCTCGCAGATCGCTCTCGTACTGCTTGGCCCACAGGTGTGTGTCCGTCGCCGCATGAATCAGCTGGGCGGCGATTCTGACGCGTCCCTGGGACCGTAGGACGGTTCCTTCGACGATGGCATCGACATTGAGCGCCTGCGCGATCTCGGGCAGCGGTTGTCGAGCAGCTTTGTAGCGCATGATCGACGTGCGCGAGATCACGCGCAACGCGCGTATCTGGGCGAGGGTCGTGATCAGCGCGTCGGTCATGCCGTCAGCGAAAAAGTCATCGTCGCCTGGCGAGAGATTCTCGAGCGGGAGCACGGCGAGCGAGCGAACACGCGTCTGCGATGATGTCCGCCGCGACGGGCGGCTGACCGGCGCGGGGCGCTCTGCGACGTCGAGTGCTTCGAGCGCCGCATGCACCTGACCGCCATCCTGGTACCGCTCATTCGGGTCGCTGGTCAGGCAGCGGAGCACGACTTTCTTCAGGCCGGGAGCGACTCGCGCCGGCAGTGGCCGTGCCGCGCCTGAAAGGATGGACGAACTCAGCGTGAACGTTGTCTCACCGGCGTAGGGACGTCGTCCGGTGGCGAGTTCAAAGAGCAGGACGCCCAGTGACCATACGTCGCTGCGGGCCGTTGCGCGTTCGCCACGCAGGCGCTCTGGAGCCATGTAGGCGAGCGTTCCCGCCATCGTGCCGGGCGCGGACTCGGGCGTATCGAATGACTCCGTCGTCCGTTCCGAGAACTGCGGACCGACCTGTTTGGCGAGACCGAAGTCGAGGACCTTGATGCGTCCCTGATTGGTCACGAGGATATTCGCCGGCTTGATATCGCGGTGAATGATCCCTTTTGCATGAGCGTGCGCCAGCGCTCCGGCGATTTGCAGTCCGTGCTGTTGCACCATGGCGACGGAAAACCCGTCAGCGGGAATGAGATCGCTGAGCGCGTGCCCTTCGATCAGTTCCATCACGATGAACGACTGATCACCGTGGTCCTCGACCTCGTACACCGTGCAGATGCCGGGATGGTTCAAGCCCGATGAGGTTCGCGCTTCGTGCAGGATGCGTTCGCGGCCTGAATCATCCGGTCCGCTATGGAGCAGCTTGATGGCCACATCCCGGTGCAGCTTCTCGTCGTACGCGCGATACACGACGCCCATGCCACCAGCACCCAACTTGGCGGCAACGCGGTATCGGCCAATCTGTTGCAACACCTGAGCAGTCACGGGAGTCCAACGAACGAACGACGCATTGTACTCAGGCTTGCGGGGGCTTCGTCCGACGGCACCGGCGAACGTGCGTTAGAAGAAGAACTGGATCCGATTGAGTCCTTCGACGAGATCCTCGCCGGACACTGAGCCAAACGAGAGTCTCAGGCACCCTTCGCCGCTGCGGCCGAATGCGGCCCCAGGAATTGTGACGACATGCGCCTCGTCCAGGAGACGGTTCGCCAGCGCCGTCGAATCGATACAGCCCTCGACGCGCGTGAAGGCGAAAAAGCCTCCATTGGTCGGTGACCACGACAACGCCGGGATCGTGGCGATGCGTTCGGCGACGAGCTGACGCCGCCGCACGAACTCCGCATGAAACTGCGTCGCATACGACCAGTCGTCGCGAACCGCGCTCTCGACGGCCATCTGCGAAATCGTTGGCGCGCAGATGATCATCGCGTCCTGAATCTTTGTCGCCTGTTCGCACACCGAGCGATCGGCGAGCACGAAGCCGACGCGCCATCCCATCATCGCAAACGACTTCGAGAAGGTGCCGATGACGACCACGTTGTCCCGCCACTCGGCAACCGATGCGGCGCTCCAGTGATCGCCGTCATAGACGAACTGCATATACGTTTCGTCGCTGATGACGAGGATGCCTCGGTGGGCGAGCTCCCGTACGATGCGTCTTCCGTGTTCGGCGGTGACCGGTGCGCCGGTGGGATTACTCGGGTTGCAGAGGACCACGGTGCGCGTGCGCGCGGTGAGCGCCGGGGCGATGTCATCCCAGGTGAGACAGTAGGTCCGCTGATCTGCCAGCGGCGCCTCGACCGCGACGGCACCGGACGCCTGGACCTGCATCTGATGATTCGTGAAGTACGGTGCGGGCAGGACGACCTCATCGCCCGGGTTCACCAGCGTCGTCAATGCGGTGGCGAAGGCGTGGTTGGCGCCGGCCGTGATGACCAGATCCTCGAAGCCGCAGGAGATGCCGTACTCAGCCAGACGTTCGGCGAGTAACGACCGTAACTTTGGACGTCCCGGGTCCGTTGAATAGAAGTGCACGTCGCGCGCCTGCAGGGCACTCTCTGCGGCGCGCAGCGCGGAGGGTGGCGGGGGAAAGAACGGCAGCGCCTGGCCGAGCGAAATGACGTGATGTCCCTGTGCGCGCAACTCCGCGGCACGCACATTGAGCGGATCGAAAGGCGGCAGCTCGATGTCGAGTACGCGCGATGGAATGCGCACGGCGAAACGATATCATTCGGCGATGACCGTCGAAGCCCCCGCGCTCGCTCGTCCGATCGGCGGTCGCTACGACCGGCCGTTCTACACCGGCATGGCGATCGCCGCCGCGGTGGTCGTCTTTGTCGGCTTCGCGCCGACGTACTTCCTGCGCGCGAGCTACCAATCCGCGTCGCTTCCCACGTATCTCCACGTGCACGGCTTCCTGTTCACGACGTGGATTGCGCTCTTCATCACGCAGACGATGCTGGTGGCAGCGCGACGTACGAACGTGCATCGGCGTCTGGGCTGGGTGATGGCGACACTCGCCGTGGTGATGGTCGTGGTTGGCACGACGGCAGGAATCTGGTCGATGCGTCGTCAGGTTGACGCTGGCCTTGCGCAATCAGCGCGAGCGTTTCTCACGACGCCGCTGTTTTCGATGGTGGCGTTCGCGGGGTTTGTCGCCGCGGCGATCGTACGGCGTCGCGATTCGCAAACACACAAACGGCTGATGGTGCTCGCCACGATCAGCATTCTCGATGCGGCTGTTGCGCGGCTGCCGTTCGAGTTCCTGCGGACCTCGAACTGGAACTATCTACCTACGACCGATGTATTCCTGCTGGCGGCGATTCTGTATGACGTGGCGTCGCGGCGCACCGTGCATCAGGCGTACGTCTGGGGCGGTCTCCTCCTGATCGTCGAGCAGGCGCTGCGGATTCCCATCGGCGAGACGGCGGCCTGGCAGGCGATCGCGGGCGCAATTGTCGGAGGCGGGTAATTGCGCCGCGATTATCGGGGGAGGGTCGTAGCGGCGCCAGGCGATGTCGCGGCGCGAAGCGCGGCGACCAGCGTTGTCGCGGCGTGGCCGAGCAGCACCGTGTCCACGCCGGCCACGATCATCGTGAAGCCCTTGTCGATGTAGGGCCGCACGGCCTCGGCGGTGAGGCCGAAGATGCCGAGCGGCACGCCGACGGCCTGACAGGCTGTCCGCACGCGTTCGATCGCGGCTCGCACATCGGGGTGGTCCACCGCGCCGGGTAATCCCAGACTCGCCGAGAGATCATACGGCCCGATCAACACGCCATCGACGCCGTCCACACGCACGATCGCCTCGATGTCGGCAACCGCATCCCGGTGCTCGGCCTGAACGATGACGGCGGTATCGTCGTTGGCGCTCTGCATGTATTCGCGGACCTTCAGGCCATAGCGATGCGCGCGGGCGATGCCGAGCCCGCGTTGACCCGTCGGCGCGTACTTCGCCGACTGCACGATGCGGCGCGCCTGATCCGCGGAGTTGACCTGCGGCACGATGATGCCTGCCGCGCCGATATCGAGTGCCTTCTTGATCGGCACATCGTTCCCCGACGTGAGGCGAATCACGCACGGTGTCGACCCGGCGGCTTGCAGCAGCGACTGCATTTGCGAGGTGTCGAGAGTCGAGTGCTCGGCGTCGATGAACAGCCAGTCGAATCCTGCTTCCGCCAGCAGTTCGGCGACGGCGGCGGAATTGAGAGTCATCAACGGGGCGAAGAGCGTCTCGCCCGATCGCAACCGGGCACGAAAGGACTGTGGCATCAGAGGACTGTAGTCCAATCCGATGGGCCCGTGTCGAGCTGCCGGCACACCGCGTCGCCGTCGCCGCTCCACATGCGGGAGATCGTCTTCGCTCTTACCCTCACGCAGGTCGCGGGTCTAGCGGCTGTCTCGCGGCGCGATCCGCCGCCGGCTCAAAACGTCATGCGTGACTCGCCATAACCGGACCGCATGGACGGAAGACGCGCGAGGTGAATCGCTACGCCGATTTCCGGCCTTCGCCCTGAGCTCGGCATAGTCGCAGGCGTCGGCCACGCGATATGTCGGCAGCTGTGTTTGGTGACTAAATTATCTTCGTGTTCTTCATCGCAAAGAATGCGTAGTACACGGGCACACCCGCGAGCACGATCGCGAAGGTCACGCTGGTCCACAGCGGATCGGTGATCAATGCGTTGCCGACCAAGTACGCGATACCGGCGATGAAGACGGCGGGCAGCACCGGGTAACCGGGAACCTTGTAGGGACGTGGCAGATCGGTCCGCCGCCGGAGTCTGTAGAGGCCAGCCACGGCCAGCCCGTAGAACGGCCAGATCGACAGCACGAACGTGTCGGAGAGCTGTTCGAATGTTCGCGTCAGGACGAACGCGATGCCGAGCACTGCGGCGAGCGAGATGGCGACGTACGGCGTGTGGTAACGAGGGTGCACTCGCGCCATCACCGGGAAGAACAGTCCTTCCTCAGCCATCGCGAAGAACACCCGCGGCGCCGTCAGCATGATGCCGATCAGCGCGCCGAACGTGGACACGGTAACGACGACCGACACAAACGCGACGCCGAAGCGCCCGACGATCGCCTGCATCGTGTCGGCGGCAATCAGCGGCGACTGCGCCAGCCGTTCGATCGGATTCACATATAAGTACGCGAAATTGGCCGCGAGATAGATGGCGATGATGGCTAACGTGCCGCCGATGATGGCGCGTGGCAGCGTGCGTTGCGGGTCCTTGACCTCTCCGGCGGCGAACGCAAGATCGGCGAAGCCGTCGTAGGCGTAAAGCACAGAAATGATCGCCAGCCCGAACAGACCTGGCCGGACCGGCGCTGCAGACGCCGTGAGATTCGCGAACGACGCGTCCGGCCCACCGAGCATGAACGCGAGCAGGGTCAGACAGGTGAGTGCGCCGAACTTGGCCACGGTCGAGGCCGTCGTAAACGCGGCACCCACCTGTGCGCCACGCACGTTGACGATGGCCGAGAACATGATGGTCGCGGCCGCGATGATGTTCGTGCGCGTTGCAATCGGGGCATAGCCGAGCGATCGCTGGAGATACTCGCTGAACACTGTCGCGATGGCGCCGGTTGCCGACGCGCGAATCAAAACGAGCTCGGACCAGCCAAACAGAAATCCTGCCAGGCGTCCCCATCCTTCGCGTACATAGACATACCAGCCGCCGGTGCGGGGCAGGGAGGCGGCCAGTTCGGCCACGGCCAGCGCGCCGCACAGCGATATCAGTCCGCCAAGAACCCAAACCGCCAGCATCAGCGTCGGATCAGGTACACGGGTCGCGATCACCGCCGGCGTACGGAAGATGCCGGATCCGATCGTGATCCCGATGACAACGCCGATTGAAGGCCAGAATCCGAGGCGCCGGACGAGCTTCGCGTCGGTGCCGCGCGTCTGGGGCGAGCTGACGGTCATCAGTGTCGAGTAGGGTAAGCCAAATAAAATGAGAACGGCGTGACGACGGCGGCCCTGACGGGCACCTCCATCCTGCAGTATCACATTGGCCCACGGCTCGGTTCTGGCGGCATGGGCGAGGTGTACATCGCCGAGGACCGTCGTCTCGGGCGTCAGGTCGCGCTGAAGTTTCTTCCGCCCGATCGCCGTCGCGACGCCGACAGCCGGGCGCGGCTTTTCCGCGAAGCCCAGGCCGCGTCGCTGCTCCAATCGCCGCACATCGCCGTCACCTACGACCTCGTCGAACACGACGATGCGATGTTCATCGCGATGGAGTATGTCGAGGGGGAACTGATCTCGGAGCGCATTGCGCGCGGCCCGGTGGCGGTCTCCGACGCACTCGACATCGCGGCCCAGGTTGCCGATGCGCTCGACGAAGCGCACGGGCGCGGCGTCACCCATCGCGACATCAAAAGCGCCAATCTGATTCAGACCCGTCGCGGACTGGTGAAAGTGCTCGACTTCGGTCTGGCAAAAATGGACATCCCTTCATCCGTAGAAGCGACGCTGCAGACGCAGCCCGACATCCTCGTCACTGCACCGGGCATGGTGCTCGGCACCATCGCCTACATGGCGCCGGAGCAGCTGCGCGGCGATGCGGTCGATCACCGCGTCGATCTCTGGGGCCTCGGCGTCGTCTTGTACGAAATGCTGACCGCCACGCTGCCGTTCCGCGGCAACACTCTCGCAGCCGTCTTCGATCAGATTCTTCGACAGGATCCGCCCGCGGTCATGCAGGTCAATCCGGGCATCCCTCTTGGCGTCGATCACATCGTCCGCCGCGCGCTGCAGAAGGCGCCGGTGTCGCGATACAACGCGGCGCGCGACATGTACAACGCGCTCCGTCACGCGGCGCGGCGGATCGAGACCGGCACCTCGACGACAGGTGTGCGGCCGGCGGCACATGTCGAAACCGGCGAGCGAACGATTGCGGTGCTGACCTTTACGAACGTCACCGGCGATGCGGCTGACGACTGGATCGGGACCGGCATCGCCGAGACGGTGACTTCTGATCTGAGAAACGTCCGCGACGTCACCGTGATCGGTCGCGCGCAGGTGTTCGAGCAATTGAAGAATGTCGAGGCAGAGACCGGGCGAAGCGGCGACAGCCTGACGATTGAGATCGGCCGGCGACTCGGGGCCTGGTGGGTGGTGTCCGGCGCCTATCAACGTATCGGCGATCGCATTCGCATCACGTCGCAGCTCGTCGAAGTCCTGAAGGGCACGTTGCTGCGCACAGTGAAGATCGACGGGCGCGTCGACGAGATCTTCGAGTTGCAGGACCGTATCGTCTTCGACTTGAGCCGGAGTCTGAACGTGAAGCTGGGCAAGGCCGAGGCGGAGGCGATCGAGCGCGATGAGACCTCATCGGTCGAAGCGTTCGAGGCCTACTCACGCGGCGTGTTGAACCTGCGAACCGCCGGCCGCGACGCGATCGATCGCGCGATTGCGCTCTTCGAGCGCGCCGTGCAGCTCGATACGAAGTATGCCTCGGCGTGGGCGGCGCTCGGTGGCGCGTACACGCTGAAGGGCGGATTCCTGGGCATGCCGCAGCTGCTGGAGAAGGCGATCGAACCGCTGCGCCGGGCCCTTGGACTCAACCCGACTTTGGTGAATGCGCATGTGTGGCTGGGGAGTGCGCTGTCCGGACTCGGCAGGCTCGATGAGGGCCTGGTCTCGTTGAGGAAGGCGGTCGAGATCGAACCCGACAACGCCGACGCCCATCAAAACCTGGCGCGCGCGTACTGGCTGACCAAAGGAATGGTGCCCGAGGGGATCGCCGAGCTGCGCAAGGCGCTCATGCTCAATCCCGAAGCGGGATATACGCACTTGCAGCTCTCGATGCTCGAAGCCCTGAGCGGGAATCTCGATGCCGCGGAGGATTCAGCGCGTCACGCGATCGAGCTTCAGGAGCGGGCGATGTCGGGCACTGAAGGGTTACTGATCGTCGGCGCGCACTCGCGCCTGGGCTACGTGCACTACCTGCGCGGGAATTACGACGCGGCGTACGCCGAGTTTCGTCGTGAACTGGAGTGGGTGAACACCAGCGATCATGCCCTTCGCGAACGCACCGTGATCGAGCTGCATCAGAAGATCAGCGCGGTGCATCACGCGCGTGGTGAAGACGCCGAGGCGATTCGGTTTGGGGACCGTGCAATCCAGGCGCATGCGCACCGCGTTGCGGCCGGTGCCGACGATCCCGCGACGCGTTATTACATCGCCGCCGTGTATGCGCGGCGCGGCGACGTTGACCATACGCGCGAGCATCTGGCGCTGCCGCTGAGCCGCCTGCCGCAGTTCACACAGTGGCGGCTCGAGCGCGACATCGACTTCAGTCGCGTCCGCGATCAACTGCGTGTGTGATTGACGAACGCTTTTGCCCGACCGCCACCAGCGACAGCCCGATCGGCGGCGAGATCATCCGCTCGAGCGGTAACGCCCACGGCGCGACCAGCGTTTCGAACAGCTTCACCTGCGTGAGGCTGTGCGCCGTGGACTTGCTGATGTGGGCGTTGTACATCCATCCGAGCAGACCGATCGGATTCGTGTAACGCAGGGTCAGCAGTTCGAGCCCGGCGTCGCGGAACGCCTTCGCCAGCGTCGGCTTCGAGTAACGGCGGTGGTGACCGAGCTCGGCGTCGAGGGGACCGTACGCCGCCTGCACGGCCGGGACAAAAATCAGTACGCGTCCGTTCGGAATCAGCACGTCCTTGAACGTCCGCAGCGCCCCGGCATCGTCTTCGATGTGCTCGAGGACGTTCACGCACACCACCGTGTCGAATCGATGGCTCGTTAACTCGCCGCGATCGCATTCTTCGAGGTGGCACGACCGCAGCACGAAACGCGGATGCCCGCGCATGGCGTCCTCGAGCCGGCCGACGCAGTTGGCGTTGGGCTCGAGGCCAACCACCAGGTCCGCGGCGTCTGCCAGAGGCCGTGTCATCGTGCCGATGCCTGACCCGACTTCGAGCACCCGCTTGCCGAGATACGCTCGAAACAGGTTGAACAGATGCGCGCTATACCGGCGCGCCTCCTGCATCGTCTCGAGATCGTCGGCGGCGTAGCGCTCCTGGGTCTGCGTGTGACGCCGATCGACGTGATTCGCGTGAGACATGTCTTCTGGCACGCTACCATAGCCGTCGGGAAGGCCCAAGCGAGGATTCATGATGGAGCGGCGTTGAGGAGAGCCTGGTTGCCGGCGGCGTTGAGCCTGCTGGTCTACACAATCATCACGATGGTCATCGGCCGAGACGTGCTGGCACACCTCGGATCGACAATTGCGAACGATCCGGGCGACCCGCTGCTGACTGCCGCGATCCTCAAATGGAACGCCACCCACGTGCCCTTGACCGACGCGTGGTACCAGTTCCCGATTTTCTATCCGACACGCGACACGCTCACGTTCTCCGAGCACCTGCTCGGGCTCAGCGTCATCGCTTCGCCGATCTACTGGCTGACCGGCAATCCGGTCGTCACGTATAACGTCGTCCTGTTGTTGACGTTTCCGCTCTGCGCGATGGCGATGTATGCGTTGGTCTCTCGTCTGAGCCACAGCGAGGCAGGCGCGTTCGTCGCCGGCGTCGCGTTTGCGTTTGCGCCGTATCGCATCTCGCAGCTGCCGCACATCCAGATGCTGGCCACGTTCTGGGCACCCCTGGCGCTGCTCGGCCTGCACGCTTACCTCGAGACCGGCCGACGACGGTGGCTCGCGATGTATGGCGCGGCGTGGGTACTGCAAGGCGCAGCGAATGGGTATGCGCTGGTGATGTTCTCGATCCTCGTCGGTCTGTGGACGTTGTGGTTCGTGATCGTGAGCCGTAAGTGGCACGCGCTCGCCATGATCGCGCTCGCGACGTTGGTCGCAGTACTGCCGCTCGCACCCGTGCTCTACAAGTACACCAGCGTGCACAGCCACTTCGGGTTTGTCCGCGACTACTGGGAAATTCGTGGATTCAGCGCCGACATCGCGGGGTTGCTCTGCGCACCGCCACTGCTCACGTTCTGGGGATGGGTGCGTGTGAAGTGCGGACCCGAAGGTGAATTGTTTCCCGGCGTCGCGCTGATGCTGCTCTCGGTTGTCGGGCTCGTCGGAATGATCGTGCGGTCGTGGCGATCCGAGTCGATCCACCGCGGGATCGTGGTGACGTGGTTTCGGCGCGTCCTGCTGTTCGTCGCGGCGGTCTATACGATCGTCATTCTCGTACTGCTCCTCTCGGGGCCGTTCACTTTCGAGCTCGGTGCTCTGCGCGTCCAGGCCTCGACGTTTCGCAAGCCGGTGCAGGTCGTGATGCTCACGGTCCTGCTCGCGCTTGTGCTCTCGCCGGGCGTGCGTGCCATGGTGCGTCATTCGCGCACGATGTGGTTCTACCTGCTGGCCGCGGTTGTGACATGGGCGCTGGCGCTCGGCCCGATGACGACGTTCATGGGTGATCCGGGGATTCCGGGGCCATACCACCTCCTCATGTCACTGCCCGGTGTGGATGCGCTGCGCGTGCCCGCGCGCTTCTGGCTGATGACGACGATCTGTTTGTCGGTGCTCGCCGGACTCGTCGTCTCCGAGTTCACGCGAGGACGGACGCGGCGCACGGTGGCCATCGCGGTGGTGATCGTCGGCCTCGCCGTGTTGAGCGATGGATGGATCGATCGCATTCGCGCCGCCGAACTGCCACGGGCCATGCCTGGCGCGGATCGTCTCGCTGGGGCAACCGTCCTCGAAGCACCACCCGATCTCGTCTTCCGCGACATCCATTCAGTGTTCAGAGCGGTGAACGGTGGGTGGAGAACCGTGAACGGTTACAGCGGATGGGGACCGAGCTATTACAGCGCGCTGGTTGGCGCCGGCCGCGCTGAGTCCGATGACATGTTCACGCCGTTCCTGCGCCTGGGAGACCTTCACGTCGTGGTCGGACAGGATGCGCCCCGTCTGCGTGCGCTCATCGAGCAGCAGCCGGGCGTCACGCGAGTCGCCAGCGACGACACGCTGATCGTCTACCGCCTGCCGGCTCGTCCGGGCACAGGGCTTTCTCGGCCTGCTGGACAGCAGCTGCAGCCACGCGAACTGCGATCGCCCTGTTCGACGGCACTGTTGCCGAAGGCGATCGACCGCGATGAGACTTCGGTATGGCAGTGTGCGCTATGGGACGAGCGTCAGGCACTCACGATCGACCTCGGCGACGTGCGTACCGTGGGATCGGTGGTGAACGATCTCGGCGCCCTCTCATGGCTGTTCCCGGCCGCGCTTGCCGTGGAAACTTCCGAAGACGGAACGTCGTGGAATCCAGCGTGGAGCGGCACTGTGCTCGAGCGAGCGATTCGTGCCGCGATGGACAACCCGAAACGCCTGCGTATCGTCGTGGATTTCCCGCCACGCCGGGCACGCTACCTCCGAATGCGCGCCGCCTCCGGCGGGAACGAGGCGCCCTGGACGATCGCCGAGCTCGAAGTGTGGACGGCGGCGGAAACCCGTTGAAGCCCCCTGGCTTTCGCCTTATGATCGTCAGCCATGTTTCCGGCGCGTCGTACCGATCCCGCGCACGATCAGGCGCTGAGCGCCGCTCTCGATCGCCTCACCGGCGGAGTCCCGGACCGCGCCGACAACCCTGACGGCTGGATCACGACCATCCGTCGTCTGCCGCCGCTCGAGGCGCGGTACGCGCCGTTTGGCGCCGAGCTCGATGCGCGTCTGTGCGAGGTGCTTCGTCACCGCGGGGTCGATCAGCTTTACACGCACCAGGCGCTCGCCATCGATCACGCACTGGCCGGCCGTCATGTGGTCGTCACGACCCCGACCGCCTCAGGCAAGACGCTCTGCTACAACGCACCGGTGCTGAGCACGATTCTGCGGGATCCGTCGGCGCGAGCTCTTTACCTGTTTCCCACGAAAGCGCTCGCGCAAGATCAGCTCGCCGAGCTGCACGACTTGTCCGATCACCTGTCGCGACGGAACGATCTCGAGATCGGCGTGTTTACCTACGACGGCGACACGCCGCAGGATGCGAGACGCGCGATTCGCGGGCGTGCCCATGTCGTGTTGAGCAACCCGGACATGATCCACTCCGGGATACTGCCGCATCATCCACGGTGGGCGAAGCTGTTCGAGAACCTTCGCTACGTGGTGATCGATGAACTGCATGCCTATCGCGGGGTGTTCGGCAGTCATCTGACGAATGTGCTGCGGCGGCTGCGCCGCATATGCCGGCATTATGGATCGACGCCCACGTTCGTATGCTCCTCTGCCACGATTGCCAACCCTCGTGAACTGGCCGAGACGCTGGTGGAGCAGCCGTTCGAGCTCGTCTCGGAAAGCGGCGCACCGCGCGGTGAGAAGTTCTTCCTGTTCGTGAACCCGCCGGTCGTCAACGCCCAGCTTGGGATCCGCCGTTCGTATCTGGCCGAAACACGCCGGCTCGCATCCGAGTTCTTGAAGCGCAAGCTTCAAACGATCGTGTTCGCGCAGAGCCGCCTGGCGACTGAAATCCTCACCACATATCTCAAGGACGATTTCGGTGGGCCGCCGGGGACCGACGAACAGATTCGCGGATATCGAGGCGGATATCTGCCGCAGCGGCGGCGCGAGATCGAAAAGGGGCTACGGGAGGGCACGGTCCGCGCGGTGGTCTCGACCAACGCGCTCGAGCTCGGTATCGACATCGGTGCGCTCGACGTCTGCGTGATGGCCGGATACCCGGGCACCATTGCGGCGACGTGGCAACGAGCCGGCCGCGCCGGGCGCCGCAGCGGCCGCTCGGCCGCGGTACTCGTCGCGAGCAGCGCGCCACTCGATCAATACATCGTTCGCAATCCGTCGTACTTTTTCGACGCCTCGCCCGAGCACGCGCTGATCAATCCGGACAACCTGCACATCCTCGTCGATCATGTGAAATGCGCGGCGTTCGAGCTGCCGTTCACGACGTCGGAGGAATACGGGCGACACAATCTCCAGGAAGTCCTCGGCGTGCTCGAAGAGGGTGGATTCGTTCATCGTGCCTCCGGACCGGACGGCGACGGCGTCTGGCAGTGGACGAATGAGTCCTATCCTGCGGACGCGGTGAGCCTGCGCTCGATCTCCTCGGACAACTTCGTTGTGGTGGACACGACGCATGGCGCCGAGGTCATTGGCGAGACCAGTTTCAACAGCGGGCCGTCAACGCTGCACGAGAAGGCGATCTATCTGGTCGAAGCCGCGTTGTACCAGGTGGAGAAGCTGGACTTCGAAGGACGTAAGGCCTACGTGCGTCAGATCGACTGCGACTACTACACCGACGCCATCACCTATACGAAAGTCACGGTTCTTGACACGTTTGACGGCGGGTCTACAAAACAAGACCCGCCCCACGCTGCCCACGGAGAAGTGCACGTGTCGTCACGTGTCGTCGGGTTCAAGAAGATCAAGTTCTACACCAACGAGAATGTCGGCTCAGGCGAGCTCGATCTCCCCGAGCAGGAGATGCACACCACCGCATACTGGCTGACCATCCCGCGCGAGGTCATGGCCGGGCTGCCGTACGCGGCCGACGATCGCCGCGACGGTGTGGTGGGTCTCTCATTTGCGATGCGGCAAGTCGCGCAGTTGCTGTTGATGTGCGACCGTCATGACATTGGCATTTCGATTGGCAGTGGGGAACAGGGCGAGCAGACAGACCTGACTCGGATGGGCCAGCCTGTCACGCTGTCGGACGAACCACGAATCTTCGTTTACGACAACTATCCGGGTGGCGTCGGTTTCAGCGAGCCGCTGTTCCGCATGGACGAGGAACTGCGCCGTCGCACTCACGATCTGATCGCTGGATGTGAATGTCAGAGCGGGTGCCCTACCTGTGTCGGTCCGGTCGGCAACACCGGCCCGCTGGCCAAGCGCGTCGCCCTGCGCATCCTCGAACTCCCTCACACAGGCGCAGTCGCGCCGGCGCTCACCGCATGACGACGCTGTCGGATCGTTTGCGTGGCGTGATTGGCGGTGGGCTCAAAGCCCACGGCGGGTCTGAATCGATCGGCAGGTCTATAGAGCAAGACCCGGGCTACGCTGACAACGTCGCCGACGTCCTCGACGGCGAATGGCACGAACGCGACGGCCAGCGGTTCCTCGTCGTCGATCGCATGTACGTGCCGGGTTATCGCCATGGCTCGATGGTCCTTGCCGATGGTCTGCCTCCATCCGACGGTGTCTGGCCGCGACTGTCGCTGCTCGCCAACGGCTCGTGCAGAAGCCGTTTGCTGTTCATCGATCTCGAGACCACCGGAATCGCCGGCGGCGCCGGCACCTACGCGTTCCTCGTTGGCTGTGGCTGGTTCGCTGGCGGAACATTCCGAATCCGCCAGTTCTTTCTCTCCAGCTTTACCGGGGAACGCGCGCTGCTCGAAGCCGTGGGCGATCTCGGCGCTGACGCGGGCACGGTCGTCACCTACAACGGTAAGTCGTTCGACGTGCCGCTGATCGAAACGCGCTTTGCGTTGCACCGGCTGCCGTCGCCATTTGGCGAGATGCCGCACCTCGACATGCTGCACCCAGCGCGCCGTATGTGGCGCGTAGAGAACATGCGGCGCGTTGCCGATGCGGGCCGGCCCGTCCAGAAGGACGGGCCCTACAACGATCGGCAGAAGGACGTGCCGTACACCTGTCGATTGAGCACGCTCGAGCAGCAGTTGTGCGGCTACGTCCGCGAGGGTGATGTGGCCGGGTTCGAGATTCCGGCGCGTTACTTCCGCTACGTGCACGCAGGCGACGCACGACCGTTGGCCGCCGTACTCGAGCACAATCGTCTCGATCTGCTATCGCTCGCGCTGGTCACGGCACGCGCCGCCCAACTGCTGGAAGATGGTCCCGCCGCCGCGCGCACGGCGCGTGAGGCTGTCGGCATGGGCCGTTTGTATGAACGTGGTGGAATGATGGCGGAAGCGAAGTCCAGCTTTGCGCGGGCGATAGAGTTCAAGGACGCCGACGAAGACCTGCGCGCGGAAGCACTGCGGGCGTACGCGATCGTCGCTCGCCGTCTTCGCCAGTATGACGATGCGGCGGATGCGTGGCGGCGTGTGCTCGGCCTTACCGAGTGTCCGCGGCCGATCGAGCGCGAAGCGTCAGAGGCGCTCGCTGTTCATCTCGAGCACAGGCACCGGGACTTGGTCTCGGCGCGTGACTTCACATTGCGTCTGCTGGATGTAGATGAGAGTGAGACGAGGCGTCAGGCGGCCGCATACAGGCTGGCCAGGCTCGATCGAAAGCTCGAATCGCTGGCGGCGCAACCGGCGTTGTTGTTTTGAAGGTCCGGC
>Ga0126304_10000464_pt1 | contig 16441 bp, 16 predicted proteins | sample Plot25_FD_92538 | JGI IMG/M metagenome (GOLD analysis project Ga0126304, IMG submission 92538) | Serpentine soil microbial communities from UC McLaughlin Reserve, CA, USA - Plot25 | ecosystem: Environmental > Terrestrial > Soil > Grasslands | place: USA: UC McLaughlin Reserve, Lake County... | reverse complement strand
GGCAAGTCCGAAGTGATTACAGGTGTCTTACATGCTGCATATTCGAGAAGTTTGGTTGATGTCTGCCGCTTATACGGCTCAACATTGGATCTGAAGTTGATTGCAAATCTTGAGCTCCTGATATAAGCGGGTATCTCCGATTGAGGCACCGGACCTGCAAACACTATGTTTTTGTTCATTTGATAGTGCTTAGACAGCCGGTCATAATTCTTACTTAAAATTAAAAGTGATCTTTCTCTGAATGCCTCGATGAAATGGTCCAGCATTTTTCGGAAATGCACATCATAGGCGGTCATCCCAACATAAATGAAATCATATTTTTTTTCAGAGTCAGAAAACTTGATCGGTGCATTTAAAAATTCATCGTTCAAGCCAAGGTTCCTGTAACCATGCGGCACCGAATCGTTGAAATCAAGTTTTTCTCTCACGTAATCATTAAGGAAAATTCGAAAATCAGGTTTGATGTTCACCCTCTTTTTAATTGCGTTTTTCAGATTTGCAAACGGGGGTGTCGACGCTGATGCATATTCATGAATGATAACCGAGCCCGGACACATTTTTCTTGAGTGAACTCCCATGAAATGCCATTCAACATCGGGCTTTAGACCTTTAAGATTCTTTTTTAAAACTACGCGGGTGTTAACTCCAAGTCCCGAAAAATAATCAGAATAAGCTGCCATTCCCGGAAGAAATGCTTTTCCTGTGTGCACAAAGGCTATCAACATGCAGAAGGGTTTATCGGGATAAATTTATAGATAAGATTAGACAGTGGTTCGTAATTTCGACCTTTGTTAAATATTATGGAAATAACTGTTTCAACGGCCGAGCAACTTCGAATCACTCCGGAAGAATTTGAACTCATCAAACAAAAATTAGGAAGAACCCCGAACTTCAATGAACTCTGCGCATTTAGCGGCATGTGGAGTGAGCATTGCAGTTATAAGAATTCTATCAAATGGCTGAAGACATTGCCAAGAGAAGGGAAAAAAATGTTGGTGAAGGCGGGGGAAGAAAATGCGGGACTGATGGATATCGGCGATGGCTATGGTGTCGTATTTAAAATTGAAAGTCATAATCATCCTTCTGCCATCGAACCTTTTCAGGGTGCTGCAACGGGGGTAGGAGGTATCCATCGCGATATATTCACGATGGGTGCGAGACCTATCGCTTCATTAAATTCCTTACGTTTTGGTAATCTCAATGAAGCTAAAACACAACACCTGCTTGCCGGTGTTGTACATGGCATTGGACATTACGGAAATTGTTTCGGTGTACCTACAGTAGGAGGCGAAATCTATTTTGAGGACTGTTATCATACTAACCCCCTCGTCAATGCGATGAGTGTAGGCGTTTTGAAAGCCGGAACAACAATATCTGCCACAGCAAAGGGAATTGGCAATCCGGTTTTTTTTGTAGGAAGCGCTACAGGGAAAGACGGTATAGGAGGCGCGTCTTTCGCATCAGCGAATATCACTGAGGAAAGCACAGAAGAATTACCCGCAGTACAAGTGGGCGATCCCTTCCAGGAAAAGAAGTTATTAGAGGCCTGTCTTGAAGTAATAAAGACAGGCGCTGTCGTTGGCATGCAGGATATGGGAGCTGCGGGCATCATTTGCTCTACGTCCGAAATGAGTGCTAAGGGCGAAGTCGGCATGCGTATTGATCTTGACAAAGTGCCGATGCGGCAAAAAAATATGAAGGCCTGGGAATTGTTGCTAAGTGAGAGCCAGGAAAGAATGTTGATGGTGGTAGAAAAAGGAAAAGAAGAGGCAGTGATCAAAGTGTTTGAGAAATGGGATCTGCCTTGTGCGAAAATTGGTGAGGTAACGGGCGATGCGATATTGCGTTTTTACATGAATGGTCAGTTAGAGGCGGAGTTGCCAGCATACGACCTTGTACTTGGTGGAGGCGCGCCCCAATATGATCGGGAAGTTGCTGAACCAGCTTATTTTAAAGAAGTAAACAAGTTTGATCCAAATAGTATAGAGGTTCCAGATGATCTTAAATCTGTAGCCGAAAAAATAATTTCAATTCCAAACATCGCTTCCAAACGATGGGTGTATGTTCAGTATGACAGCATGGTGGGAACTGCTAATACATCAACCAATCAACCGAGCGATGCGGCCATCACTTTGGCTAAACCGACAAAAAAAGCGCTGGCATTGACAACGGATTGCAATAGCCGCTATGTATACGCCGACCCATATAAAGGCACAATGATCGCCGTGGCGGAGGCGGCAAGAAATATTGTTTGCAGTGGCGGAGAACCTTTAGGAATAACTAATTGCCTGAACTTTGGGAATCCATACAACCCCGAAGTTTACTACCAGTTTGTTCACGCCGTTAAAGGAATGGGAGAGGCCTGCCGGAAATTCGATACCCCGGTGACTGGCGGCAATGTAAGCTTCTATAACCAGGGACCTGAAGGAGCCGTGTATCCCACGCCCACGATAGGCATGGTTGGATTGCTTGAGGATATCAATGACAAAATGACGATGAGTTTCAAAAACGAAGATGATATCATTTTTCTTTTGGGAAAGAGCACGAATGATATCAATTGTTCGGAATACCTGCACAAGGTCCAGGGTGCAGAACATAGTCCTGCTCCCCATTTTGATCTTGACGAGGAATTCGTTTTACAACAGAAACTGGCGGAGCTAATCCGAAAAAAGCTGCTCGTTTCGGCGCATGATGTCAGCGAGGGCGGGTTATTCACCACGCTCATCGAGTGTTCATTTACCAATAACCTGGGATTTGATGTTGTTGCCAGTGACAGTAATATTCGAAAGGACGCATTCTGGTTCGGCGAATCACAAAGTAGGATAGTAGTGAGCGTTGAAGGGGATAAAGTGGATCTTTTCAAAAAAGTCGTCGGCGGACATCCGTATGAAGAGCTGGGCTTTGTAACTGCCGGTCCTGTGCAGGTGGACGGGATGGATTGGGGAAGCATCGACTTCTGGCAAGAAAAATACGACTCTGCGATTGAAAACCTACTTGCAGGACACGAGAGCGAACATGCTCTGAGTGCACTGTAACAAAGTGGCTTTCCATTATTTTTTTACTATGGACAAAAACAGCACCCTCATTATAACCGGAGCAGCAGGCTTTATTGGTAGCTGTTTGGTGAGCTTCCTAAATCAAAGTGGATTTACTAATCTTATCCTCGTTGATGACTTTTCGAGAGCCGATAAAGTTCCAAATCTCGAAGGAAAAACTTACCTGGCAAAAATAGAAAGGGAATCTTTTTTTGAAGAGATTTCTGCCCGCAAGCAGTCAATTGATTTTATATTCCATATAGGGGCAAGAACGGATACTACCGAATTCGATTACAAAGTGCATCAACATCTGAATGTAGAATACTCTCAAAAAATCTGGGATTATTGCACAGTGCATAAAATCCCTTTAGTATATGCTTCGTCGGCGGCAACCTATGGAAGCGGCCAGCTCGGATACAATGACAGCCATCAGGTGATTTCTTTATTGAAGCCGTTAAATCCTTATGGCGAGTCGAAGAATGAATTTGATAAATGGGCGGTGGCGCAACAAAACCAACCTCCATGCTGGTATGGATTGAAGTTTTTCAACGTCTATGGTCCCAACGAATACCACAAGGGTCGGATGGCCAGTGTTATTTTTCACTCATTCAACCAGATCCAGAAAGACGGACAGGTTAAACTGTTTAAATCTCACCGGCCCGATTTCGAAGATGGAAAGCAACTTCGCGACTTCATATACGTAAATGACGTTTTAAAGGTCTGCTATTGGTTAATGGAAAGTTGCTTGACGAGTGGTGCTGCCACGAACCCTGTTGAAAGTGGTATTTACAACCTCGGTACCGGCAAAGCGAGGACCTTCGAAGACCTGGTGAAATCAACTTTCGCAGCGCTGGACACGCCTCCCAATATCGTATATATAGATATGCCATTCGATATCCGCGATAAATACCAGTACTTCACTGAAGCAAACATGAACAAGTTAAAAACGGCCGGCTATCAGTACGCGTTTTACTCCCTGGAAAACGGCATTGATGATTATGTTCGCAACTATCTGGCTGAGAAAAAGTACTATTGAGCTTTTCCGATTTCCTCCAAATTCATATAAAATCCGCGGTCAAGAAAAATGAAGGATGTTTCATCTTAGTCGTTAGTTTTATAGCTTGAAAAATCAATTTGTATGAGTAAAAAAATCGCCATCATTGGTGGTGGAAACCTGGGAACTGCTGTTGCGGAAGGATTATTAAAAAGCAAGTTTTCGAAACCGGGTGATATTATGATCACAAAGCGGGTTCCATCCACATTGAAAGATCTTAAATCAAGAGGAGTCGCTGTCGGCGATAATAACAATGATGCTGTTCGTAACAGTGAGTTGATCATTCTTGCGGTAAAACCGTTCCAGGTAAAGGAAGTCATTGAAGGAATTAAAAACGATTTATCTAAAAAGCACATAATTGTTTCAGTCGTCACGGGAATATTGATAAAAGACATAGAAGAGGTTGTCGAAAAAGATACTCCTGTTTTTCGCGCGATGCCAAATACCGCCATTGCGATACAGGAAAGCATGACCTGTTTAAGTTACAATAAAACCGGGGCTGTTCATATCAAGTATGTCAATGATCTTTTCTCCACTCTTGGAAGAGTTGTAAAAATTGATGAGAAATTGATGGATGCGGCTACTGTGCTCGGTGCTTGCGGTACCGCATATGCGATGCGATACATTCGTGCAAATATCCAGGGAGGTATTGAGATCGGTTTTGACGCATTAACAGCAAGCCTGATCGCAGCACAAACAGTGAAAGGCGCTGCGGAATTGTTGTTACAGAAAGGCACGCATCCCGAACATGAGATAGATAAGGTCACTACTCCCAAAGGATGTACGATCGCAGGCCTGAACGAAATGGAACACCAGGGATTTAGCTCTTCTCTTATAAAAGGATTGGTTGCGAGTTATGATAAAATTGCCAAAGGCTAATATGTTTCACCGATGTCCATATCCAGGGTAAAGACTTTCACTTTTATTTTCGTTTTTTGCGCTGACAAATATAAAGCCAACCGCCAGGAGACAGGAGTATTAACAGGAAGCTTTTCCGGGATTTGTATAATTGCTTTTTTCGGCAATATTGATACAGAATCGGATCCCGATATACTCTGGGAAAATAAATTTGTACACAAGATGGAGTTACGGCCAGTATCAATAATTTCATTGCACGAATACATAATTGTTGGGGCTGACTAATTTGATGAGACAAGTAGATCATTATAAGTCTGTAACTTATAGTCACGGAGATTTCTTTATTTCAAAATAAAATATTTTCTTTGCTGTTCTTAGATTGCTTCCAATGAATAGATGAAACCGCTTATTGACTGCAAATAAGACTATGTGCTATGAACAACGTAACCATCAGCCGCCTCATTTTAGTGCTCGAGATCGCAGCAATAATATTGTTCCACTCACTTAAGAGCAATTCGACTCAAGAGCATAATTCACTCACGCAACAAGCCAAAGAGAATACTCCTGTCATCATTCAGACCTCGGCACCATTGGTAGTGCACACTGGAGAATGATTTGATATTACGAAGCTAATATTAGCTAGTCTCTTCCAATCGTTTAATCACACTATGTGATCTGAAAGCCGTTCAAAACGGAGTAAAATTTGCATTTTTTCCACATCGTCATTTTCCGATTTTCTCAGGCAGAAAATTAGGGTTAGTTTTGTATGACCTTCTGGAATTTTTCATTTCTGCTGGTCACTAGGGGTGTTTATACAAAAAGAGTTGCTCATCTTGAACAATGTGATCGACCGGTATAGTCAAAAGGTTATTTCCCCCTTTTATTTTTAAAATAACAAGTCAACTAACCATAATCATGGCTAAATATATTTTTGTTACGGGTGGTGTTACATCGTCCCTGGGAAAGGGGATCATTGCTGCTTCGCTTGCAAAGCTCTTGCAAGCCAGAGGATTGCGTGTAACAATACAGAAATTCGATCCGTATATAAATGTCGATCCCGGCACTCTGAATCCTTATGAACATGGCGAGTGTTTCGTTACGGAGGATGGAGCTGAAACCGATCTTGATCTTGGCCATTACGAGCGGTTCCTGAACATCTTTACTTCACAGGCAAATAATGTTACAACAGGCAGGATATACCAGACTGTAATAAACAAGGAACGCGAAGGTGCTTACCTGGGTAAGACTGTGCAGGTGGTTCCGCATATCACAGATGAAATCAAGCGCAGAATGTTGCTTTTAGGCCAAAATAATGATTTCGACATTATCATCACAGAAATTGGGGGTACGGTTGGTGACATAGAAAGTCTTCCCTTTATCGAAGCTTTGCGGCAATTGCAGTGGGAACTTCCCGAGGAAGACACTGTCGTTGTACATCTTACACTCATACCATACCTGAAAGCAGCCAAAGAACTTAAAACCAAGCCTACACAGCACAGCGTAAAAATGCTTAGCCAGGAAGGTGTACATCCTGATATCCTTGTTTGCCGCACCGAGGAGGCTCTTTCAGCCGACATCCGTCGCAAAATAGCTCTGTTCTGTAATGTAAAACAGGAAGCTGTTATCGAGGCAGCGGACGCTCCTACAATTTATGAAGTTCCATTAGCGATGATGCGCGAAAAATTAGACCTGATATGTCTAAAGAAGCTCAATATCTCCCAATTTAACGAACCCGAGCTGACCAAATGGAAAGAGTTTCTTGACAAACTGAAATATCCCAAACATAAAGTGACCATTGGACTAATCGGAAAATATATTGAGTTGCAGGATGCGTACAAATCAATTCTCGAAGCGTTTGTACATGCAGGTGCCATCAACGAATGTAAGGTCCAGGTTGTAAACGTTCATAGTGAGTTTATTACAGATGAAAATGTCGCTGAAAAATTAGGCCACCTGGATGGACTCTTGGTTGCTCCTGGTTTCGGCCATCGCGGCGTGGAAGGAAAAATTACGGCTGTAAAATATGCTCGCGAAAATAATCTTCCTTTCTTCGGGATCTGCCTCGGAATGCAGATGGCAGTCATAGAATTTGCCCAAAACGTTTTGTCGTTAAAAGGGGCTCATTCTACCGAAATGGATCCCAATACCTCCGATCCTGTCATTGATTTGATGGAAGAGCAGAAGACCATTACGGCTAAAGGAGGCACGATGAGGTTAGGAAACTACACCTGCGCTTTAAAGGACAATTCCCTGGCTGCTGAAATTTACGGTACCAATGCGATTTGCGAACGTCATAGACATCGCTGGGAATTCAATAACAAATACCTCGCTGAATTTGAAAAAGCAGGAATGGTGGCCAGCGGAAAAAATCCGGAAAGCGACCTGGTGGAGATCATTGAGGTACCTTCTCATCCGTTTTTCATCGGCGTTCAATATCACCCAGAGCTGAAAAGCACAGTTGAGAATCCACAACCCATCTTTGTGCATTTTATAAAAGCCGCCAGGGATTATACAGAGTTAAAAAGCTCTCTTAGAACGCCCATTCTTCAGGGTGAAATGATTTGAGAGGATTGAGCTGAACGTCATCCTAACCCAACTGCAAAACCCTATCTTTGCACTCCTTAAAATTTGATGAATGCAAAGTATGGATCGCAATACGGTGATAGGGTTTGTTCTATTAGCCGGTTTATTATTCCTTTATTTATTCCTTTCAACCAAAAGTAGCCAGGAGCTGCAGCAGCAAAAGAAAAGGCAGCAGGACTCACTGGCCCTGATTCAAAAGACAAACGACTCGGTTGCCTCCTTAAATGATACTACTTCAAGAAAAATAGCACCTGATACAGCAGGCCTCAAAAGTGCAGGTTCCGGAACAGAGCAGCTAACCGTTATAGAAAATGAGGTTTTGAAGCTTGTGTTTACAAATAAGGGGGGGCAAATTAAATCTGCGGAATTAAAAAAGTACACCTCCGCCAATGGCAAGCCAGTTATTCTAAGCGGTACTTCTTACGATAAGATTTCTTATAGTATTAATACATCTCAAAACCAGGCAGCTCAGGTTAGTGAATTATTTTTCTCGCCAGCGAATATTATCAAAAATGCGGACAATAGTTCCTCGGTAAATTATTCTCTCGGCGGTGCTACGGGCGAGGAAATAATCCACCAGTTTACCATCCGTCCCAACGAGTACATGATTGATTGGAATATCCAGATGAAAGGTGCTGATAAACTCCTTACACAGGGTAATTTCAATTTGACATGGCAGGCACAACCGGTAGCGCAGGAGAAGGATGTGACTTATGAAAGACAGCACACTAACATCTGCTTTTATGAAGATCAGGACTTTGATTACATCATGTCCAGAACAGAAAGGAAGTTTGAAAAGCCGGTTCAATGGGTGAGTGTAGCGCAGCAATTTTTTAATACAACCCTCATTGCAAAGAATAATTTTGCTTCCGGTGATGTAAGTTGGGTAAAGGAGACTGCAGATTCTGTTCGTGTGATCGCAAAAACAACCGCATCCTTGCAAGCTAAGGTCCCAATAGGAAGTGTTGCAGCGATTCCGATGCAACTGTATTATGGACCGAATGATTACAGGATTTTGAAGAAAGAGGCTCCTGATATGGACAAGATCGTGAACCTTGGGCGTGACTTCTACGCTTTCGTACGCCCTATCAACAAGTTCATCGTAATGCCGGTATTTGATTTCTTTAAAAAATTCATTGCCAGTTACGGATTGGTGATTGCCTTCCTGACAATATTTATCAGGCTACTAACTTCTCCGCTGATTTATAAGAGTTATCTGAGTGGTGCAAAGATGAAAGCTTTAAAGCCTGAGATTGAAAACATGAAGAAACGCCTGGGAAATGATCAACAGCAGGTTGGTATGGAGCAAATGAAACTTTTCAGGGAAGCTGGCGTTAACCCTTTGGGAGGATGTATCCCGGCTTTATTACAGATACCGATCTTCTTCGCTTTGTATAGTTTGTTTAATTCAGATATTGCCCTTCGAGGCCAAAGCTTTCTGTGGGCAGATGATCTGTCTGCATATGATGTCATCCTGAAATTTCCGTTTCATATCTGGGGATTGGGAAGTCACTTAAGCCTGTTTACATTACTTGCCGTGAGCACAAGCTTTTTGATTTCGATCTATAACATGAATATGACTCCGGATCAGAACAATCCCGCGTTGAAGTACATGCCTTATATTTTTCCATTCATTCTACTGTTTATATTTAATCAGCTTCCTTCTGCATTGACATGGTATTATACGGTATCAAATGTTATTACACTGATCATGCAGTGGGTTATTCAAAATTATATAATTGATCACGATAAAATACTTGCTAAGATTGAACTAAACCGTAAGAAACCCAAAACCAAACCTAAGTGGCAGGAACGCTTTGAGCAGATGCAGGAAACTCAGAAAAAACTGCAGGAAACAAAAAGTAAGCCTCAGCGAAACAAATAATTGTAATTATTAACATTCAATACGTTAAATCCATCTTGTTAATAGGGGGTGTGAGGGTTGTTTACTATTTTTAGACAACGGTCAATAATTTTACCACGTCTTTTTAAAGTAATTTAAGACCCCATTGATGAAAAAGTTTATAGCAGTATTATGTAGTGTTTTCTTCACTTCATTAGCCTGGAGCCAGAAAAAAGTGTCTGAGCTTACGCTGGTCTATGACGCCACTATCACCACGGGAAGCAATGAACCTAAAATGGCTGACGCTTTTGATGGTGCAACGACTACCGTTTATCTCAAAGGAAATTTAAGTCGTTCAGAACTCTCCAGTGCCTTATTTTCATCAACCACGATTCATGACTCCAAAAGCGGAGCTGCAGTTGTCTTGCGTGAGGTTAGCGGACAGAAATTATTGATAAGGATGTCTCCTGAAAATTGGATCGAAAAGAATAAGAAGTACCAGGGTATAAGCTTTACGAACACAAACGAAACAAAACAAATTGCCGGCTATACTTGTACGAAAGCGGAAGCTACTTTGAGTGATGGATCCTCTTTTACTGTGTATTATACAACTGAGATCATACCCGAAAATAAGGAGTATGACTACCAATTTAAAAATCTAAATGGATTGCCGCTTGAATATGAACTGACGCAGGGAAAACTGAAAATAAAATATACAGTTTCTAAGATAAATCTCAATCCGGTACCAGCCTCGAAATTTGATGTTCCGAAAGGCGGCTACCGGGAAATGACTTACGAGGAAAGTAAGAAAACTGGCTTGTAAAGAAATTACCTCCTGATGTTAACTTTCAGGTCCAGGATGTTCAGATTATTTTTAGCACTTGTTCTCGTTGTATTCAACTTATACTTATAAGGCAGAACAAAAATGGTGTTTCCCTTCTGATAGGTAACCAGTGTATTATACGATAAGACATTGTTACGCTGGCTGCTGTATATATGACTGCCGGTATAATTCGGACCTGCTTTTAGGGTAAGTATGGTGGATGATCTGAGAGGGGCAAATCCCTGCTTGGTAGACGCCAGGCTCTTTTTTTTATTACCACCTCCTCCGCTACTTGCCAATGCAAGAACCACGGTACCTATCATCGCAACTCCGATAATGAGTGATTTTTTTAGCATGTGGTTTAGATTTAGTGTAAAGTTTGCCTGCATATTGGACAAAAATATCGATTTTTTTTGGGAACTCTTTAACCGTCTATATAAAAGTTTAATTCTTCATTAACGAAAAAGGGATGCATATGGTTTGCTGTTCCATAAAATAACGGAAAAATAAATTTTTAAGCATACTCATGGGGGAGAAAAAGTTGTTGAAATCTTGCGAATGGCCTATTTTACATAAACCTTCTGTTTAAATGAAAGAAAATCCATACAGTCAGGATAAAGAGGAAATCAGGGAATTACTTAAACAATTTCAAAATCTCAAGGCGGGTCGCAGCCATTCTTTTCTGGATGAAGATGCTTTTGAAAAGATCATCGATCATTTCGATGATGCGGAAGACCTTGTCCAGGCCCTCGAGGCTGTTGAACTGGGCATTGAACGCTATCCCTATTCAGCTATGCTTCATGTAAAAAAAGCAGATCTCCTCATTGCCACCCGAAGATACCAGGAGGCTTTACATGTGCTCGATCACGCCGAACTACTTGATAGTAACGACATTAATTTATATATACTCAAGACAGACGCCTTCCTGGCACTCGATCAGCAAGACAAGGCAGTAGAGTTGCTGCAAAATGCTCTGCAATTGTTTGATGGGCCTGAACGGATCGAAATGTTATTCGAATTGGCCGATGTTTATGATGACTACGAGGAATTTGATAAAATATTCGACTGTCTTAAACTCATATTAGAGCAGGAGCCAACCAATGAGGAAGCACTGTACAAAATCTGCTTCTGGACCGACTTTACGGGCCGTAACGAGGAGAGCATTCGCCTTCATCAGCTAATCATAGATGACTTTCCTTACTGTGAACTTGCCTGGTTTAATCTTGCCGCTGCATACCAGGGTCTAAAGCTGTATGAAAAATCAATCGATGCCTATAAATATGCGATCGCGATTGACGAAAAATTTGACTATGCTTTTCGGAACATGGGCGACGCCTATATAAGGTTGCGTAAATACAAAGATGCGATAGAAGTGCTCGAGAGAGTTTTGGAACTTTCACGACCGGAAGATGTAATTTATGAAGCCATAGGTCATTGTTATGACAGGCTTAAGAACTACGCGCAAGCAAGATTTTATTATAGGAAAGCATCGCACTTAAACCAGGAAGATAGTAAACTGTATTACAAAATCGCGTGTACATACATTAACGAAGGACAGTGGGTTACCGCCGTGAAGCAATTAGAAACTGCTTTGCAGATCCATCGGCTTCAGCCAGAATATAACCTCGCAATGGGTGAATGCAAAATGCAATTAGGCGAATACAAAGAAGCTATTCAATATTTTTCTACTGTTGTTCGTCAAAGACCCAAAAACATTTCAAGCTGGGAAGCATTGATCCGATGTCTGTACAACGGCGAATACTACGATGAAGCACTTGAGCAGGTACAGGCAGCGATGAAGCATACAGAAAACAAACCCCTCTTTATTTTCTATTTAAGCGTAATCTATTTCGCGTTAGGAAAATCAAAGGAAGGTTTATTGCATCTGGAAAAAGCCATGATCAAATCTCCCAAACTGCTGAAAAAAATGGTCGATCTCAACCCTGCAATTCTTCAGCATCCGCAGGTCGTCGACGTGATTGCCAGGTTTAAGAGAAACAGGTCTATCTGACTTGTGATTACCATTCTATGCTTTTGTTCCCTATTTTTGCGCCGGTTTGAAGTAAGCAAAAATTATAAGAATGAATTTCAACCTGAGCCAGATCCCTGAGCGACATTTAAAGCCCCGTGAGCATGGATTAACGATGGTAATGGATAAAGGCCTCAGTATTCAGGAGGTAACAAATTTTTTAAGCGTCGCGCATCCACATGTTGATATTGTGAAATTCGGCTTTGGCACATCGTTCGTAACCCCAAACCTTAAGGAAAAGATCGAAGTATATAATTCATTTAACATCCCAGTTTATTTTGGCGGAACATTGTTTGAGGCCTTTCTTGTCAGGGATCAATTTGAAGACTATATTTCGGTTTGTAGGGAGTTCGGTGTCAGCTATATGGAGGTGAGTGATGGTTCAATCAACATCACGCACGCTGAGAAATGCGGTTACATTGAAAAACTTACCAGGTATGGGATTGTATTGAGTGAGGTCGGCAGCAAGGATGCGGCTCATATCATACCTCCTTACAAATGGATTGAACTAATGCGCTCGGAGTTGAGTGCCGGTTCGAGCTACGTAATTGCGGAAGCACGAGAATCCGGAAACGTGGGCATTTATCGTGGAAGCGGCGAAGTTAGGGAAGGTCTTGTGCAGGAAATCCTGACACAAATACCCGAAGAGAAGATTATCTGGGAAGCTCCGCAAAAAACACAGCAATTGTATTTTATAGAATTGGTCGGGTGTAACGTGAATTTGGGAAATATAGCTCCCACGGAAGTATTGCCCCTGGAAACAATGCGCATAGGGTTAAGAGGTGATACCTTCCACCTATTTTTAAATAAACAAGCTACATCATGAATAGGTACGGCTTAATCGGATTTCCATTAAGCCATTCTTTCTCCGAAAAATATTTTGCGAGCAAATTCCTCCGGGAGGGAATCACCGATTGCGTATATCAAAATTTCCCTATTGCTAATATCGGCGACTTATACAAATTGATCAACGAAACTGAAGATCTGAAAGGTCTTAATGTTACAACCCCTCACAAAGAAAAGGTCTTGCCCTTTCTCACCGACAGCAATACCGTCGTAAAATCCATTGGCGCTTGTAATTGTATCAAGATACAGAATAGAACACTTCAAGGTTATAATACCGATGTTATTGGTTTTGAGAAATCACTACTCGCCCATCTCAGGCCACAACATTCGAAGGCATTGATATTGGGTGAGGGCGGGGCGGCGAAGGCCGTGTCCTATGTTCTTGAAAAGTTAGGAATTGAATACCTGCATGTCGTTCGCAGAGGAACGTCAGGAAATGGTAAAGTCCTTTTCAATGATCTTACCGATTCGCTCATCGCCTCCCATACCCTGATTGTAAATTCAACGCCAATTGGCACCTATCCAAACGTTCTCGAATATCCACCTATTAATTATGAAGTATTGAACTCCAGCCATTATCTATATGATCTTATTTACAACCCTGAAAAAACAATGTTTTTGCAAAAGGGTGAAGCGAAAGGTGCAATCATAAAAAACGGATATGAAATGCTACTGTTACAGGCGGAAGAGAGTTGGAAAATTTGGACCAACGACGATGTTGAGTCTGTGTAGTATTATGTTAATCCATCAACCTCAACTTTGCCTCAGTCGGTATTCCTGCAATTTTCTTTTTTGAGTAATCATAGCAAACCATGCCGGTTTTGGCAATTGCTACAACGGTAGCTTCGTTAGCTGTTCCTTTTTCGAGCTGGTAATATATGTCAAATGCGGCGCTGGTAAAATCACCGGTTGAAACATGTGCTGTTATAACATCACCATAGAATAATTCAGATTTAAACTCAATCGCTACATCACTCATAATAAGGCCGACGCTCTCAACGTCTAATTCCTTGTATCCACGTGATTCCAGGAACTGAACACGAGCTTCATGAATGATTGAAAGGACCGTATCATTGCCGACATGGCCGCCATAATTGAGATCAGTTATCCTGACAGGTATGACAGTAGAAAAATTAAATCGGGAAGGAAGCTGAATCTTAATTCTTGCCATGTGTCAACAGTAAGTCTGCCTGTTAATTTTCCTTTAGCAATTCTTTAAGGTCCATTATATCCAGAAAATTATTGGCGGTGGGTATATATGAAGCCTGTTGCAACAGCTTGCTTCTCCATTCTTCAAACCGGAGTTTCCATTGGTAGTTTTCGTAGTTCATGTAATTGTAATCAATGGAACCATTCATCATGCAAAGCATCTTAAGAAATTTTCGGGATATCTTCGTTTGCTCGCCATTTGGGCTGGTCACAATAATATAGTTCTCATCGGGAGCGCTCACCAGGCTTTCATCCATAATGATGTCGCCGTTCTTATCATATATTGGAGGAGCGGTTACTGAAATCGGGCTTATCGCATTAGTCGGCATTATCCGATTCATCATTGCATATGTCGCGCCTCTCGTGTTTCGCGAGTTATTACTTGTCGATTGAACCAGCTTTTTATCAGCGCCAGGGCTCAATGAACTTGCCTCGGTGTCAGACCTGGCAATTGATCTGCCATTGTCGTTTTTATTCTTGGTTGAGGGCGAAGGCGAACTTGCACCAGGTATTACTGGAAGAATATCGCCCGTTGAATTTTTGGTTTTTGAAGAAAATTCAGGATTAAGGAAATATAAAGTTGCCAACACTATCAAACCTATAGCTACGGCGGTGATGGCGATTCGCCGACGAGGAAGAGCGAAAACTTTCGCCGGTTGCCGTGATGATTGCTTCACGTTGACCTCTGCCAAAACATTGTCGAGAATAAATGCCGGAGGCACGATTTCAAAGTCCTCCAGCTTCTGCGAAAGGGTGATGTCGCCTGCTTTAAACTCTTCATCTAATTGGTCGGCAATTTTTTCCCATACCTCAGTTGGAGGAGGCATATCAAAATGAAGAATTCTATTTTGCCAATTGCCGGTCATATTATCGGGTGTAGGACTTTTTTGTGTCGCTGAGATACTGGGTAACTTTTTTTTGCAATATCGCCTTGGCCCTGGCTAACTGCGACTTGCTCGTTCCTTCACTGATTCCCAAACGATCTCCAATTTCTTTATGTGAGTAGCCTTCTATCACATACAAGTTAAAAACTGTTCTGTAGCCTGGTGATAGATCCTGGATCAAAGCAATTATATCTTTTTCTGCCAGGTTATCCAGGGCCGAAATATCGGTATTTTCAATCGTATTCTCTTCCTTGTCACTAACGCTTGAGAGGTTCATTTTCTTTCGTCTCAGGTGTTCAATTGACGAATTAATGAACACCCTGCGTATCCATCCCTCAAAAGAACCTTCTGCCCGGAAGCGATGAAGGTTTTTATACACCTTTATAAATCCTTCCTGCAACAAATCCTGTGCGTCATTCGCATTGTCTGCATAACGCATACAAACAGCATACATTTTAGGAGCAAATCGTCTGTACAACTCTTCCTGCATTTGTCTGTCGCCTTCAATACATCCTGCTATCAAGTCGGGTTCCGAAATACTATGGTTGCTTTTCTGGTGCAATTTTTTTTAAAAAGTGGTGAGTTTTAAGTAGTTCTGGTCTAACTCATTTGTGCCTGCAAAAATAAAACCAGCTTGTCTGCCGCTTTTTTGCGATGGCTAAACAGGTTTTTCTCGTTAATATCCATCTCAGCGAAAGTACGGTTACTTCCCGAAGGAACGAAAACCGGGTCATATCCAAAACCGAGCAAACCTCTTTTGTTTTCGATTATTTTCCCTTGACAAATCCCTTCAAAAAGGTATTCGTGACCCTTATAAATAAGGGAAATAACCGTTCGAAATCTCGCCTGACGGGTTTCCTTGTGCAAAAGGTTTTGTAGGAGTTTTTTGATATTTCTTTCAAAGTCCTTGTCTTCGCCGGCATATCGGGCCGATTTGACTCCTGGCTCCCAGTTCAGCGCCTCTACTTCGAGCCCGGTGTCTTCACTAAAACAGTCCTTTGCGGTAAGATTATAAATCGTTCCAGATTTTACTGACGCGTTGGCTTCAAGAGTATCGTAAGGTTCTGGGATATCAATATCGATCCCTGCCTCACTCAAACTAATAACCCTGATGAGATTTCCGATGGCTGTTTGTATTTCATAAACCTTATTGGCATTATTCGTCGCAAAGATCAGGTCCTTCATAATGTTAACATTATGCTTTATTACCTATTTGGCACTGCGAACATTGCTCTCAGGCAAAGCCAAAGTTTGGTTTTGAGCAATTTTCCTTCTTC
>Ga0126304_10000462_pt1 | contig 16446 bp, 12 predicted proteins | sample Plot25_FD_92538 | JGI IMG/M metagenome (GOLD analysis project Ga0126304, IMG submission 92538) | Serpentine soil microbial communities from UC McLaughlin Reserve, CA, USA - Plot25 | ecosystem: Environmental > Terrestrial > Soil > Grasslands | place: USA: UC McLaughlin Reserve, Lake County... | reverse complement strand
CTTGAAACGTTGTCGATGTCAGAGCTCGAGATCGATTCCACGACGCGCGAACGGTATCTGCAGATCGTCTCCGAAGAGACGCTTCGTCTCGAGCGCATCGTCGGCGATCTGCTCGATCTCGCGCGGCTCGAAGGCGGCGGCACGACGATGCGACAAGAGCGCGTCGATGTCGCGGCGTTATTCGAGCGCGTCGCGGCGCGTCACGAGCGTGAGCTGCGGCAACGGAATGTGCGGCTGGAGTTCCACGTGGGCGCCGGGGCGGAGAATGTGACGGGCGATCCGGATCGGCTGGAGCAGGCACTGCAGAATCTGGCGGCCAACGGACTGCGGCATACACCGGATGGCGGTCTGATCATGTTGACCAGCACTTCAGATCGAGGCGGGGTGCGGCTGACGGTGCGCGATACCGGACCTGGTATTCCGCCGGCGCATCTACCGCTGATCTTCGAGCGCTTCTATAAAGCGGATGCGGCGCGGAAAGCGGCGGGCGGCAGCGGATTAGGTTTATCGATCGTCAAAGCTATCGTTGAGCGTCATGGCGGCACGATCGCGGCACGGAACGACAACGGGGCTGTTTTCGACATCGTACTTCCGGCGTCCTCGCGGCATGACACGAGCAACTGACGCTGGACACTGGATGCAGCGACGTGTCGCCGAAAAGCGACTAAAACCGGCGATGAAATCGGGGTTTACTGCGGCACAACCGTTGCGTGCGGCGAGGTACGAAGACGCGGATCTTCAGGATCCGCCTGGTTCTGGAGGTCTCTCGTGACTAGGTCTGGCCTTCGGGCAACAGTTCTGACGCTCAGCCTTCTCGCCATGCTCGCGGTACCGGTAGTTACCCACGCGCAGCGACGGGTCGCTGTGCCGCGGTCGCAGTCGAATGTGATCGTTGGGTCGCGGTCCTATAGTCCAAACTATTTCTACCGCCCCTACTATTACGGTCCGTACTATCGATCGTTTTACCCGTACTACGCTTACCCATCGTTTGCCTTCTCCGTCGGATTCGGAGTGGGCTATCCGTATTACGGGTACGGATCTTATGGGTATCCCTATTACGGGTACGGATATGGATACCCGTACGCGTCTGCGTACTACGGGCCGGGCTTTTACGACGCGAGTTCTTCGGTTCGTCTGCAGGTAACGCCGCGGGAAGCCGAGGTCTATGTGGACGGCTACTTCGCCGGCATGGTGGACGCCTTCGACGGTACCTTCCAGCGTCTTCGTGTCGCGCCGGGTGACCACGAGCTCCAGCTGTTCCTTCCCGGACATCGCAGCTTCTCGCAGAAGGTATATCTGCAGCCGGGAGGCTCGTTCAACGTGCGTCACACGATGGAACCGCTGGGGGCCGGTGAACCCGAACCTGCGCGTCCAGTGGCCCCACCGCGTTCCTCGTCTGTCCGGCCCGAACCATACGGTCGGCCAGATCGTCCAAACTCCCGTGGCCCTGACCGCCAATCACCGAAAGCAAATGAGCGGAACGGCAACGCCGAGTCGGACTTTGGTTCGATCGCATTGCGCGTACAGCCCGGTGATGTATCGATCACCATCGATGGTGAGCCATGGCAGGGCGCGCCGGATCAGGATCGCCTGGAGGTCCAGCTCGGAGTCGGCACTCACACTGTGGAGATTCGCAAGGACGGCTATCGGACCTACATCACCGACATCACCGTACGCCCCGGCGAAACGACTCCTCTCAACGTGTCACTAACCAGGCAATAACATGCAATCGGACCTCGGCGGCGGGAGCATCGGACAGGCGGCGTTCCCGTCGCCGTTCGGACGCACATCGCTCATCGGTGAAGAATCGAAGGCCGAGCGGCGCCGCCGCAAAGACGCGGAGCGACTGCTCGAGACGCGCCAACTGGATCCCTGGGAACGCTACCGGGCGCTGGCTGATCACGTGGATCATCTGCTCGACATCACTGAACTCGCCGACCGCAAAACGCGATTTGCGCTCGTCATCCTTGGCGCGTTGAACGCGGTCAACGTGCTGATCGCTGTTCGCGCGCCGCAGCTGGGAGCCGAAGGCGTGAGCCCGGTCCTCCTGCAGTCCTACATCACCGGCTATGTGCTGCTCTCGTTGTACGCCGCGGTCTTCGCGATCCTCGCGCTGCGGCCCCGGTCGCAGGAGACAGACGGCGCGGTGGCTCAGCGTGAGCCGACGGGCATGAAGCTGCTCGCAGGCGACCCCGACGCAGACGCCGAGGCTTATTACGACACGTGGCGCCAGGCCGAGCTGAGTCAGATCAATCGGGAACTCGCGATGCGGTCGCACCTGTTGGCGCGCGCCAACACCGAGAAGTTCCAGGCGTTGCGCCGCGTCTACCAGGGCTTGCTCGTCCTGGTCGGGCTCACCGCCGTGCTGGCGCTCTTCATCGGTCTCCACGCGATGGCGCCGACCGCGATCGGCCTCTAGCTACTCGCCGTCCTTGGTTTCAGCTCGCAGCCGCAAATATTCCTGGCCTCGCGGTGTCACGCTGAAATAGCTCGCGACGTCACCACCTTCCCGCTCGAGCATGCGCACACCCTTGCCAGGCGCACCTTCGATCAGTCCGAGACTGCGCAGGCGACGAAGCTCATTCAGGAAGTACGGCGTTTCGGTCCCGCGCACAAATGGAAACGGCGCATGGCCTGCCAATTTTTGCAGGTGAATCAATTCCGCGTCGGTCACAAAGCCGCTGATCAGAAATCGGAGCACTTCGAGATCCGCCCGCTGCTTCTGCTGCTCCGATTCCAGCTTGCGGAATTCTAACTTCCAGCCGCCCGGGAGCTCGGCTGACTGAAGGAGGGATGCCAGCCATGGCAGCGCAGCGATGGTCAACAATCCCAACACGGCAGCCGTCACCTTGATACCAATCACGTCCTCGAAGGCCGCAAGCGCGGCAACCATGAGGGCGACGACGGTGATGCACACTCGCAGGCCGAGATGACGGTCCATGACGCTCCCGGTTCAAGGGATTTGAACACTATCCGGTCCCGAGGCACAATGCACCCGACATGAGCGTCGTCCATCCGGACGAAGAGTCCAAGGCCGAGCGGAAACGAAAGAAAGAGCTGGATCGGTTCATCGAGAGCCGCCCGCTCGATCCCTGGGAGCGCTATCGCGCGCTCGCTGACCACGTCGATCACCTGCTCGATGTCACCGAGCTGGCCGATCGCAAGACGCGGTTCGCGCTCGTCATCCTCGGTGCGCTCAATGCGGTCAACGTGCTCATCGCGATCCGTGCGCCGCAAATGGACGCCGACGGTTTGAGTCACACCTTCATCCAGGCCTATGTGGCTGGATACGTGATCATCTCGCTCTACTTCTTCGTTTACGCGATCATGGCGCTGCGGCCGCGTGCGGGACGGATGCATCGCGCCGGCGAGGCGCGCGCCGACGGCGGCGTGCCAGGACTCCGGCTGATGGACGACATCCTGGCAACCGATATCGACGACTACTACGAGCTGTGGCGAACGGCGGAAGTCGGTCAGCTCGATCGCGAGATGGCGCTGCAGGCCTATCTCATGGCGCGCGCCAACGCCGAGAAGTTCCGCGCCGTGCACCGCGTATTCGGCGGTCTGCTGCTGCTCGTGGGACTGACCGCTCTGCTCGTCGCGATCATCGCCCTGCACCTCACGGTGCCGTCGATGTTGGGGGGTTGATACCGCAGCTGAAATTCACGGCATCGTCGAGACTGCCGGCCCCCTTGTAAATCGCGATCTGCGGATAGGCACACAGTGGACGCGTCCGATCCGACACACCGTTACGCACGCGCGACGCGGGGATCTCCACCGGTGCCTTACCGGCCGTGACCCATTGATCAAGTGGTGTGATCATGTCGAAAGTGTTGACGCCCGTGCCGCCGCCGCAATGGCCCATGCCGGGGATCATGAAGAGCCGCACGGCCTCCTTCGCACCGCTGGTCTTCGACTGAATCTCACCGTAATAGCGCACCAGATTCGCCGGCGGGATACCCGGCTCGCCCCATCCTTGATACAGGAGCAATTTGCCGCCGCGTTTCGTGAACGCGCTCATGTCGGCATTGTTTGCGTCGAAGATCAGATTGCCGCTCTTTGCCGCCTGTGTCACGTGCGAGTCGTAATTGAGCGCTTTGGGATCCCAGCTCGGATCCTTGAAGACGATGTACTTGAAGTAGTCCACCGCGTAACCAACTGGCACGGGATTCCAACCCGGCTCACTTCCGCGCTCGAGCCCGACGTAGATCTGCTTGCCGGTCCGTGGATTCGATGGCCCCGCATACACCTTCTGCGCCGCCGTCACCTGCGCGTCGGTCAGACATGAGGCCGGATCCGATCCCGCCGTGCAGGCCAGCACCTTCGGATCGAACGTGCATGCGAGCGGATTCTCCAGCACACCGTCTTTGGCACCGTCGAGGCTGTCGCACGCGTTCAGCACGGCCTCGTGAACAAGCGCGAGCTTTTCACGCGGCAGCGCACCGGCAGGATCGGCGAGCGCCTGCGCAAACCAGATTTGACCGAATGCCTGCGTAGACGTGTGGCTCGCCGGCGCGCCAGCGACGATGCCATTGAAGTCGTCGGGATAACGCTGCGCGGCCGCCAGCGCCTGACGTCCGCCAGTGGAGCAGCCGGCGAAGTACGACAATCGCGGTGCGTTGCCGTAGAACCCGCTGACTGACGTCTTCGCAGCGACCGTGGTTTCATGAATGGCGCGATGAGCGAAGTCGATGAGGACGTCGTCATTCGCGAACGTATTGCTCGATGGTCCCGTGTGACCAGTGTCGGTGCTGGCGGCGGCATAGCCAGCCGCTAGCGCACTGGCCATCGCTGGGTAGCTGATCGTGCCGGCGAATCCGCCGTTGCCAACCACCTGCAGCTTGCCGTTCCAGCCGTTGGTCGGCATCCACACTTCGGCCTTGATGTCGGAATGCGGCGCCGGTTTCAGCGTGATCGCGACCCGGCAGAACTCACCGAGTTTTGCAAATGCGTTTGCACCACCCGGTGCTCCCCCACGGCCGGCTGGTGGCGTGAACGCACCAGCGGCGACGGTCTGCGCCAACGTGACCGTCGCGTTCTTCACCTGGAGCGACGCGAGACTGTTGCATGTCGCGGCCGATGCCGCAGACGGCAGGAACGTCGCAGATATGATCGCGACAACAAGCCCGGCGGCGCGCATATTCATGCGCGAATCTTATTACTTTCCCGTTTCAACTTTGCACTTCGAAGTTTCAGTCTGGTACGCTTGACTGATGTCGTTGGCCTCGGCGCCTTCTCCGATCAGCCGTCCTCGCCGCAGAGCAATCACTGCCGGTCTCCTGTTGGGCATGTCACTCGGGGCACTTGAAGCGACCGTGGTCAGCACGGCGATGCCCACGGTGATCGCCCAACTTGGCGGACTCGCACATTACAGTTGGGTCTTCGCCGCATACCTGCTGACGTCCACCGCGTCGGTGCCTATCTGGGGCCGCCTGTCGGACCTGTACGGACGACGAGGGATGTATCTGCTCGGCGTCGCCGTGTTCCTGGTCGGATCGGTCATGTCCGGCGCGGCAACCAGCATGTTTCAGTTGATCGCGGCTCGCGCCATTCAGGGCCTCGGCGCCGGCGCGATCATCCCGCTCAGCATGACCATCGTCGGCGAGCTCTATGCGCTCTCGGAACGCGCGCGAACGCAGGCCTTGTTCAGCGGTGTGTGGGGCGTGGCGTCGATCGCCGGCCCCCTGGTTGGCGGATACATCACCGACGCGATCAACTGGCGCTGGGTGTTCTATCTCAACGTGCCCTTTGGCTTCTGCTGTATGGCCGTGATCGCGCTGGCGTATCCGCCGTCACGCAGCGACAAGCGGGTGAGCGTGGACTGGCTGGGCGCATCACTCCTGTTTGCCGGCGTCAGCTCGCTGCTCATTGCCTTGGGTGGTGAGACCGGCGGCAGTGCATGGTGGTGGCTGGCGGGCTCGATCGTCCTGCTCGCGGCGTTCGGCTGGGTCGAACGACGAACGCCGGAGCCGATTCTGCCGGTCGATCTCCTGCGGCATCCGATCATGACCCGCACGCTCGTGGTCGTGTTCCTGGTCGGGCTCGCGCTGTTCGGTGCGATCGCGTTCATCCCGCTGTTCGTGCAGAGCGTGATGGGCGGCACGGCCACGCAGGCGGGTCAGGTGCTCACACCGCTCTTCCTCGGCTGGGTCGTGATGTCGATCGTCAGCGCGCGGCTCACCGTTCTCATGGGCTACCGGGTTTCCGCGATTGGCGGCAGCGTGCTGATGACGCTGGGATTCGCCGGCCTCTCGACGCTCGACACGCACTCGACGCGGACGCTGCTGTTGGCGAGCTGCACGGTCCTCGGCGCGGGCATGGGCTCGCAGATGCTGTCGCTGCTGCTCGCCGTCCAGCACGGCGTCGACCGGACGCGGCTCGGCCTGGCGACGTCGCTCAACCAGTTCTCGCGCAGCATCGGAGCGGCGGTTGGCGTGGCCGCGATGGGCGCGATCATGACGCGGACGCTGAGCGGCGTCGCACTGCCCGGCGGGGCCGCGGGGCTGTCAGGTGGAACGATGGCGCTCACCGAACCGATCCGCGATCAGTTCGCAATGGGTCTGCATCGCGTGTTCCTCGCCGGCCTGCTCGTGTCCGTAGCCGGTCTCGTCGCGACACTGTTCCTGCCGCATGTGCACTTCTCGAAGCCCGTGCCGAGCGGCACGGGCGAGCAGATGATCGAAGCCGAAATGACGAACCTCCGGCCCGAAGACGAGCCTATTGCTGTTCCGGACTAGCGTCAGCGAGAGAACACAACGCCCACGTGGAAGCGGAAGACGTTCGAGCCCTCGCCGTCGTCTTCCGCGAAGATCCGCAGGTAGTCCACGCCGAACCGGATCCCCGTGTTTGCCGCGACGCCGAAGTTGACGCCGCCTCCGAACACGAGACCCAAATTCGTCGATGAATCCTCCTCCGAGAATGTCGGAATGCCGGGAATCGTTGACGTGGTGGTCAATTCGACCGACCCGTTGATCCCGCCGACGAGCACATGTCCATATGGCACCAGCCGCGGGTTGTTGCGCGCGTTCAGACGCAGGCCGCCCAGGAATTGGTAGATATCGAGGTCGGCTTTCGCGGTGAACGTGCCGCCGCCAACCGTCACGGACTCCTCGAACGTCTTGTAGTTCCCGCCGACCTGGAAGACGAGCCCGATCATCGGATTCAGGTTGCCCGCCACCTCGAAATACCAGCCTTTCGGGATCGACTCGTTGTCGTCCTCGACTGTGAAGGTCACGAACTGGTAGCCGCCGGAGATCTCAGTCCGCGGGAACGTCTGTGCGGCGGCGGGAAGGGCCACTCCCAGCATGACCACACAAAGACTCAGGACACTCACACACATTCGCTGCATTTACGAACTCCTTGTCGTCGCGCGTGGTGTTCCGCTTACCGGCGACGCGGCAAACGGTCGGAGGGCAGAGGGGACAAGATGTAAGATGCCAGACCGCACCGGAGATGTCATTGTCTGTTCCTCCCGAGCTTTGCTTCATGAGCGCCCGGGAACTCGCCGCCCTGATCCAGTCCCGTCAGATTTCCGCGCGCGACGTTATGCAGGTGCACCTCGATCGCATCGCTCGCATCAATCCGCGCGTGAACGCCATTGTCTCGATGCTCCCGGAGGAAGCGTGTCTCGCCCTCGCCGATGATGCTGACACACGCCTGGCGCGAGGCGATGCCATCGGCCCGTTGCACGGCTTGCCGATCGCGTTCAAGGACAACCAGCCGGTGAAAGGCTTTCCCTGGACGCGCGGCTCTCGCATCTTCGCGGACGACATCCCACTCGGGGAGTCGATTTTTGTCGCGCGCCTCCGGGCGGCGGGCGTCATTCCAATCGGCAAAACGAACATTCCCGAGTTCGGCCTGGGCTCGCACACCTATAACGGGCTTTTCGGCGCGACGCGGAATCCCTACAACCTCGCCACGAGCGCGGGCGGGTCGAGCGGGGGCGCCGCGGCGGCGCTGGCAACAGGCATGCTGCCGGTCGCCGACGGGAACGATCTGGGCGGGTCGCTGCGGAATCCAGCCAACTTCAACAACCTCGTGGCGCTGCGTCCGACGGTCGGACGCGTGCCCATCGGCCCTGATCCGTTTCCGGGTATCGGTTTCAACGTCAACGGTCCGCTCGCGCGATCCGTTTCCGATCTCGCTTTTCTGATGACCGTGATGGCCGGTTCAGATCGACGCGACCCGGATTGCTTCACATCTGACCCATCGGTCTTCGCCGAACCACTCGATCGCGACTTCCCCGGTACACGGGTGGCGTGGTGTCTCGATCTCGGAAGCTTGCCCGTCGACCGCCGCGTGCGCCAGGTGATCGAGGAGCAGCGCCAGACCTTCGAATCGCTCGGCTGCATCGTCGAGGACGTCTGCCCTGACTTGAGCGGTGCCGACGACATCTTCCTGACGATTCGCGCCTGGCGCGCGGCCGGCGTCCTGGGTCCGTTGCTCGCCGAGCATCGTCATCTGATGAAGCCGGAAGCCATCGGCGAAATCGAGCGCGGGTTGAAGATCACGCGCGATGACGTTGATCAGGCACTCGTTCGACACCGATCGTTCATCGATGGCTTCAGACGGTTCCAGGAGCGATATCCGTTCGTCGTCTGCGTGGTGAATCAGGTGCCGCCGTTCGACGTGGAGATCGACTGGCCGGAATCAATCGAGGGTGTGGCGATGACGAGCTACACAGACTGGATGAAATCGGCGTACTGGGTCAGCACGACGCTCTGTCCTGCGATGTCAGTGCCGGCCGGATTCACCGATGATGGACTCCCGGTCGGCCTGCAGATCGTCGGACGCTACAAGGATGACGTCGGTGTGCTGCAGCTCGCCTACGCCTTCGAGCAGGCGACGCACGTCGGCGAGCGCCGGCCGCCGATCGCGCTTACGTGAGAGGACAGATGGAGTATCGACAGCTCGGAGGCTGCGGCCTCAAGGTTCCCGTTCTCAGCTTCGGCACGGCGACGTTCGGCGGCAGCAACGAATTCTTCAAGGCCTTCGGCGAGACGGAGACGACAGGTGCGTCCCGGCTGGTGGACATCTGCCTCGATGGCGGCGTGACGATGTTCGATTCGGCGGATGTGTATTCAGCAGGTCAGGCCGAAGAGATTCTGGGACAGGCCATCAAGGGCCGACGGAATCGCGTGCTGATCTCGACGAAAGGCACGTTTCGCAACGGGCCGGGGCCGAACGATGTCGGCTCGTCGCGCCAGCATCTCACCGAGGCCGTGCACAACAGCCTGCGGCGTCTCGGCACTGACTACATCGATCTTTATCAGCTGCACGGCTTCGATGCGCTAACGCCGGTTGAAGAAACGCTCGCCACGCTCGACGATCTCGTGCGCGCCGGCAAGATTCGCTACATCGGCTGCTCGAACTTCTCCGGCTGGCACCTGATGAAGTCGCTGGCCGTGTCGGACCGGCACGGCTGGGCGCGACACGTCGCGCATCAGGCCTACTACTCGCTGGTCGGGCGCGAGTTCGAATGGGAGCTGATGCCGCTGGCGATCGACCAAAAGGTCGGCACGGCCGTGTGGAGTCCGCTTGGATGGGGCCGGCTCACCGGCAAGATTCGACGCGCTGCGCCACTGCCCGAGACCAGCCGCCTTCGCACGAAAGTCGTCGTGGACAATGGTCCGCCGGTTCCGGACGAACTGCTCTTTCGCGTCGTCGATGCGCTCGATGACATCGCGAAGCAGACCGGCAAGACCGTGCCACAAATTGCGTTGAACTGGCTGCTGCAGCGGCCGACCGTTGCGACGCTCATCATCGGCGCACGTGATGAGGCGCAGCTTCGTCAGAACCTCGGTGCGGTTGGATGGTCGCTGACACGCGAGCAGATCGCCGCGCTCGATGAGGCGAGCACGACGATCAAGACCTATCCGTACTGGCATCAAGCAGGCTTCGTCGAGCGCAATCCGCCGCCGGTCTAGTCGCTCGTCCTGTTAGCCCGCCGAACTGAGGAAGCTCGAGCCGACGTTCAGGCAGTCGAACACGTGCAGCCCGAGACGCTTCGCCATATCCACGCACACCTCGATGCCGCGGCTGCTGTTCCCCTGCGGGTCGAGCCGCGGCGAGTAGCTGGCGATCCCCAGCTGGCGATTCACCACTGCCATCACGCCGCCGCTCACACCGCTCTTCGCCGGCACGCCGACCCGGAACGCCCACTGTCCTGAGTAGTCGTACATCCCGCAGGTGAACATCACCGACAGCACGTTTTTGATGCTTCCCATATCGAGGAGCGCATGCTCCCCGGTAATCGGGTTCCTCCCCATGTTCGCCAGCGTCGCTGCCATCGTCGCCAGATCACGGGTGGTGACAAGGATCGAGCACTGCTTGAAATAGACATCGAGCGCGGCCTCAGCCTGATCGTGTACGAGATCGAAATTCAGCAACAGGTGGGCGATGGCGCGGTTGCGATGGCCGGTGCGCCGCTCGGAATCGTAGACGCCCTCGTCCATCGACAACCGTCGGCCGGCCATGGCGCTGAATCGCTCGAGGATCCGCTCGAAGGTGTGCTCGCCGTAGCGGCGATGCAGCAGCGCCGTCACCGCGATCGCGCCGGTGTTGACCATCGGGTTGTAGGGCCGGTTCGTACCGCCGTGCAGCCAGATCGAATTGAACGCGTCGCCACTCGGCTCGACGCCAACGAAGCGTGAGACGGTCTCCTCGCCCATCTCCTCGAGGGCCATCCCGAACGTAAACGGCTTCGAGATCGACTGAATCGTGAACGGCACGTCGCAGTCACCAGAGGCCAGCACATCACCTTCGGCGGTGACGACACAGATGCCGAAGTGTTCAGGGTTGGCTTTTCCCAACTCCGGGATGTAGGTGGCCACCTGGCCAGCAGTCAGCGGCACATGCTTGGCGTGCAGCTGGTTGATTAATTCTTGCAGTCGATGCTCCTGGGCGACACTGGTCGTCCTTACCGCCGATGTGGTCATGGGATGGATGTCCGCGCCGCTGCAACGAGCGTTCCCGCGCAGCGGGTCGGCGTGAATCTCGCTATCCGATTGAGAGACAAGGCCGTATGAGGTTCCCACCGGTACGCAGGTGAGACTCGCCAAACAAACAAACGTGTCGCGAGCTTCGCGTGAGCACGACAAACGCGAAGGTTTCCAGAATCGGAGTGTCGTTGACAAACGCCAGGAGAAGGCGTTGAATGCGCGCTAACTGAACGTCGAACCAAGGCTCACGCCGTCGTCTGGGAACTCACTCGGTCTTACGAAGGAGACACCATGCGCAGAGCGTCGATCCCGGTCTTGATCCTGGTGGCGGTGACCCTCTTTCCGTCGCTTGTCTTCGCGCAAGGAACTCTTACGGGCACGGTCAGGGACCAATCCGGCGGCGTGCTGCCAGGAGTGACAGTCGAAGCCTCCAGCCCTGCTCTCATAGAAAAGGTGCGCGCAGCGGTCACCGACGATGCGGGGCAGTACCGCATTCCGAGTCTCAATCCCGGCACGTACTCGCTGACCTTCAAGCTGACCGGTTTCAACCTTGTCAGACGCGAAGGCATCGAGCTCAGTGGCACGACAACGCTGACGATTCCGATCGAAATGCGCGTCGGCGCGCTCGAGGAGACGATCACTGTGACCGGCGACACGCCGCTCGTCGACGTCCAGAGCGCGCAGCGCGAGACGGTGCTGAGCTCGGACATCGTCGCGGCGATGCCGGGGAACCGCTCGGTCGGCACTCTGCTGAACGCGGTGCCCGGGCTGAACGTCAACGACGGCGCGCTTGCCGCGTCGCCGACGATGACCTTTTTCGCCGCACGCGGCGGTCCGATCAATGAAGGGCGGATGGCGATCAACGGCATGACGATCGCGGCGCCGTTCAACGGCGGCGGCGTGTCGACCTACATTCTGGATTCGGTCAACGTCGACGAGGTCTCGGTAGCGGTCGCGGGCGGCCTCGGCGAGTCGGACATCGGCGGGCCGGTGATGAACCTGGTGCCGCGCTCCGGCGGCAACCAGTTCCGCGGCTCGGCGTTCATCAACAACGCGGGGGACTGGTCACGCGGCAACAACCTGACTCCGGAATTGACGGCGCCCGCTCCGGGACCGAATCTCGCGGAAACGCCCGGCATCATCAACTCCTACGACGCGAGCGTCTCCTACGGCGGCCCAATCAAGCGGGATCGACTCTGGTTCTTTGGCAGTTATCGGAGCCTGGAAACCGCAGCGGCGGTGCCGGGCGTCGTGATCAACGCGAACGCGTACGACGCCTCGCGCTGGGACTGGGTTGGAGACCCGACGGTCACGGCGCGGACGCTGCAGGGGCGCGAGTCGTACATCGGCAGGATCACGATGCAGGTGTCCGCCAAGCATCGCGTCTCGTACAACCAGGAGTACCAGCGCCGCTGCGAGGGATCGACACTGAAGCTCGACAGCGATAACGGCTGCAACACGCGCGGCGCCGACTGGGTCGGGTTGGGAGCGGGCGCAACCACTCCGTCACCCGAGGCCAATCCGAGTTACTTCGGCAACCTTCCCTATCACGTCAACCAGGCGATATGGACGGCGCCGATGACGAATAAGCTCCTGTTCGAGGCGGGCTTCACCCGCTTCATGTTCCGCGGCGGAACGACGGGCCGGCCGGCGCCAGATGGCATCATGAACCTGATCCCGGTGACCGAGCAATCCACGGCGACTAATCCGCTGACGGGACTGCCGTATGCGCCGCGCGCGAACTTCGCCTATCGAGGGGTGGCGACCGCCAACCCGAATTATGCCAACCCGAACAACTGGCGAGCCTCGGCCTCGTATGTCACGGGCTCGCATGAGATGAAGGCTGGCTATCAGGGGTCGTACATCCGGGTCAATAACTGGTTCCTCGTCAATGAGCAGCAGTTGGCCTACCGCTTCAACCAGGGCGTGCCGAACCAGTTCACCTTCCGACTGCCGGAGTGGCAGCAGGCAGACCGCACGTCCACCGCGGCGGTCTACGTCCAGGACAAGTGGACGCGCGGCCGGCTGACGCTGCAGGGCGCGCTCCGCTACGACCGCGCCTGGAGCTTCACCCCGGCGGAGAACAACGGGACGGAGCTGACGTCGCGGTTCAACGCGGCGCCAATCAGCTTCCCGCGGACGCCAGGCGTGGACTCGTTCAACGACATCACGCCGCGCTTCGGCGCGGCCTACGACGTCTTCGGCAACGGCAAGACGGCGTTGAAGTTCAACCTCGGACACTACCTCGACGCCGCGACGAACGACAGCGAGTACACGAGCAACAGCCCGGCGGCCCGTATCGTTCGACAGGCCTCCCGGAACTGGCAGGACACGGACAACGATAAGGTGATCGACTGCGATATCCTGAACTTTGCGGCAAACGGCGAGTGCCCTCTGCTGACTGGCAATGACACGAACTTCGGAGCGGTATCAGGCACCATCACCCAGGTCAACCAGGCGACGCTGCACGGCTGGAATGTTCGTCAAAGCGATTGGCAGTGGGGGATCACCGTACAGCACGAGGTGATCCCACGTCTGTCCGCCGAAGTCGCCTATAACCGGCGATGGTTCCTGGGAAACAAAGTCACTGACAACACGCTGCGCGGGCCCAACGACTACGAGACGTTTACGATCACGGTGCCTCAGGATCCGCGGCTGCCGGGCGGCGGCGGCTATCCGATCACCCTGTCGATGCTGAGAGCCACGGCCAACGCCGGCGCGCAGAATTACGTCACGTTCGAAAGCGATTTCGGACCGGAGCGCACACAGTACTGGCAAGGCGTCGATCTCACATTGAACGCGCGTCTCCGTCAGGGGCTGATCCTGCAGGTCGGCACCACAACCGGCCGGTCTATCGAGGACGGCTGTGCGATGTCCAGTGTGGCCGATGTGGCGGTGGGTGCAGGCCAGGGTGCAGGGCCAGGTGCAACCCTGACGAACAACTCCACGATCAAGGACCTGCGCAACTGCCGCGACGAAGATCCATTCCAGACGACGATCCGCGGCCTGGCGTCGTACACCGTTCCAAAGATCGATGTGCTCGTTGCCGGCACGGTGCGATCGCAGCCCCCGCTCGAGCGCGTCGCCAACTGGCCGGTGCCGAACTCGCTGATTCAGAGCGTCATCGGACGCCTGCCACCGGGAGGGCTGGCGACCGGCAACACGACCATCGACATCCTGGACAACGACCATCGGCTCTATGCCGACAATCGGCGGACGCAGATCGACATGCGATTTGCCAAAATCCTTCGATTCGGATCGAAGCGTCTGGACGTGGGTGTGGACCTCAGCAACCTGCTGAACACGAATTACACGACGATGTACGAGAACACGTATCAGTACACCGCCGGCAACACCGGGCTAGGCGGAACCTGGAGCAACCCGACCGCCATCTACGCGCCGCGATTCGTTCGGTGGAATCTGACGGTCGACTTTTAGAGGTGGTAGCTGGTAGGCGGTAGCTGGTAGCAAGAACTTTCAGATGCTACTGGCTACCAGTTCCTGCCAGCGACCAGCTACCCGCTACCCGCTAACTAGCGCATCAGCACGGTGGTCAGCACGTTGGCGACCGTGCGCCCCGGATCCGAGGTGATCTCCTTCGCGCGCCATGCGACGAAGCCGTCGGGTCGAACAATCACTGCACCGTTGTCGCCAATTCCGTAGGCCGTTGCGAATTTGTCGGATTGGATGACGTGGGCGTCGAACTCGAGTCCATTGATCAGCCGAGCCGCTTCCCGGGAGGCATTCACCCAATTCGACCCGCCCACGCTCGTCAACAGCACGAACCCCCGGCCGAACAGATCGAGTGTGGAGATTCGGTGTCCATCCTTGTCGATCCAGACGTGCGGCGCACGCGAGCCAGGTCGGCCCTGCGACTCGCGAGGATCTTCGTTGCCACGCTCGATATCGTCTTCCGGGATGATCGCCGGTGAGCGGTAGATGTAGCCAAGCTCGATGTTGAAGTCGTTGGCGAGCGGCTGAAAATCCCTGGCGCCAAGATAGGTGGCCGACCGCGTCACGTACCGTGTGTAGGCCTGCTCGACGGTGAACTTCCCCACTGGACGACGCTCGGACTCGTACGTCGTGAGCAACTGCGGGCCGGCAACACCCTTCAACACCATTGCAAGTTTCCACGCGAGGTTATGGCCATCGTGAATACCGGTGTTGCCGCCGAACCCACCATTGGGCGGCATCAGGTGCGCTGCGTCGCCGGCCAGAAACACCCGGCCTTCCTGGAAGCGGCGCGCGACGTCGGAGGTCGCCCGCCATCGCGCGACACCGTCGATCGTCACCGGCAGATCGGGAACGCCCGCGCCGAACCGCACCAGATCGATGAGATGCTCCGGCCGGACGTCGTTGGCCGGGCTCGCGGCTTCAGGACGCGAGGTATCACCCACCGTGTTGACGACCAGGAATCCGGAGTTGCCATCCTTGTCCATGCGGAAGAAGCCGGAGAGCTCGGCGTTCTTCACATAGATCACGCTCAGCGCCTTGCCGACGACGTACGGCGCGAGCGGCGCGTGGAAGTAGATCGTGATGGCGTTTGAGAACACACCGCGGCCGTCGAACTCGATGCCCATCAGCTCGCGAACCTTGCTATGGGCGCCATCGGCACCGACGAGATACTTCGCTCGAACGCAGCGTTCGTCGCCGCTGTCAACGTCGCGAATCGTCGCGTCCACCCCGTCGGCGTCCTGCGCGACGCCGACGACCTCGTGTCCCTCGATCACGCTCGCCCCCGCCTGCTCGGCGCGCGCGCGCAGAATCGGCTCGAGACCGGGCTGGGTGACAAACAAGCGCCGGCAGGGGCTGAGCGTCTCGACGCCTTCGTTGAGGCTGGGAATGAGACCGGCAAGGACCTTGCCGGCCAGCGTGTCCATCAGGACAATCGCGCCTTCGGGCTCGAACTCCTTGCTGGATTGCTCACGCACCTGATCCTCGATGCCGGCGGACCGGAACATTTCCAGCGTGCGCATGTGGAAGAAGGCCGCGCGAGGCACCGGCGATCCGCCGCGGAGCCGTTCCACCGCGACCGACGAGATACCGTGCTGCGCGAGAAACATCGCAGTCGAGAGACCGACGAGGCCTCCGCCGGAGAACAGGACTGGAACGTCTTCCACAACGTCACGCGTCACGGCGCGACCTCCTGATGGGAAATCATATAAACGATTTCATCGCACGAAAGGCCGGATAGCTGGCCACCAGCACGACCAGCGCGATCAGGCTGTTCGCGGTGTCACTGGAGATCGCCCCAATCAGAAAGGCAATCGAACCCAGCAACGCGAGCGCCGTCGTCCAGGGATAGCCCCACGCGCGGTACGGCCGCGGCTTCTCCGGCTCTCGTTTCCGCAGGACGAACACGGAAATGAACGACAACGCGTAGTTCGCGACAAAGAAGAACGCGAGCACGCTGACCACACGTTCGAACGTGCGTCCTAACACTACGACAATCACCGAGACGAGGGTGCTCGCCAGCAACGCCATCGTCGGCGTGCCGCCCTCGTTG
>Ga0126304_10000461_pt1 | contig 16454 bp, 12 predicted proteins | sample Plot25_FD_92538 | JGI IMG/M metagenome (GOLD analysis project Ga0126304, IMG submission 92538) | Serpentine soil microbial communities from UC McLaughlin Reserve, CA, USA - Plot25 | ecosystem: Environmental > Terrestrial > Soil > Grasslands | place: USA: UC McLaughlin Reserve, Lake County... | reverse complement strand
CGGGGCATCGCCAGCACGGCGCCGTACTTCCACAACAACTCCGCCGCGACACTCGAAGAGGTGCTGGATCATTACGATGCGCTGTTCCGGCGGATCGAACGGCTCTTCTCCCCACCGGTTGTGCCGGTACGCAACCTGCCGCCGATCCTGTCTTCCGACGGCGTGACGCTCGATCGAGGGTTCGTTACCGCCGCGGAGCGACCGGCGCTGCTTGCGTACTTGAGAAAGCAGTAGGACGTCTTATCGCGCCACCCCGTCCGTCGGTAATTCCGCGGAATGGAAGCTGCATAGCTCCACGCGGATGCCTATGTCTACCGTTCTGGTTATCGAAGACGATCCCGACATGCGTGAGATCGAACGTACTGCCCTGAGCTGTGGTGGGCACGACGTGCTGCTCGCGAGTAACGGACGCGAGGGGCTTCGGGCGCTCGAAGATCGAACACCGTGTGTCATTCTGCTCGACCTCATGATGCCGGTGATGGACGGGTTGACCTTCCTGGTGGAACGCAAGCGGCGAGGTGTGGCAGCAAATGTTCCAGTGCTCTGCCTCTCTGCTGCCGGAGATCAGGTCGTTGATCGTGCGCTTGGGCTCGGGGCGAAGGAGTGCCTTCAGAAGCCGGTCGACTTCGATGAGCTCTGCGAGCGAGTAGCCCACTACTGTGTCGCGCGGGAGTGAGGGAATCGGGAATGCCGACGAATTTCCAAACTCCAAAAACAAACTCCAAACTTCAAACGCCAAAGCCGTTCGTCACCGTATTTCGGGAGTTTGACTTATGCTCTACGGCACAAAACGGGTGATTCATGAAGAGACGAGACTTCATACGATCCATGGTGCTTGGCTCCGTGGGTGTCGCGGCAAGCCGGCTGCCGATTCCCGCGGCGACGCTTGCCGATTCGCGAAAGATCCTGATCGCCGGCGGTGGGTTCGGCACGCCATTCATTCGCTACATGGCGGCGCTGACTGGAAAGAAGCGGCCAAAACTCTTGTACCTGCCGACCGCGTCGGCTGACGGCCCGGCCGGCGTCATCTCATGGTTCGAGAGTTGTGCGCCGCTGGACGTGTATCCACTCTCGCAGGCAAGCTTCATCGCGAGTACGAAGCAGACAAAAAGCTGGGAAGACGTCCTCCTCACGGTCGACGGGATCGTCGCATCTGGCGGCAATACGCTCAATCAGCAGGCGATCTGGAAGGCGCAAGGGATCGACGTCATCCTTCGCGAAGCGTGGAATCGAGGCATCGTGCTTGGCGGCGCAAGCGCGGGATCGCTGTGCTGGTTCGAAGAAGGGACCACGGACTCGCGTCCGAAGGAGCTGTCGATCGTCAAGTGCCTCGGCTTTCTGAAGGGCAGCCACTGCCCGCATTACGACAAGGAGCCTGGTCGCCGTCCGCTCTACCAGCAGCTGATCGGCTCGGGCGAGATGAAGCCGGGGTACGCCTGCGATAACGACGCCGGGATCTATTTCGAGGGAGAGGATGTGAGGCGCGTTGTCTCGACTCGCGCGGAAGCCAAGGTGTATTACGTCAGTGTCGCCGACGGGAAGGTGGTCGAAAAAATTCTCGAGCCCGAACGGATCGAGTAATTGCGTCCGGCGCCTGTGTGCGGAGTCTGGACTGTCGTTCCCCTTAGTCCGTCGGACGCCAGCGCGCGCGCGCTGCTTGTCGCGCGATGTCTCGGCGCCTCCGAGCCGTCAGTTTGGCGGCGCGAGCAGGCCCCCCCTTGAGGCCGCCTAGTCGACCGAGCGCTACCGCGTGGTGATTCAGATCGCCCACGATCTTACGTTGTTCAAGGACAGAGACGCGCTCAGTCGGTGCGCGACACCGCGAGCAAGCCTGGCCGATTGCGTCGGTGTCGGGCGCTTCCCATACCTCTTCTGCAAAATCACAGACCAGACACGTTCGCCGGACGCGCAATTCAACTTTGGTGTCGCGAGAAGGCATGCATGACCGGACATGCAAGCTGGCGTCCTGTGACACACGGGATGCTTGAGGGCTGAAGCATTCCGGTGTGCATCCTGAAGTGTCTCTTGGGAATGAGTGGAGAGAGAACGCCGGCCGAGTTTGAACCGGATCCAGTACCCCAGTCGCCGCGGTCGCTGAACCTTCGACCCCCGGCGAACTGTCTCTTCTGCAGTGTTGGCGGGGTCGTACGTCCCCAGGCAGCGATGGCAGGCGGAGCCGTTGCGCTGAAGTGGTTCTGTCAGTCCTGCGGGCGGGATTGGCCGATGACCGCACATGAGCAGCAGCTAACCGAGCGGCGCAGCGGAGAGGCAGATCGGCGACAGCGCACGCGCAGGGACCGGCACCGCTCCACGAACAAGTAGGAGGCGGGAATGCGAACAGGCTATCGCAGTCTTGATGAATCACAGATCACAAAGGAGAAAGCGAATGTTCCAGCGTGTCTACGACTACCCGGCAATCCAAACAGCTACGCGATGGTACAAGCCGCGAGCCTATGGCGAGCCACTATCTGACGGGACCTGGGCGGGATGGCTTGTATTCTTCGCGCTGAATGGCAGATCGGCGAAGGCTCCGGCAGGTCCCGAGACTACCCAAACCAGTTTGGCCTTGCTCGCCCGCTGGGCCGCCGGCTTGACGCCCGTGTACCTTGAGGGCGCGTTGAAAAGAGCGTTAGGGTTGCGGGCTCAGCGGCCGGTGGTCGCTGAACTCGATGACCCGGAGTACGAGGCCCTGGAGGATGCCGAATTGCTGGAGACCTCCGCTGCGATTGAGCGCACTGCAGCGAAAGTGGATGAAGCAGCTGCGATTACCGCCCGCCGCGACGCTCAGCAAATCAGGCGAGACCGTATGGCGATGGAGGCTGCGGAGGCTGCAACCGAAGAAGCTAGTGCGAAGCTGGAGGCCGAGGCGCATGAACATGCCGCTTCATTGGCCCGTGCGACAGCGGCCACGGCAAGACGTCGGCGCGATTCGCTCAACGATAAACGCGCTTCGAGCAGTCACCGAAACGCCGGTTCGACGCGAAGGAAAATAAGCGGGACGAACCCGAAGAAGAGAGTCACGCCAACCAAAGCGAAGAAGAGGTGAGGGATCAATCGACACCAATTGCAGCAGGGATCCGCGACGGCAAAACTCGCATGCAGGGTTCCTACTTTCGCGCAACTTGTACGTCGAGGCGCGTGTCGCCTGTGATCGTCACCCTGACCCCGCCCATCCAGCCGAGGCCGTTTGCGCCCGACTGGTCCGCCTGGCCTGGTAAGACGAATCCTGGTTTGGCTAGCAGCATCTCGTGGGTGCCAATCGCGGGCCTCCCTGAGGGCCGTCGAAACTGTACGCGCCCTGAGCATCCGTGAGTCGGAAACTGTGCCCGCCGGGTCGTCCGCACGGCTCGCAATACACTTCCACGTTTTCCACCGGCACTCTTCCGGTCGCGGTCTGCTCGAAAACTACTCCGGACACCGAGTAGAGAATCTCGGGCGACGGAGTCGGCGGCGGCGGCGGCGGCGGCGCCGCGGGCGGAGGTGCTGTCGGGGATGGCAATCGGCCATCGCTGCTGCACCCAGATCCCAACATCGCGAGCGTGAGAGCGAGTACAGCGAACGTGCTTGCCTGTGTCTTCATGCAACCCTCCCTGTCTCGTACAGCGGGAAATCCCCACCGAACCTTGAATCGCTTTTTCACAGGACTGACGCGGGTGCATTCGGAGCACCCCACGGTGCCGCTGATCGGCACAACCGCACATCACGCGGCAACGTGCGCTCATGGATGCACACAGGAGAGAGACATGTTGAATTTTTTGGTTCGGGGATTGACCGGCAGTGACCGCCCGACGTTGCTGGACACGCAGGAACAAGCGAAGACACACAGCGACGGCTCAAACTGACGCCGGAACAATTCGAGCGGGCGAAGCTCATTGGACTGCCCGAGGGAACAATCCGGATGTTTACCGATAGTCACAACCGCCACCCACGCCAGGTGTATGTGCGATTGATTCGCGACGTCGATCGCTGCGCCGAGTCAGTCAAAGCGCTGTTCCGCTCATCGACAACTGAATAGTCCGTACGCAGCGAACGGCGCAGTATTGCTGGCTGTGTTGTTACTGGCATGGTCCCTGCAGCGTCCAGGGGCGTGGAAGGTAAGGACACAATGCGTGGTCCCGAGCGGTTGTTGCGGTGCTTTTCGGGATTTCGTTCGTCGGCTTTTTCGGGTGGCTGGCGTGGTACGCCTTAACTCGAACGAGCGCTGGGTGGTGAGCCCTGACCATCTTGACCGATGCGGTGGGCTACGTTCTGCAAGGCAGCGATGGGGCCTCAGAGCTGCTTAACGTCTCTCCCGTTGGCTTGCCGGGGAGAATGATCCTTCTCCACTTCCGACCTGACCGCCATAGGGCCACGCGGGCCATCAGTGAAGCGTGTCGCGGCACGGAAGTATCGTTCACTGCGAAACTTTGGCCGAAGGAAAAATCGGGCGTCAACGTGCTCGTCACCGTTCAGCGGGAATCAGAACAACCCTCGCTGAGGATTCGGTGGACGTTCACGGCGCTAGAGACGCCGCCGTCGGGGCTCATGCGCCATCGAGCAGTTGCACGCTCGCGACGACCGGACGGGCCGGATGTACAGCCTTCCTAGGCCCGCTGGTTCTCGGCTATCCGAGCGATGGCGGTGTGCAGAACGAGAGCGCGTCAGGCAAGCACTGACTCACGCCGAAGAACCCTCGCTATTTCCTCGCGAAGTGCTTCAGGCGTCACCGGCCTTTCAGCACGTTCGCGCACCGGTCGCGGATCCGTTGCACCTCGGCGGACCCTTCAGCAAGGCCAGTGAGCCCAATCACCGGGACACCGTTGAAGTAGGCACAGAGTTCATCGGCCGACGCCTCCCCAGCCATCCGCACGTCAGAGATCACCGGCCGAAGAGAGCTTTGATGAGCAGAGGTCCAAGCGGGGCAGCACTCAGGAAGGAGCCGCGATGCTAACGGTTGAGGTTTGAAGGTGTGAACCGGCCTAGTCGCTAGTGGATCATCCCGTCTTGGTTGTCATCGAAGAAGCTGAGTAAGTCTTTCGTACGGCGGAGTTGTTCCCGTTGACGCACGTACTGCAACCGAAGCCGCACCCACTGGTCCCGAGCCGATACCTTCTGGCACCGTTCCACCAGCAAAGTCAGTTGTTTTCTGATCGTTCGAACATCTTTGACGAGCTGCCGAAGTCGTTCTTCGTCGGTCACGAGACAGACGACCACCCGCAAGTTACCGGCCGTCGAACCGTGGGAAGTTGGTAGCGCTACTGACCATCTAAGCGTAGTTGCGCGGGAGGTGTTCTGGGGCTTCGAGGATCGTGCCATCACTATCCTCGTACCAGACCCCTCGGCAGGTCAAACAGAGGCAGTAGCACGCGCACTGTTGGTGCGCCACCGGCTGTATGTCGCTAGAGCCGCAGATCGGGCAGCGTCCATCGGCCTGTGCGCCGTATGGCAGTCTCACCTATCCACCATACGGCAAGCATCGCGGTAAGAGCGAGCCTTAACGCGTATCCAAGTTTTAGGTCAGACCCGTCACTGCATTGCAAGGATACGGGCCAGAGAAGCTGCTGGTCCCGATTCGCCAAATTATTTCGCGCGTGGATGTACGTCGGCCCATACCGTGTGGCAGAGTGTGGTCGCCGTGGCCATCGGAGTTCAACGGTCGCTTCGTGATCGGGCAACCCAAGAGCGTTCCTCGGAGACGTGCGGGACGTGCAAGAGCACCACTATAAAGGGCATCAGCATGACCCCGTTCGTGGTCTACCTTCGCTGTTCCGGATGCGGCGCTACCTGGAACATCCCCCAACGTCGACAGCTCCCACGCGACAACGATCCACACAGGTTCTGAGCGACGCTCCTCAGAATTCTTGTGCAGCTGTACGGTCACTGCCATCTCAGGAAACAAGGTCTGATTGTCATCAAGAAACTGGAGAAATCCGGTCGCGTACCCCTCCAGAGTGTCGTGTCGTTCTCTGCCCGCCTTGTGCCGGTAGATCTCGATAATTGTCTGGGCGGCGCCACTCCAAGTGACCGTACTGTCCGCCGCGACAGCGATAGCGCCGTCGTTCAGAATCGCGATCTCGGCAGTCACTCATCTACCCCACTGAACTGTGCCTACTGTGTGCCTACGCGAAAACGGCCCGGCGAGATGCCGAGCCGTTTACCCTTGCGAACATTGGTCGGGGCGACTGGATTCGAACCAGCGACCCCTTGACCCCCAGTCAAGTGCGCTACCAGGCTGCGCTACGCCCCGACGACCAACTCATCCCGCCTTCTTCTTGCGCCCCTTCGGCTTCGGAACTTCCACGGGCTGCTGCAGCTCGAATGCCTCGGGACGCGGCATCACCTGCGGCCCCTCCGACAGCATCGTCTTCAACTCGCGAAGCCCGCGCTTCACATGCAGCAGACGTTCGCGGACGTCGCTGCCGAGCAACACGTCCAGATCCGACGGCTCTGTGGGCGCGACAGGCTGCCCTTCATCCGCCAGCTTCCGTCGCGCGCCTGCGAGCGTGAGCCCCTCGACGAACAACAAATGCTTCAGCCGGAGGACACGCTCGACGTCTGCGCGCCGATACACGCGCGCGCCGCCTTCGGTCTTCGCCACACCGAGATCGGGGAACTCCGCCTCCCATGAACGCAATACGTAGGGTTGAACCTGCGCAAGTTCGCAGACCTCAGGCTGTCGAAACAGCGAGCGGCTCGGGATCTCCACCGTTGGTAGGGACATCAGGAACGCACCGGAAGTATACCAGAGACTTCGACTAGAATGGCCCGAACCAACTGACAACTGGCCCTTTAGCGCCCTTGACCAAGCTCACTTCCCCACCGCCAGGCGACTCGAGTGCCGATGAAACACGCCTCGGCGACGCGGGACCGGCGGTCGCCAGCGGGCCGACCTCGTCCAGCGGCTGGCTGTCGTCGTCTGGCGACATCGACCACGGCCGCTTCCCTCCCGGCACTCTGCTCGGCGGACGCTATCGCATCGTCGGACGCCTGGGTCGTGGCGGGATGGGTGAAGTCTTTCGCGCTGACGACCTGAAGCTTGGCCAGCCGGTCGCACTCAAATTCCTGCCGTCAGATGTCGACCGCGATCCGGCGCGCCTGACACAGCTCCACACCGAAGTGCGGATGGCGCGCCAGGTCTCGCATCCCAACGTCTGCCGCGTGTACGACATCGACGAAGTCGACGGGCACACCTTCCTTTCGATGGAGTACGTGGACGGCGAAGACCTGTCCTCGCTGCTCCGCCGCATCGGCCGCTTCCCGGAGGAGCGCGGACTCGAGATCGCCCGCCAGGTGTGCGCCGGCCTCGCCGCCGCACACGAACGGGGTGTCGTGCATCGCGACTTCAAACCGGCCAACGTGATGATCGACGGCACCGGTCGCGCTCGCATCACGGATTTCGGACTGGCGGGTGTGGCGGGTGAGACGATTCGCGCCGGGACCCCCGCCTATATGGCGCCCGAGCAACTCGCCGGCGCCGAAGTGACGGCGCGCAGCGACATCTATGCACTCGGCCTCGTGCTCTACGAGCTCTTCACGGGTAAGCGCGCGCTCGACGGCAAGAACCTCGCGGAGCTCATTCACAAGCGCGAGCAGTCCGGCATCATCCCGCCGGGAGCAATCGTCGCCGACCTGAATCAGCAGACCGAGCGCGTGATCATGCTGTGCCTGCGTCCCGACCCGCAGGACCGGCCCGCGAGCGCGCTCGCCGTCGCGGCGTCATTGCCGGGTGGCGATCCTCTCGCGGCTGCGCTCGCGGCCGGGGAGACTCCCTCACCAGAGATGGTCGCCGCGGCCGGCACGAACGAAGGCGTCTCGAAGCGCACGGCCTTTGCCGGCGCTGCCTGGGTCGTGCTGTCACTGCTTGCGCTGGTGGTGATGTATCAGCGAGTGATGCTCGTCAACCGGATTCCATCGCCGAAGTCTCCCGCCGCGTTGCAGGACCGCGCCGAGGAGGCACTGGCAAAGCTTGGGTACGGCGGCACTTCGGTCGCTCAGGCATTCGGGCTCGGGCTTTCGCTCGATTACGCGCGTTACATCGGAAGCACGTCGACGGCACCCGATCGATGGGAAAAGCTGCGCGGATCACGCCCTGAGACGCTGGTCTCCTGGTATCGCACGAGCCCGCGTCCGCTCGTCCCCTATGGCAACGAGAATCTGATTGCCGGCACGAACCCGCCGATGACCGTCGCCGGCATGACCCTCGTCGTTCTGGATGCATCCGGCCGGCTCGCCGAGTTCCTCACCGTCCCCCAGCCGATTGAAGACACGAGTGAGAAGGGCCCGATTCCGCCCGTCGACTGGGCGCCCATCTTCACGGCCGCAGGCTTTGACCTGTCTGCTTTTCATTCGATCGACCCGACGTGGGTGCCCGTCACGTTTGCCGATCAGCGACTGGCGTGGGAAGGGCAGCTGCCGGAGCATCCGGGTCAGACGTTCAAAGTCGAAGCGGCTTCCTATCGAGGCAAGCCGGTTTCGTTTGTGATCGTCGGACCGTGGAGTCGATCGTCACGCTCCGTCCCAGAACAGTCGATGACGACGGTTGCCAGGGTGCTCAGTGGATTTGGGCAGCTGATCGTTCCAGGGCTCATCGTCGCCGCGGCAGTTCTCGCGCGCCACAACGTGAAACTCGGTCGCGGCGATCGCAAAGGCGCCTTTCGAGCCGCAATGATCCTGTTCTACGCGAAGCTGGGCGCATGGCTGCTGGGAATTCGCTACGTCGGCGACCTTGGATCGGAGATCCAGCGATTCTTCAGCGCGATCGGCGGCTCACTGCTCGAGGCGGCGCTGCTGTGGATCACGTACCTTGCGGTCGAGCCGTACATTCGAAAGCTCTCGCCTGACAGCCTGATCGGCTGGACCCGCTTGATCAACGGGCGCTGGCGCGACCCTCACGTCGGCCGCGACCTGCTGGTCGGGACATCCGCCGGTCTCGGCATGACGCTCTTCTACGCCGTTCACAATCTCATCCCGCCGCTGTTCGGACAACCCGAACCGATGCCGATGTTGCCCGCCGACGCGAACGTCCTCCTGGGTGCGCGCTTCGTGCTGTCGCTCATCCTCAGCCAGTTCGGCGGCGCGCTGCTCCAGGGAATGCTGTGCGTCTGCGGACTCGTCGCGCTGATGATTCCGTTGCGGCGCAAATGGCTGGCGCACATTGTCGGCAGCCTGCTCTTCGTGTGGGCGGTTATCGCCGGCATGTTCGCCCCTGGAACGCCGGTGCTGGACTTCGTCATGGGGATGGGGATCATCGTGATCTTCATCGGCGTGATCCTGCACGCGGGAGTGCTCTCGACCATCGCCGCATTGACGACTCACTTCATGCTGCTGCGAGCGCCGCTCACCACCGACCTCTCCACCTGGCGCGCGACGGCCGGGATCACTTACGTGGTGATCCTCGCTTCCGCAGGTCTTGCGGCAGCCTATGTTGCTCGCGCGGCGGCTGCTCGAGCCGCTTGACGCTAACTTCAACGCCCAACTACCAAAACCCAAGGGCCGACGGGCCGGCCGAACGCGGTTACCTTGGTTGCTTGGGAGTTGGAAGTTGGAAGTTGACCTGCAGGCCCTACTCCGCCGACTTTGCAGGCGCGCCCCTGGGTTTTTTCTCCCGCCTGCGGACGTGAATCCTGATCGGCGTGCCCATCAGGTTGAACTTCTCGCGCAGCTGGTTCACCAGATAACGCTGATAGGAAAAGTGGAACTCGGTGGCGATGTTGGTGAAGAACACGAACGTCGGCGGCTCGACGGAGGTCTGCGCACAGTAGAGAACTCGCACCGCTCTCCGGCCTGGACTCTTGGGCGGCTGGGCAGCGGTCACTTCCTTCACGAAGCGGTTCAACTCCCCGGTCGAGATCCGGCGCGAGCGCGCCTCGGCGACGCGGTCCACCATCTCCAGCACCTTGGGGGCCCGTTCCCCCGTTGACGCGGAAATATGAAGGATCGGCGCGTAGTCCAGGAACTTCAACTGCCGCCGCAGGTCATCGTCGAACCACTTATAGAAATCCGGACCCTTCTCTTTCATCAGGTCCCACTTGTTGGCGACGATGACGATGCCGCAGCCGGCACGTTCGGCCTCGCCGGCGATTGCGCCGTCCTGGTCGGCGGGACCGATCGAGGCGTCGATCACCAGCACGGCGACGTCGGCCTGCTCGATCGCGCGGCGCGCAAGGATGACGCTGAGGGACTCGAGCTGACCCGACGACGCCACCCGCCCGGCGCGGCGGATGCCGGCCGTATCGACGATCCGGAAGTTCCGCTTATGCCACCTGAGGACCGCATCGACGGTGTCTCGTGTGGTGCCCGGCATGTCGCTGACGATCGACCGCTCCTCTTTCAGTAAACGATTGAGCAGCGACGATTTGCCAACATTGGGACGGCCGACAATGGCAACCGCCGTTTCCTCCGGGGTGTCGAGCGAGGAGCCCGCATCGCGTCCGGTGGGCAGCCTGCGCACGACCTCGTCCAGCAAATCACCGACTCCCTCCCCGTGTTCGGCGGCAATCTCCACGACCGGCTCGAAACCAAGCTCGTGGAACTCGAGCACCCTTCCACGAGCGCGCTTGTCGTCGGTCTTGTTCACCGCCATGATCACCCGCGCTTTGCTGCCGCGCAGATGTTGAGCGATCTCCTCGTCGCCGGGCACGAGCCCCTCGCGACCGTCGACCACAAACACAATCACATCAGCGGTTTCCAGCGCACGCTGCCCCTGCACGACGACGAGCTCGTGCAACGGATCGCTGCTCGCGCCGAACATTCCTCCCGTGTCGATCAGTGTGAAGGGGGTGTTCTCCCAGTCAGCCGGCTGATGAATGACGTCGCGGGTTGTCCCGGCGATCGCAGTGACGATCGACCGGCGGGTGCGCGTGATGCGATTGAAGATCGTGGACTTGCCGACGTTCGGCCGGCCGACGAGCACGACCGTAGGTCCACGTACAGTGCGTTTGGCGGTCATGTAGAAAGTGAATTTAGCCGGATGCTTGACAGCGTAAGTGCCACTATTTATGATAGTTACAAATCATCAGGAGCCCATAAGCATGATCAAAGTTGACATCGTCAACGAGGTGTCCAAGACCGCTGACATCACCAAGGTTAAAGCCGAGGTGGCTGTCGACGCGGTGTTCGACGCCATGCGGCTCTCGATGCAGCGCGGCGAACGGATCGAGCTTCGCGGCTTCGGTGTCTTCCAGGTCAAACCGCGCAAGCGGGGGATCGGGCGGAACCCGCGCACCGGCAAGGAAGTGCGAATCCCTCCGGGCCGGACGATCCGTTTCAAGCCGGGTAAGGATCTTCAGAACATCGGAGGGTGATTGTCCTTTCCGCTTGATGATGCGGCGCCGCAAGACGCCCCGATTCCACCTTTCTACCCGCCCACCGTTCGTCGTAAGTTCCAGAGTCGAATCTGGTTGCACCTCCTGCTGTTCGTCCTGACACTGGCGACGACGACGCTCGCCGGTGCGGTTCATTATCTCTCTTTCGTCTCGAACTTCGGCCGTGCCCATATCGGTTTGAGCGCAGGGCTGCTCGCGCAGGGGCTTTGGTACAGCGGGACGATTATCGGTATCTTGGGCGCCCACGAGATGGGCCATTACCTCTACTGCCGCCGGTACGGTGTCGACGCATCGCCGCCCTATTTCATTCCGATGCCGCCGTTGATCTTCCTGACCGGCACGCTGGGGGCGGTGATCAGGATCCGTGAGGCATTCCCAACCCGCAAGATGCTGTTCGACATCGGCATCGCCGGACCACTCGCCGGCTTCATCGTGCTCGTTCCGACGCTCTTCTTCGGCATGACGCTGTCGACGCTGGTACCTATGCCGACCTCAGGCGAAGGCTACACGCTCGGGGAGCCGCTGCTGTTTCAACTGGCGGCCTATACGGTGTTCGGCACGCCGCCGCCGGGTTTCACCATCAACATGCACCCGATGGTGTTCGCGTCGTGGTTCGGGATGCTCGCGACCTACTGGAACCTGCTTCCGTTCGGGCAGTTCGATGGCGGACATCTCACGCACGCAGCCTTCGGGCGCGCCTCCAGGTGGATCACCCTGGCGACTGCGATCGTCGCCGTGTTGATGACGTACTACTCGATCAGCTGGCTGCTGATGACCGTGCTCATGCTGCTGATGTTATGGCGCATGGGGCCCGACCATCCGCAAGTGGTCAACCCGTACGAACCGCTTCCGGTCAGCCGCTACGTCCTGCTCGGGGTCGCCGTCTGCGTGTTCGCCGTCTGCTTCATGCCGGTACCGCTCGCGCCGGAGCAGTTCGGCAAGAACCCCGTGCGTCCGTCACAGAACGCTCATGGGGTCGACATCGACACTCGCGCGGCGTCGAATCTCCGGCCGTGATGCGAGTACGGCGACGAGCGCTTTGCGCATCGCCGCCCGATGCGTTCCCTTGATGAACAATTGCGCGCGATATTCCCCCTTCAGCCGACTCAAAGGAGCAGGCGCGGGACCGAGCACCTTGTAAGGCTCTCCGCCCCACCGCAGCGCGCTGACCACTTCGGCCGCATCTGCCATCGCCCCCTCTCGCGTTCGCGCCCGGATCACTGTGTTGATCATCGCGACGGTGGGCGGGTATCGCATCCGCTTGCGGAACTCGATTTCGTCCGCAAAGAAAGCCGCATAGTCCTGTCTGCAGGCGTGGCGGATGCTGTAGTGGTCCGGATAGAGGGTTTGAACGATGGCCTCCCCCGCCAGGACGCCGCGTCCGGCGCGCCCTGACACTTGCGTGAGCAGCTGGAAGGTGCGCTCCCCCGCCCTGAAATCAGCCAGCCCCAGCCCGACGTCCGCCGAGATCACCCCGACCAGCGTGACGTTCGGGAAGTCGTGCCCCTTGGCGATCATCTGAGTGCCGACCAGCACATCCAGCTCGCCGGCCGCGAACTTCGAGAGCAACGTGGTGATTGCCCCTCGTCTGCGGATCGTGTCGCGGTCCACGCGGGCGACTCGCGCGAGCGGATGGAGCGCCTTCACTTCGGCTTCCACCCGTTCAGTTCCGAAGCCGAGCTGCTCCAGGTACGGCCCCGCGCAGTTCGCGCACCTGGTCGGCAATGTGATCGAGTAGTTGCAGTAATGGCACCGGGCGCGACGAACAGCCTTGTGCACGGTCAATGTGAGGCTGCAGTTCGGACACTCGAGTGTGTGCGCGCACTGCCGGCAGAAGATCACCGTCGCGAACCCGCGGCGGTTCAGCAGGATCATCGCCTGCTCCTTCCGCTCGAGTCGCTCCCTCAATGCCGCCGCCAGTGGGCCGCTGAGGATCACGTCCGGACCGCTTGCCGCATACTCCTCGCGCATGTCGACGATCTTCACCGCCGCCATCGGCCGATCCAGTACTCGGCGCTTCAGCGAGATCAGCTTGTAGCGCCCGCTTTGCGCGTTGTGGAAGCTCTCCATCGATGGCGTCGCAGAGCCGAGGACGACGAGACCGCCGCAGTGCTGCGCTCGCACCACGGCAACATCACGGCCGTGGTAGCGAGGTGTCTCCTCCTGCTTGTAGGAGCCGTCGTGCTCCTCGTCGACGATGATCAGGCCGAGCGATTTGACGGGCGCGAACACCGCCGAGCGGGTGCCGACCACGACGTCGACATCACCCCGGCGGATGCGCTGCCATTGATCGTGCCGCTCGCCGTCCGACAGTCCGCTGTGCTGAATGGCGACGCGCTCTCCGAACGCACCGCGGAACACCGCGGCAACAGAGGGGGTCAGCGCGATTTCCGGGACCATCAGCAGCACTCCGCGGCCAGCCTCGCGGACGGCATGGGCCAGCCTCAGATACAACTCCGTCTTGCCGCTGCCCGTCACGCCATGAAGGAGGGCGACATTGAACGTCTGTGCCTTCGCCCAGCTCTCGAGATGCACGAATGCATCCGCTTGTTCGGCGGTCAGCACGACCGGGTGCCGAGGGACGACCGCCATCGCGGCGGACTGATTGAATGGGTCCCGGTCGATCGTTCGCCGGCTGATCGCCACCAGGCCGAGCGTCTCGAGCCGCTTCAATGTCGCCGGCGTGATGCCCCGCGCCGCCAGTTCTGACGTGTCGAGACCGTCAGGCGCGCCACGCAGCAGGGTGATCGCCTCGGCCTGCCGTCGACCTGTGATGGCAACGTCCTCATGCCCCTGCGCGGTGAGTGAAGCGACACGGACGGTGCGGTAGGCGGAGGCGATCCCGACCAGCGGACGCGTGATCCGCACCAGCCCATCACGATCGAGGCCCGCAAGTGCGGAATACGATCCCGATCGGAACGCAATCGCGTCCACCCGCCGCGGCCTGCCGTCGCGCAGCGCTCCCAAAATCTCGGCCCGGAGACCGCGCTCATTCTCCGCGCCGGTGCTTCCGGTCTCGCTGATCTGTGCGTGCCGCTCGCTTTCGATCCAGGCACGCGGCGGCATCGCTGCCGATAGCGCATCACCCGCCCCGCAGGCATAGTACTCGGCCACCCACTCGGTCAGCCTGAGCACGTCGGCCGGAAGAAAGGCGGTGTCATCAAGAACGTCGATGATGTCCTTGATCTCCGGTGCCGACCCCTGCCCTTCTGGCGGCTCGGTCGAGGCCTTCTCTGAACGCACCACCACACCCGTGAGGATCCGGGTGCCGAGCGGAACGAGAACGCGCGCGCCGGTAACCGGAAGAGGAAGCGGGTCGGGAACGCCGTAGGTCAGCGCCTCGATCGCCGGCACGGGTACGGCGACGTGAACGAGCCGCATTCGGTGACTACGGCGTGGCGTCGCCGGCGCCGCGCGGAACGCTGCGTCCCATCAACCCGAGGGCCGTCTTGAGATCGTCCCAGGCGTACTTCTTCTGGCCGGGACTCCGCAAGAGGTACGACGGATGAAAAGTCGGAATCAGTTTGGCGCCGTGATAGTCGTGCACCTGCCCACGCAGCCGGGAGATCGGCTCCTCGGATTTGAGCAGCGCCTTCGCGGCGAAGGCGCCGAGGGCAACGATCACCTGCGGCCGGATCGATTCGACCTGCTTGAACAGAAACGGTTCGCACGAAAGCACTTCGTCCGGATCCGGATTGCGATTCTGCGGCGGGCGGCACTTGATCACGTTGGCGATGTACACGTCCTCGCGGGCGAAGCCCATGGCTTCGATCATCTTCGTGAGCAATTGCCCGGCGCGGCCGACAAAGGGCACACCCTGCACGTCCTCGTCGGCGCCCGGCGCCTCGCCGACGAACATCAGTTCGGCATTCGGATTACCAACGCCAAAGACGATCTGCGCGCGGCCGAGCGTATGGAGCTTGCATCGCGTGCACTCGCCGATGTCTTCACGGATCTCCTGAAGCGTGAAGATACGCAGAGGCTGCGCCGGAGCTTCGGCCACCTCCGCGGCCGCTGCTGGGACCCGCACGATCTTTTCAGAGGCGCGATCCCGCCACCGGGCGTCACGGCTGATGCCGGTGACTCCGAGCTCCTGGAAGAAGCGGAGATGCTCCGCTACCTGGCGCGAATCCATGGGTGCTCTTGTTAACGCTGGTTAACGCCGGCCGAGTGCAGCCTGCGCCGGTCGCGCGGAGAGAATCTTCTCTGCGCGATCGAGAATTGCGGCGGCGATCTGCGCCTTGGGTGCAAGCGGGATCGGCTCTGCATCGGCGGATGTGACGAACGTGACGGCGTTGGTGTCGGTGTCGAACCCGGCGTCAGAACGGCTGATGTCGTTGGCGACGATCATGTCGGCGAACTTCTGTGAGAGCTTGATCCGGGCGCGTGGGACCGGGTCGCCGCTCTCAGCGGCAAAGCCAATCAGCACGGGGTGAGTGGCCTGGCCGCGCGCACGCCCAAGCTCGGCGAGGATGTCAGGCGTTCTGACCAGTTCGAGCGCGAGTGGAGCATCGGACTTCTCGATCTTGCCCTCGGCTCGCCGGTTCGGCATGTAGTCGGCAACGGCCGCTGCCATGATCACCGCGTCGGCGGAAGCGGCGCCGTGGAGAACAGCTGCGTGCATTTCCACCGCGGTACGGACGCGAACGACCTCTACGTTGTGCGGGATCGGCTGCGACGAGGGTCCTGATACGAGGATCACGCGCGCGCCCCGGCGCGCTGCTTCGGCGGCGATCGTGTAGCCCATCTTCCCGCTCGAACGGTTGCCGATATATCTCACCGCGTCGATGTCTTCGTAGGTCGGGCCGGCGCTGACGACAACAGTACGGCCCGCCAGCGAGCCCGCCGGTCCAAGCATCGCATCAGCCGCGCGCACGACATCCTCAGGCTCCGCCAACCGTCCTTTGCCGATCCAGCCACAGGCGAGATAGCCTGCGCCGGGATCGACGAAGCGCACACCCCGGGCGCCGAGCAGGTCCATGTTGTGGCGGACCGCGTCGTGCTCCCACATATTGGTGTTCATCGCCGGTGCCATCAGCACCGGGGCCCGCGTCGCCAGGTACATCGACGTGAGGAAGTCATCGGCGATGCCGTGTGCGAACTTGCCAATGACATTAGCTGTGGCAGGAGCCACCAGCAGCAGCGAGATAT
>Ga0126304_10000459_pt1 | contig 16462 bp, 14 predicted proteins | sample Plot25_FD_92538 | JGI IMG/M metagenome (GOLD analysis project Ga0126304, IMG submission 92538) | Serpentine soil microbial communities from UC McLaughlin Reserve, CA, USA - Plot25 | ecosystem: Environmental > Terrestrial > Soil > Grasslands | place: USA: UC McLaughlin Reserve, Lake County... | reverse complement strand
CATTTTTTCAAACGTCGCCCTTGCACAGGTGACCAACTTTGTTCCTTATGCATCCAATTCTGTCGACACGCTTTACGTAAGGGCTACGGGTACCACTACAAACCTAACTCCTTTGTTTGCGATAAGGCCTACTCAAAAAAGAAGTTATACAATTGTCTACAGAGGTCGGTATGGAACAACAACGCCATCAACGGCGGCATTACTACGATCACTAACTTCTATTGCCAACTATTAACCGGTTTTTTTGACGTTGAGTTACAGAATTAGTTCATATACATGAGAAATTGAGAACGTTCACTTTATTCAGATTTCTGATCAAAATCCATCTTCCTTAAGAAGATGGATTTTATTATCCACGATAATTGAACTGTGATTTTACACGACGTATTTTCCCATGAAAAAAGCCATTCTTTTCTTAATAGGTGCCATGGTCGCTGCTGCCGTATCGGCTCAAGGGCCTTTTAAGTTTGCTTTCATCAGTGATACTCATATTGGCAGCCAAACGGCCGAAGAAGATCTGGACAGAACGATCAACAGTATAAACGGCGATGGCTCAATTGCATTTGTTGTAATCACCGGAGACATAACCGAGTTCGGATCAGACGAAGAGTTGCAAATGGCAAAAAGGTTTTTCGACAAACTGAACAGGCCCTGGTATATAATTCCAGGCAATCATGATGCGGGTTGGTCTGAAAGTGGCAGCAATAGTTTTAAAAAAATATTTGGTGCTGAAACATTTCAATTCATTCATAACAATTATCTATTTGTTGGTACGGCATCAGGTCCGAACATGCGAATGAGCCCTGGCCAGGTCCCGAGAGAACAAATTGTTTGGTTGGACAGTTCTCTCAACGACGTAAATAATACAGACAGACCGATTATATACCTGAATCACTATCCGCAAGATTCTTCATTGAATAACTGGTATGAGGTAATTGACAGGCTCAAGACCAAAAACGTGCAACTTATACTCTGTGGTCACGGGCACGCCAATCGCAGACTGAATTTTGAAGGAATTCCTGCTGTTATGGGACGTTCAAATCTAAGAGCAAGAAATTCTGTCGGCGCATACAATGTTGTCACTATAAAAGACGGCGTCGCCACATTTGAAGAAAAAAATCCGCTTACCAATGAGCAGCGGCAATGGACAGAAGTAAAACTGGTAAAGCGAGATTTTGCAGCTGATACTACAAAGTATTTCAGGCCTTCGTATGCAATTAACTCCCTCTACCCAAATGTGAAATTAATCTGGCAATACAAGGATAATAGCGATATAGGATCAGGCGCGTCGATAGGCAATGATCTAATCTTCGCAACCAACACCCGCGGTTCCCTCTATGCCCTCAACAAAAGAAGCGGAAAGAAAATATGGGAATTTACAACCGGTGGGAAAATTTACTCCACTCCGGCCGTTGCAGGTGACCGGATTATTATTTCATCCACAGACAACAATATCTATTGCGTTGACCGTCGCACGGGAAAGCAAATCTGGAAATTTGAAACCTTGCGCCCGATTGTAGCGAACCCAATCGTAAAGGATCAAATGATTTTTATCGGTTCTTCAGATGGGCATTTCAGAGCTATTGATCTTGCAAGAGGTCAATTAAAATGGGATTTTGACAGTGTAAACAACTTTGTCGTAACCAAACCCTTATTCTACGGCAATAAAATAATTTTCGGAAGCTGGGGTACCGAGCTTTATGCATTGAATGCGAATTCTGGAAATCTGGAATGGAAATGGAACAATGGTTCAACAAACCGTATGTTTTCACCCGCTGCCTGCTTCCCGGTGGCGACAAGGAACAAAATATTCATTGTGGCTCCAGACCGTTACATGACTGCGTTAGATGCAGAAAATGGAAATGTTCTATGGCGAAAGCAAGATCCTGCAAACCGTGTAAGGGAATCAATGGGACTTTCTCGTGATAGTAATTTAATATATGCTAAAACGATGGATGGATTTGTCATTGGGGTTTCGACAACCGCCAATGAAATGCAGATTGTATGGAAATCCGAAACTCAGTTGGGATATGAGTTAGCACCCACCGCAATTGTGGAAAATCAAAGAGCCGTTCTTATTCCTTCTGATAAAGGAATTGTTACCGCTGTGAACCGTGCGGATGGAAAAGTACTATGGAAATATAAAATTTCGAACAGTCTTGTCACCACTATTTTGCCTGTCAGTAAAACGGAGGTGGTCGTAACAACTATGGATGGAAAAATCAGTTTGCTGCGTTTTTGAATAGCCAACCTAAGTTACGTTTCCGAAAAACAGGTAGCCAATAATAATGGCGGTGATTATTCCTACAAGGTCTGCCAACAACATCGCTCCTATCGCATAGCGCGTATTTCTTATGGAGACAGCCCCGCAATACACTGCGATGACATAAAAAGTCGTATCTGATGAACCCTGAAGGATAGACGAAAGTCTTCCGGCAAACGAATCTGCGCCAAAGGTTTTCATGGTGTCGAGCATCATTCCCCTGGCACCACTGCCGCTTAAAGGTTTGATTAATGCAGTCGGCAGTCCATCAACGAAACGGGTATCCGTACCCAGTGCAGCAAACAACGATTTCATTCCCATAATAATTGCATCGAAAGTGCCGCTTGTGCGTAGCATACTGATGGCAACAAGCATGCCCACGATGTATGGGATAATTCGCACAGCTGTATCAAAGCCGCCTTTCGCACCTTCTACAAACGCATCAAACACATCGATTTTTTTATACAAACCTCCAAGGACAATCAACAGAAATAGAGTTAGAATGATTCCATTACTGAAAACGCCGGCAAATATCTGCGCATGGGTTGCATCAAGTCTCACGACATATAATACAAGGATTGTAATCAGCGCGGTTATACCTCCGACCCATGCAAGGATTACCGGGTGAAAAATGTTGATCCTTTGCTTGAACGAAACAATAAACATTGCGGCCATAGTCGCTGCAAAGGTGGCAATCATGCACGGAATGAAAATGTCCGTGGGATTCGCAGCTCTAAGTCCGGCCCTGTACGCAATGATGGTAACTGGTATAAGTGTTAACCCTGATGCATGAAGAGCCAGGAACATGATCTGCGCATTCGATGCAACCGACTTGTTTGGATTCAATTCCTGCAAACTCTCCATAGCCCTCAGTCCAAAAGGCGTCGCTGCATTGTCAAGGTTTAATAGATTAGCCGAAAAGTTCATCATCATATGCCCGATCGAAGGATGACCCTTTGGGATATCAGGAAACACTCTTGAGAAAAAAGGTGCGATAATCTTCGAAAGCAATCTCACTCCTCCAGCTCTTTCGGCGATACTTAAGAAGCCGAGAAACAATGCCATGATACCGATCAGTGGAATGATGATATCGATAACTGCATTCTTTGCGGTTTGAATAATGCCATCTGTTTTGCGCTCAAGTTTCGATTGAATCGATTTGTAAGTATAAATCTTAAGCGCTGGATTCGCGGCTTTCAGAGTGTTAACAGAATCATGTGAGAGGTTGTCTGTGAGAAGAACTGTCGCCTGATGCGCCGAATCTTTTTTTACGTATGCATATTCCCTTAAAAATTCTATGTATCGGGGAGACAGTTTTTGATTCAATGGCGAACCGACACCAACATAGTAAACTGAATCGTAAGGATCAGAGGCCTTTCCTGTCACCATCCGGTTGAAAATATTCTCATCACCGCCGATCATCCGGATCGCGGCTACCACGATGCCAATAATAATAAATGCGGACCAGATCCTACTTAATACCATAAGGAAATTTATACTTGAAAAGCCATAAAGCCGAATGAAAATTAACATAGCAGATCGTCGACATTGACCGATCTGCTGAACACTCAACTATTCAATATCCTGCTCTTTGCCTTATTGTATTCTTCTTCGGATAAAACGCCTTTCTGTTTAAGCTCAAATAACTTTTCAAGTTCAGAAGCCAGACCTGCGGAGGTACCGGATTGTAAGGAGTTACCCTTATGGAAACCCATGGCATTGGCCATATGCACCGCCTGGTTGGTTAGCTGTAATGTTTTGTAATCTGCCTGCGCTAACGTGATGGTATCTTTCAGCAACTTCGGTTCATGAACATCGTTGTAATCCGTAGAGCCAATTTCGGCAGCCGTTTGTATCTCGACGTGACCATAATTAAAGATCCTGCCGAATAACGTTTGATCATACGATACATTGTTTATTTTTTCAAGGGGGCTTTCTTTTGCAAAATGGTTTAGCAAACCAGTTTCGTCAATAACGCGGTAATTCGTAACGCCCCATATATTCACCCTCCATGAAAAATACTTATATAAAAAATAAAGAAGTACGGGAATAGAAACGGCCAGTCCCCAACCGAAGAAATCAATGAAATAAGCGATAACCAATCCGACGAGTGCAATAAGGACCGGAACAATCATCGTGATCCAACTGGTTCTTGTAATGAGCAATACTTTCTCACCTTTTTGAAGCGGCGTACGCATGTAGCTAGTTTACAATAGTTTTGTGAAACTAAATAAAATTTGTTTTACCGTAAAGACCCGCGATGAAATAATGCATATAAAGGACAATAACGCATTAAAGGCTTTCTTATCTCATAAAGAACAGTTAAGAACAATTCGAAAATTTGAAGATTTGAAAATAGAATCAGAATATCTGGCTCGTGAAACGACGAAAACGATGATTTGGATTGGGAAGCTATTTATGATCTCCTAACGCCATTTTCAAATTTTCAAATCTTCAAATTTTCAAATTATGCGTACTAGTCATCCAATTTAAGTACTGCAAGAAAGGCTTCCTGGGGTACTTCAACGTTGCCGATCTGGCGCATACGTTTTTTACCTTCCTTCTGTTTTTCGAGCAGCTTGCGTTTGCGACTGATATCTCCACCATAACATTTCGCAGTTACATCCTTTCGCATAGCGGAAATGTTTTCGCGTGCAATCACCTTCGCTCCAATGGCAGCCTGTATGGCAATCTGAAACTGTTGACGCGGAACCAACTCTTTTAATTTTTCGCACAACTTGCGTCCAAAGTCCTGTGCTCTTCCACGATGTATCAGGGCACTTAATGCATCAACTTTGTCACCGTTTAAGAGTATATCCATTTTTACGATATCACTCTCACGATAACCTATAGGATGATAGTCGAAGGAAGCATAGCCACGCGTCTGGCTTTTTAATTTATCGTAGAAATCGAATACAATTTCGGTGAGAGGCATTTCGAATGTCAACTCTACCCTTGTTGTTGTAAGATAACTTTGATTGATAAGGATTCCTCGCTTTCCCAGGCAAAGCGTCATGATGTTACCAATATACTCCGGTTTAGTAATGATCTGTGCTTTGATATAAGGCTCCTCGATCCTATCGATTCGCACAGCGTCGGGCATCTCTGTCGGATTGTTCACGATTATTTTTTCACCATTCGTTGTGTAGGCTATGAAGCTCACATTCGGAACAGTAGTAATAACGGTCTGGTCAAATTCCCTTTCAAGTCTTTCCTGAATAATCTCCATATGCAGCATTCCCAGAAATCCGCATCTAAAGCCAAAACCGAGGGCCTGCGACGTTTCCAACTCGTAAGTTAGAGATGCATCGTTCAACTGAAGCTTATCCATGCAATCACGTAATTCCCCAAAATCATCTGTGTTGATAGGAAATATTCCTGCAAACACCATCGCTTTCACTTCTTCGAAACCTTTAATCATTTCAGGGTGCGGATTATTTGCTAACGTGAGCGTATCCCCTACTCGCACCTCCTTTGCATTCTTGATACCTGTGATAATGTATCCTACATCGCCTGTTTTGACCTCAGCCTTTGGATCTAAAGTGAGTTTCAGAATTCCCACCTCATCGGCATCATATTCAAGATCCGTTGAAACGAATCTGATTTTATCACCCTTTTTAATGGTGCCGTGGAAAATGCGATAGTAGACAATAATGCCCCTGAAAGAATTGAAAACGCTGTCGAAGATCAAAGCCTGCAATGGAGCAGTTGGGTCACCTTTTGGGGCTGGAATTCTTTCAACGATAGCCCTTAAGATTTCATCGATTCCAATGCCTGCGCGACCGCTTGCCAACAAAATCTCCTCAGGCTTGCAACCGATCAGTTCAATGATCTGGTCTCTTACCTCTTCTATCATGGCACCATCCATATCGATCTTGTTGATGACCGGGATGATCTCCAGATCGTTATCAATAGCGAGATAAAGATTCGATATGGTTTGGGCTTGAATACCCTGGGTGGCATCGACCAATAGCAGGGCTCCTTCGCAGGCAGCCAGGGCACGACTAACTTCATAACTGAAATCTACATGGCCGGGTGTATCAATGAGGTTAAGTGTGTATTCCTCGCCATCCTGTACATAATTGATCTGGATGGCGTGACTTTTAATAGTAATTCCCTTTTCGCGTTCAAGGTCCATATCATCGAGCACCTGGTCCATCATTTGCCGCTCGGTAATGGTTTTTGTCACTTCCAGTAAACGATCTGCCAGGGTACTCTTTCCGTGGTCTATATGCGCGATGATGCAAAAATTCCGGATATTTTTCATGTATTCCTATGCCTTTTTCAAGCGGGGCAAAGGTAATTTTTTTAAGCGAAAGGACACGAATTGAAACGAATTGATGCTAACAGCCAGTGCACACCTTGGAAAGCATGACTACAATCAACTATGCGGGCTAATTCTCTGAATTTTCGTGATTATAGGAAGAGAAGCCTGCCTCGTTCTGGCTCAAAAAACTTACATTCGTAGATAAAACAAATGGCTACTATGGATGTGAAAGTCCTTTTTGATCAGGCAACAGCAGAGAGCCAGACTCTCAGCGAAAGACCGAGTAACGAAACACTTTTGCAACTTTATGGTCTCTATAAGCAAGCTACTGAAGGGGATGTGAATGTGGATCCTCCATCGAACCCATTCGATTTTGTATCGCGTGCAAAATACGATGCCTGGGCAAGTCTAAAAGGGCAGAGCCGCGAAACTGCTATGAAAGAATATGTAGTCCTGGTCAATAAACTCAAGAATTAATCGATCGATTTTTTTTCATCAAAAGCTCCTCGAGTGCTTTCCCCAAGCAATTTCCAGATGTGATTTCTTTTGCGAGATTATGTGTGTTTCGAACCATCGTGTTGTAATCTTCGTGAGACAGCTTATTTATTTTATCCTCGATCTCAAAAAGGCTGTTCACGGTGAAACCGATATTGAACTTCTTCACCATTTCGGCGGAACCTGCATTTTCATATAGAATTACTGGAAGATGAGAAACAATATACAGAGACAACTTGTGGTGACTAATATATTGCATATAGTTTCCTAAACTACCTTCCGGATGCTGAATTCCTTCGCCATCCCATATTAAACCGAAAGAACCTTCCAACAGATCCGGTAACTCATAAGGCTTATGCAGCCCCATGTAGCTTACTCTTTGATCTTTCAACATTACATCATTTATATGTGGCCCATACAGATTGATATACAACGAACCATTTTTTTCAAGCCAGAGATGCAGTCGCTCAAGAAACTTGCTTTTTTGCAGGTTACCTGCGAAAACAATAGTATGCGACTTCGACCTAATTCGAAGGCTCTCCTTTGTGAGAAAATCGAAACAGGTAAGAAGCGAACAGGTTGCTGTTGGATGAAATGCCTTAAGCCATTCTCGCATACTTGGATTATGAAGAATAAAGTATTTATGCTTCTTGAAAAACGCTTTTTCCCTTTGTAATAAATCATCATTTCCATCCTTCAATCCATCAATATCCGCGACCAGGCATATCACTGTGACCGATCTTCTTAATCGAAGCAGCTTCAGTAATAATATGTGAATCCTCGCGTGCGGGGGATGTTGAAAGACAACGACTGAATGAGATCCAATGACAAAACTCATTTTTATGAGGTGATAAAGTCGTGCAATTTTTGCCTTTACAGAAAAATCAAAATAAAACGGAAACCGTATGGGTATGGCACGATTCCTCATCAAAATTGTCTCAATGTCCACGGGACCTATGCCTCCATGAGTGTATTCCAGATATGAATGCTCATTGATAAAATAAACGTTTTCGGGAAAACTCATTACCATAATTTATGAATCGAATTGATGAACTTTTTTCCCCGCCGGAAGATGGTATCTTTTACCACAAGCATAAAATCGTTTCTTAGCACATAAGACTGCACTACAATATAAACGATTACGCAAGCTCCGATAGAAATTAACAATATTCCCAAAGGTGATGGAGTCAGGTTTCTGATCAGGTAAACAATTGGTATAAACAGCGACGCCCCGATAAGCGCGTCTATAAAAGTTCTCATATCGAAAACATTCAGATGAACAGAAGTTTTTCGAACATAGTAAAAATTTATCAGCAACAAAAGGACTTCCGCAAGCATGATAGCATAACTGGCTCCCGAATCAGCATACTTGTAAGATAATATCAACATGAGTACAACAAATACCAGGCTTGTGACAATTAGGCTATTTAAATATAGCCGTTCGCGATTATGTGAAATAAGAACCTGCTTGCTTAGAAAATGATTGTAAGATTTCAGCAATGGAAAAGCCGAAAGAATCCTCAGATTATCGGTTGCCGGTATAAATTGCTTTCCCAGAAAGATAACGACGAGCGGCTCTGAAAGGAGAAATACCCCGGCACAAATTGGCACGGAGAAAAGTATCAGCAACTGCAGGTTCCGAGTGATCATTAACTGTACCTGCTTTTGATTGTTTTCCTTTAGAAATGAAACAATCCTTGGAAAGAAAACCTGTAATGAATCCGACAACAAGGTTGTTGATATTCGCACGATTTTTACAGAAAAGGCATAATATCCAACGGCCGAAGCGGTGCTTACAATTCGAAGTAAAACATTGTCCAGTAACAGCGTTATGCCATACACAAGACTTATAAAGTATGTGATCCTTAGTTTGGGAATATGCCTTTGCCAATCAATCTTTTTGAAGGAGACGGGAACCTCTTTAAATAAGAGATAAATATTCCAAAGGCTGTTTAATATTGCTGAAGATGCGATGATGGCATAATATATAAAATAATCTGACGGCTGTTTTATGAGTAAGTAGATGCAAACTAATCCCAGCACCCTACTCAAAATAGACCGGAAGGTTATATATCTGAACCGTTCCATGCCAAGGAAATACCATTCGCAGGCAAAAAAATTTACTAATAGATATGAAAGCGAAAAGTAAAGGATCCTTGTATCATGAATTTTGTGCCAGATAAAAAAAATAGAAATCCCGTACAAAACAAGCGTAACTGTGGAAGATATTATGTGAAGGAAAATGAGTTCCGATACAAGCTTATATTTCTTTTCAGGTTCATTTCTCAAACGCGCTACTTCGCGCATTCCGTATACGACGATTCCAAATTCGGCAATAGAGATGAAGTAAAAGGTAAATGAGTCAATGAAACTAACTTCCCCAATACCCGCCGGATCCAATACTCGTGAAATATACGGAATGGATAATAGAGGCAAAAAGACCTGACTTACCGAAAGCGTGAAATTATAAACCAGATTTCTCTTTATGCTAGGCAAAACACGTTAGTTTAGAGAGGCAGAGAATACAAACATAAGTATATTTACTCACGGAACTTAAACGGATACACTGCATAAAAGCCAAAAAAAATTGCATGGATTTATCCCTTTTGAAATTGCTAAGAGGCCCCGTCACTAGAAGTTCGTTACAAATTGAAGTAATCTCAAAATCCAAAAAAAAAATTGGTCAGATTGAGGAAGACATAATCCAGGAAGGAATTTTGTTCTCGAACGATGATTGGTTTTATCCTGTAGTTGGGGGCATTCCCAGGTTGTTGATTGAAGCCTTTTATGATTACGCTGATTTTTTTAGAAAAAACCTTCCGGACTACGAAGATCGGAAATCGGTGCTTGAACGGAAATATGACGGGCTTCTAAAATACGTTGTTAAAAAGAATCGCCGTACCAAGCAAAGTTTTTCAAGAGAATGGAGCATTTATAAATACGATTCTGACAAAACATGGGATCTTGACCAAAGTGGCATGTTTGTCCGTTTTTTGAAAGAGATAGATGAAAAGCAGGAAAGTTTAAGAGACAAATTAATCCTTGACGCAGGCTGTGGAAACGGTGTTTTGAATCGATTTATTGCGGCAAGTGGCGCAACGGTCATATGCATCGACGTTAGTATAAGCATTGAAAAGGCATTTGAATACAACGATCAGAAAACTGCATTCTTTGTCCAGGGAGATGTTCAATTTCCACCAGTAGACTTCGGAGTGTTTGACATCGTTCATAGCAGCGGTGTGTTGCATCACACGAATAATACAGAATTATCTTTTTCCTGCATCGAGCCTTGTGTAAAGCCCGGGGGCAAATTGAGTATATGGCTTTATCATTCCCGCAAGAACTTTCTGCATAACACTTTTAATAAAATCAGAAAGGTCACCTCAAAGTTGCCCGTTAAGTTCCAGTATAATTTGTATAGACTGACACTGTATCCTTTAACTCTAATGATCAATCGGCTCAAAGGCAACAGAAAAAACGCCAGGGAAACGATGGTCAACATCCTTGATTGGTTTTCTCCGGAATTTCGCTTTGAACCTGAGCCGGACGAAGTAGCAAGTTGGTTCTACAAAAGAGATTATAACTCTGTGAAGGTGACCACCTCCGAACTTTTCGGTTTCAATATAATCGGCAGTAAAACAAAAAAACAATGCAGATAGGAATATTTGAAACGATTCATTTCGAAGCCGCTTACCCTGTGATAAAATTGTTTGATAACGGAAGAAATAAAATCACAATTTTCACCTATGAATGCTCTTTCCGCCAGTTTCAGCATCTCTTTAAGGATGGTATGAGTAATTATAACTGGATCGTAAAAGAACCATCTGAATCTAAATTGCGATTTATTCGACGGATGTATACACATTCCAGCAAAACGAATTTTGATATCCTATACCTGAATACAATTTCAGATAATCATATCGTGTACGCACTCATGATTCTATTGCTGAGAAAAGCAAGGATAATTCTTACGCTTCACGACATCAATAATCATTTCTCGTTCAAGTCAGGTTCAGGCTTTCGAGGATTAGTACGATATGCCGGTAAACGAGCCCTTCTGATGATCGTAAATGAATTCAACGTCATTGCTTCCACAATGGTTCAATATTTAAAGGATAGATTGCCTCAACACAAAAAGATTCATAACGTTCCCGGAAATGTCTACGAAGAAAACGAAAGGCCGGCCGCATACAGGGAAGTAAAAAATTATCTTAGGATTGCGATTCCGGGCACAATAGATAACAGACGACGCAACTATGATCTTGCGTTTGATGTGTTGGATGAAATCAATCAGAAAGATTTGCCTATTTCCATTGTGTTGCTTGGCGGAATAAGTGAATACGGTAAAGTGATTTTTGAAAAATGCAGGCAATATATTTCAAAGACTTCCAATCTTACCTTTTTTCAAACAGATACGGTAGAGCAGCCAATATACGATCATGAATTGAATGATTCCCACTTTATATGGATTCCCTCCGTCGTGGACGCGATACTCTCTGATGGCATAAGAGAAACGTATGGGCTTTCAATTTCTTCCGGAACATTATTCGACGCTATAAAACATGCGAAACCCTTCATTGTACCACAACAACTTTCTATTCCCGCTGAGCTAGAGAGCAGCTGCTTCAGGTATGAATTAAAGGAAGAGATTGTGCCATTCCTCGAAGCATTTTTGATCCGTCCGGAAAAATATTCGGCATTGGCGGAAAATGCGATCCAAAATTCAAAGTATTATACCATTGAAAGCATCAGGAAAAATAACCCAGCTCTGTTTTCCTAGACGCTGTTGGACTCATGGGTGGGCACTAGACAATGTTCCGGTCACTTTTCCCAGAATTTTATCGGGTAGTTTATGCAATTTGAATCTTCAGATTCATGGAGAAGTTTACCAATGTTTTGAAGCTCCGCGTGGCTTAACCGTTTTTCAGCTTCAGGAAAATAAGTCCGTTCTTCAAAACGGATATGCTTTTCTAACAAGTCGCCGAAATCAGTTATATCTGCAACTGTGAAATTGCCTCCGGTAATTTTGTTAATTATTGAACGAATCTCAAAATGTTCTGATAAGAGTCGATCCGTTAAGACCGGATCAAATTGCTTTTTCTTTAGCGTTGGAATGAGAACTTCCTCCTCCATGATAAAATGCTGATTCAACTCTTTCTTCCACCAATCGATAATGAAATCAGCCATAACATTAAGGTCTGCGTTTCGTTTAATGCCTTTGGATAGCAGGAGGGTCATCAATAATCCATTATGATGCTGTCGGGATAGAGGTTGAAGATTTTCATCCCGTTTCATTGATTATTTGAGGCTTTTAATGATTGAGATGAAATCTGCCGCAATCAGTGATGCTCCACCTACCAGGCCGCCGTCCACATCCGGACATGCGAATAATTCGGCGGCATTTCCAGCCTTGACGCTTCCGCCATATAAAATTGACATATTATCAGCAACCAATGACCCATATTTTCTTTCGAGCACCGAACGCAAATAGGCATGCATCTCCTGCGCTTGTGCAGTTGTAGCTGTCTTCCCCGTTCCAATAGCCCATATGGGTTCATAGGCAATGACCAGTCGTTGAATATCTACTTCGGACAAATGAAACAAAGATTCTTTTAATTGATTTTCCACATAATCATTTTGCGATCCTGTGTCGCGGACACTTAACGACTCACCACAACAGAATATCGGCGTGATTTCATTCTCCAGGCAGATACTTACTTTTTCAGCAAGCGTCGTATTGCTTTCATTGAAATGTTCGCGCCTTTCACTATGGCCAATAATGCAATGGTGAATACCAATCGTCTGAAGCATTTCTGCTGAAACCTCACCTGTATAAGCACCAGATGGCTTGTTATAACAATTTTGGGCCGCAACAAAATAATTCTCTTCTTCCGCAACTTCGCTATTGGCCATAATAAGGTAAGGAAAAGGCACGGCGAAAATTACCTGCTGATGTTTTCTAAGACTAATTTGATTGTTGAGAATATCATCCAACAGGCTTTCTGCTTGTTGATAGGTACAATTCATTTTCCAATTTGCAGCGGCAATTTGTTTGCGCATAGTGATTAATTATGATTGATTAAAGATATTCCTTAGTTGTATAATTTCTTCCTCTGTTATAGTTTTTCCCTTTAGTTTTTTCCAGTTCGAAATATCACGAATTCCCTTTTCCAATTCGTATTTTTCAAATGGTTTATAGCCCCATGAAAAACTTGGGATGAATGTCGGCGTTAATCCCTCACCGAACACGCTGCTGGAGATGCCCACCACTGTACCGGAATTGAAAGAAGTATTGATAGCGCTACGTGAATAGTCGCCCATAAATAACCCGCATTTCATTCCAGCGTTTCCCCAACTGTTGGATATAGGGTTCCATACCTTTACTTCGCCTGCATTATTCTTAAGATTGGAATTCGATGTACCTGCTCCCAGGTTGCACCACTCGCCTATTACTGCATCTCCGAGGTAGCCGTCATGGCCTTTGTTCGAGTATCCAAAGAGGATAGAATTTTTAATTTCGCCACCTACTGTACAATATGGTCCAATTGTAGTTGCGCCATATATCTTCGTGCCCATCTTCACAGTTGAACCCTCGCAAACGGCAAGTGGTCCTCTGATTATTGACCCCTCCAAAATCTCCGCATTTCTACCGACGTAAATGGGCCCCGTCGAAGCATTTAAAGTGCAATGAGACAAGGTCGCGCCTTCTTCTATAAAAATATTACGGGAATTAGTTACGTGTACTGTTTCCGGTATTGTTGCAGATATTCTCCCCGAAGTGACTAATTCGAAATCCTTGCGAAGAGCCCAATCATTAAATTGAAATATGTGCCATGGATATTCAAAAGTTTTATAAACGTCTTCACCAAAATCCTTTCTGGCATTTTTGGTAAGCGATTGAATAAATTCTTTGGTAGGAACAAGATTCGCAGGAAAGACGGTGATATTATCTGGAGACATGTTTTCGTCTGAACTAAGAATGATGGACTGATTTAATAATTGTTCCCATTTCTCACGAATGGTGAGTATTCCTATTCTTATTTCAGCAACATGTCGTGTCAGCGCAAACGGGAACAGATCATTTTTTACCAGGTTGTCATTAAGAACGATTTCCTTCATTGCTTAAAACTACTATCAAATTTCAGGAACGAAAATAAAAATCCCTTCCCGAAAAACAGGAAGGGAAGTATAGCCATGAAAAACAAAAAGTATAATCTTACTTCTTCGCGTAACGCTTTTTAAACTTGTCAATTCTACCGGCTGTGTCAACAAGCATTTTCTGCCCCGTGAAAAATGGATGTGAAGTATTTGAAATCTCCAGTTTAATTAAAGGATATTCATTTCCATCTTCCCACTTAACCGTTTCTCTTGTTGGAGCTGAAGAACGGCTTAAAAAGCTATAACCATTACTCATGTCTTTGAAAACAACGAACCTGTAATTCTGAGGATGAAGACCCTTTTTCATAACTCTTTATGATTTATTGATGCACGGATTTTGCCGTACAAATTTAAAATGAGCTGCAAAACTAACGCAAATAAGGCTTTTTTGCCAAATTAATTTGGAAGCCGACTTTAAAGGTATGGGTACTTGCCGACCTGAAACCGCATACTTTCTCTAGGACCTCATATTGATGAATTGAAGCGGCACGCCCGGGGAATTTTCCTGGCAAAGTTTTATAACTGCTTGAAGATCATCTAATTTTTTGCCTGTTACTCGAACCAGGTCATCCATAATCTGTGCCTGCACTTTCAGTCCGCTATCCTTGATAAGTTTGACGATCTTCTTGGAGTCTTCCTGTTTGAGCCCGTTTCTAACGCCTACCTCTTGCTTCACCACCTTTCCACTTTGATAGGATTCCTTTGCAAGATCAAAAGCTTCGGGCGCTATTCCCTGCTTATGCGCACGGCTAATCAGGACATCTACAAGCTGGCGCATTTTCATGTCATCGCCCGTTTCTATATCCAGCTTGAAGTCTTTTTTATTTAATTCGAGGGCGACATGTGAATCCTTGAAATCAAAACGATTGGTGATTTCCTTTCGAACCACATTCACTGCATTGTCGAGCGCCTGAACATCGACTTTGCTGACGATATCAAAAGATGGCATAGTGGAAGTTTGGAAGTTATTATAGATGCATGCAAATATAAAAAACTCCCCTTCCGAATCTAAAACTTTGTCTGACGGTCCCCGTCGACAAAGTTTTGATAAATCAGGAACATATGCTTCCCAGGGCAACTCGTCAGACCGGGACGGTCAGGCGAGGTTCTATAACAGCTAACTGTCGGACCGGGACTGGTCAGACCAGGTTGTCTTATTGTTGTTGGCCGGCACGGCTTTCCTCGTCATTGGCCCCGCTTGTTCTGCGTCGGGCCTGGGCTACCGTTGATTTTCCAAAGCGATAACTGAAGCTTAGGGACAAAGAACGGTTGTTCCATACGTTTGTTACCCTGACATCAATATTGCTATACCGGGTGGTTCCTCCCCATTTTTGCCAATGAAAAGGATCTCGCAAGTTCATACGAAGCATTCCCTTTCCCTGCATGATGTTTTTCTGAGCACCAATTGTAATGAAGTACATTTCATCAGCAACGCTTAATCCATCCACACCTTTGCCGCGATAAAAGCCACTTAATTCCGCTGACCAACCTTTAGGAAAATTAAAATTGTTAGTAACATTAATCAGGAAAGATGTGTACTCCACATCAATCTGATCATTCGTACCCTTTATAGGGTTGAAGTGAATACCTGTGAAATGATTATTATATAAATTGAAAAAAATATTTGAATTCCACCATTTATTGATTTTTGCCGGGGCGGTAATTGCGAGGCCGATATTCTTCTGGCTTGCAACATTATCCGGCCTTAAGAATGTTACGCGTTTGTCTAAATCAGGTTGTATCAGAAGCTGCGAAATCGCGTTATCAGTTTGTGTATAGTTGATAACAGTGGTTAAACCGTTCTTATAAGAATGCCTGATTTCAAAGTTGTTTGAATACTGTGGCATAATATATGGGTTACCTTGGCGATACGTGAGTGAATCAAGAAACCAGATAAACGGATTTAAGTCCTGGTAATTTGGTCGCATGATACGCCTGCCATACGAAAAAGTCAACATATGTTTTTTGTTCAACTCATAATTCAGATACATCGTCGGAAAAAGGCTTGTATAATTTCTTGTAAAGGTTGAATCATTGGTTATTTGATTGCCTTTGGCAACTGTATTCTCTAACCGCAGTCCGGCCTGGCCACTGAATTTCTTCCATTGCTTATTAACGCTTATGTAAGCTGCATTGATGTTTTCCTGATAAATAAAATGATTTGACCGACTGTCTTTCACCAGGGGCCCCCCATTGTCGCCACGGAGATACTCGACCTTATTGTTGTTGTCAACGTAACTCAGTTTGAATCCGGCGTCAAACCGCATATCTTTTTTCAT